>FWWL01004945.1_pt1 | contig 21566 bp, 23 predicted proteins | sample 2228331 | NCBI WGS metagenome assembly FWWL01 (sample SAMEA103939775, study PRJEB20133) | metagenome | reverse complement strand
GGTTCAATGGTATAAAGCTTTTACATCAAATCCAACTTTTCATCTTGATGTTTCTGCACTTGCAAGGATAAATGATACACTAATTGCAGTAGGTGGAGGACATGGTGGTGGTGGTGGTTCGTTTATAGGTCTTTTTAACCTGAATGCTAAAAACTTCATATGGACAAGGTATTTTTCATCCAAAAGAATGGTGAAAGGTATAGCCTTTGATGGGAATAATCTAGTGGCAGCAATTCAAGGTTATGATGCATCAGGTCGAGGGGCTATTGTAAAAGTTGATTTAAATGGGAATATGATATGGGGTAGAGAAGTCTATTTTGGATGTAGTTGGAATGACAACTATTCTATTATTCCAGAAGCAACAGGCTATGTGGTTATGGGAATTGGATGGTGGTGTGGAAATTGGCAACCTGTGATATACAGGATAAGCTCAGATGGGAATACAACCACACTTATCAGAGGTATATTAAATAATTACAGGGCTTATAGGTTAATAAAAGATGGTGATGGAAATTATGCATTAATTGGTTTCTTTGAACCAGATTATGCTGCTTATCTTGTGAGATTAAATGCGTCAGGAAATATCATTTATTCAAAACGCTATACATCAAATAGCGATTTGAGATTTTATGATATAACACTTGACTTAGATGGAAATTATTTAGTATCAGGTCATGTTAAGATAGGAAATGCTGTATATCCAATGGCTGCAAAGATAAACAAGAATGATGGTAGTGTCATGTGGGGAAGATACTGGAATGGTGCTCCAAATCAAGCACATAATCAGGCAAAAGGGGTTGTGCCTGTTAAGCAAAACAAAATTCTTGTCACTGGTTATCTTGGAACATCAGTAGATGCACATAATGGATTTGTTGCTGTGTTTGATTCAATAGATTGTATGGTTGGGTTTTCAATAAGTGTAAGCAATTTCTCACTTTCAACCTGGGCACCATCAATATCACTTTATAACTATACAGGAATGAATAATTTAACATTAACACCATATAATTTCTCACTTACCTCATCACCTAGTTGTCAAGTTACACCTGTGAGTGATAGTGAATATAAGAGTTGTAATTTCAGAATTTATGCAGGTAAGGGTTTCATTGCTGTTAAGTCTGAAAAGGAAATTAAATTTGAAATATATGGTTTAGATGGGACAAAAGTTAAGGAAGTTATTATGAAAGAAGGTAAGGTAAATTTAAAAAGCGGAGTTTATATTGTAAGGGTAGAAAATGAACGATTGAAATTAGTTGTGAGATAAAGGCGCGTTTAATTAAATAATTTCTGAAATACTCTTACCTTGTAAGAAATACAAGAGATAATCTGGACCTCCTGCCTTTGCATCTGTTCCACTCATATTAAATCCACCAAATGGATGAACACCCACAATAGCACCTGTGCATTTCCTATTTATATAAAGATTCCCAATCATGAGTTCTCTTTTAGCCTTTTCAATTTTATATCTATCTCTTGCAAATACAGCACCTGTTAATCCATACTCACTATCATTTGCAATCTCAATAGCATGTTCAAAATCCTTAGCTTTTATAATAGCAAGGACAGGTCCAAATATCTCCTCTTGGGCAATCTTGGCTTTTGGTGAAACATCTTTAAAAATTGTAGGCTTTATATAAAATCCATCAATCCCAACATCCGCCTTTTCACCACCAAGAATTAACTTTCCTTCATTCTTACCAATTTCAATATAACTCAATATCTTATTTTCAGCACCTGCGTTTATAACTGCATTGAAATTATAATTTTCAATGGATGGACCTATCGTTAATCTCTTTGTATGCTCAACAACACCCTCTATCACTTCATCATAAACATCATCAACTACAATTAACCTGCTACAAGCAGAGCATTTTTGACCTTGAAAGCCAAAAGCACTTATTACAATCTGATTAAATAAGTAATCACCAATTTGAGCAGAACTATCTACTATGATAGGATCTTTACCTCCCATCTCCGCTATCACTCGCTTTAAGAACTTTTGACCTGGTCTAACCTTTGCAGCTAGTTCATAAATTCTCGTTCCAACCTCTTTTGAACCTGTAAATGCTATCATCCTAACAAGTGGATGCTCAACTAAATAATCACCTATAATACCACCAGGACCTGGAACATAATTTATAACACCATCTGGAATTCCAACCTCTTTTAGAATTTCAACCAATTTATAACCAATTGCAGGTGAATCGCTTGCAGGCTTTAATACAACTGTATTTCCTGTAACAAGTGCTGCAACTGTCATACCTGTTAAAATTGCAAGTGGGAAGTTCCAAGGTGGTATAACTGCGACTACACCGAGAGGAACATAATAGTAAGTGTTATGTTCATTTGGTAGATAATAAAGACCACCCCTAATGTGTCTTTCAATATCAAGCATTTCCCTTGCATAATATTCGCAAAAATCAATTGCTTCTGCAACATCTGCATCCGCTTCAAGCCAATTCTTTGAAACCTCATAACTCATAAGTGAAACCAATTCAAACCTTCTATCGCGCATCCTTTTTGCTGCTTTAAGTAAGATATTAGCTCTCTCTTCAATAGGAAGAGAACTCCAATGTTTAAAGGCTTTATAAGCACTATCAATAGCCTTATCTACATCATCTGTGTTTGCAGATGAAACTTCTGCAACAATGATATTTTTATCGTTAGGACTTACGCTTTTAAATGTCTCGTTTTTATAGATTTCCTTACCATTTATGAATAGAGGGATACGTAGAGGGAATTCTTGTTTATGTCTGTTTATCCAATCTCCTAGTGCTTTTTCATTCTCTTTATTCTTATAATCAACATAAGGTTCTGGATTAAATGGTCTAATCATATGAAAATTTTAAAGGTTAAACATCAAAGCAGTTTCTAACTTTGAAACTTTCCATTCACTTAAATTGAAACGCTTTCTTAGTTCTCCTATAAAATCTAAAATAAAATCCTCATTTCCCTCAATTTCCAAAAAATTCATTATCAAACTATCGTAGAAAATTACCTTGTCAAGCGAAACTTTTAAATTGTTAATCTCATATAACTTCCTTTTTGATAAAATGCTAATTCTTGCAAAAATTTTTAGTTTGATATTATCAAAGCAAAAGTAAAATTCTGAATTTTTAAGTTTGTAGAATAAGTTAGCATTAATCTCCCTTTCAAGTTCAAATCTTTTGAATAAACCATTTGTATCTTCAAGTTTTCGCTTTATCGTAAAAAAATATCTTTCATTTTCTTTCCTAACCCTAAATGCACATTCATGTTTTTTCAATAAATTGAAATTTTCATCATCAAAATATATATCTAAAATTTCCAAATTTTTGGGAAGTTTATATTGGTTTAAGTAGATTTCGAGATCATAAGTATTCTCTATCAAAAATTTAGCTTCTACTTCCATAACAAGCACTTTGCATTATTAGGAGGTTCTATTTCATTTAAGTCTTTAACATATAGGAGTGTTTGTTTTTCATTGTAAAAAAGACCAATGCTAAAATCATTCAAATTTAGGTTATTAAATGCACCCTTATAATCAGGTTCTTTTGTAAAAGGAATTATAAGTCTTTCGTATTCATTTGGTGAAAATAGAAATACTTGATAATCAAAAGGTTCAAATAAATTTTCTTCTTCTATCTTTTCAAAATTTACATAACCTTCCCTTGATATAATGAATTCAATGTCTTTACCAAAGAATAAAACATACTTCTTTGATATTAAAATTATTGAATTTTTTATACTCTTTGAAAGTCTTTCTATTAACTTTAAAAATCCAATCCAATCATCTTTGCTATAGTTCAAAAATGCATATGAATTTTCTAAAAAACCTAGGAGTGCTTTTAAGAAGGATTCATTCAGTGATTTTTCAATTTCTTTCATTTGCCTTTCTTTTTTAATACTTTCAACAAGAATTTTCAAGAATCCATTTATGTTATATCTAGTTGGTGGATAAAAGTTTTCATATTCTTTTGGAAGTTTTCTTTTAATTACTGTTCCTTCACCCCATAGAAATAGTCTTGCTATTTCGCTTTCACCTTCACCATATAAACCATCAACTTTTATAATCTCTCCATTTCTCAAAAAGACTCTTATTACTTCACCATCCTTATTCTGAAATATAAGAAGACCAGTTTCATTCTGCGAAATTGATTTTGCAAGTTCAATTGGCAAAATTGTCATATTTAAAATTTTAAAGCATTAAAATTTTCGGACTTTGAGAATTTCACAATTACTACTACCTGAAATTATTGAAGCAATAAACGAAAAGGATTTTAAGTCATTAAAAGCTCTACTTCAAAGTTTACACCCTTTTGATATAGCAGAGATAATTGAAAATTTAGAACCAAATAAAGCAGTTTTAATTTTAAAATTATTAGGTAGTGAAAGATGCTCTGATACAATTACATATGTAAAAAGTGAAAAGTTAGAATGGATAATAAGGAGCTTTTCAGATAACGAAATTATTAGTATATTTGAAAATATTGATGATGATGACAAAATTGCATTATTTGAAGAATTGCCTCCTTCCCTTGTTCAAAAAATTATTTCAATTTTACCGAAGGAAGAAAAGGAAATTGCTCTTAAATTATTAAATTATCCAGAAAATTCTTGTGGAAGGGTAATGAATACAAATTTCTTGGCAATTGAAGAGAATAAAACAATAAAAGAAGCAATTGAAATTATCAGGAATAGTGATATTTCAGATGAGGCTCTTGTTAGTATATTCATAACTTCAAAAGAAGGAAAATTAAAAGGTTATACGAAATTAACAAGGATTGTAAGAAGTGATGAAAGTTTAAGACTTTATGAAATTTTAGAAGAAATAGTTTCTGTTTCTGCATACGAAAATAGAGAGATTGCTGCAAGGATCATGAAGGATTATGACCTATTGGTTTTACCCATTGTTGATAAAGAGAATAGAATTCTTGGCGTTATAACGATTGATGATGTGATGGATATAATAGAGGAGGAAGCGACTGAGGAAGTTTATAGGTTTGTAGGTTTAATAGATCCAGAAGCAAAATATTTTAGCTTATCATATAAGGAGAAAATTCTAAAGAGGCTTCCTGCTATCATTGCTATGATTATTTTAGGGAATTTATCAGGTTTTGTTCTAAATAGTTTTGATCAATTGATAGCTCATCTTACAGTTCTAACTTTTTTCTTACCTAATTTAGCTAATACAACAGGTATAATTGGTTCACAGGCATCTGCCTTTACAATAAGGGCAATTGCAACAGGAGAGATTGATAGAAATTTAAAATACGCATTATACTACTTTATTAAAGAATTTTCCACAATTCTAATAATTGCTATCATAATAGCTTTGGGTATGTTTCTTATAGCAATAGTTAGGGGTAATTTTTTTATTAAGCTTGCAATTGTTGTAGCATTAGCTTCTGTTATTTCTGCAATAGTGGCTAATATATTTGGTTTTCTAATGCCTCTATTTTTAAGAAGGTTTAATGTAGATCCAGCTGGAACAAGTGTTCCACTTATTACAACAATAGGTGATGTTATAACTTATACTACTTACTTTACACTTGCAAAAATTATTTTATTTTAGCGGTGGAAGGGGAAGAACTATCTATTTTACTGCCTTCTTTAAATCACTTGAAGCTCTAAATGCAGGAACTTTCCTTGCAGGTATTGTTATGGTTTGACCTGTTTTTGGATTCTTACCCTTCCTTGAACCTCTCTTCCTGACTTCAAATGTTCCAAATCCAATGAGTCTAACTTTTTGCCCCTTTGAGAGGGCATCTCTTATTGCAGAAAAAACTGCATCAATTGCTGCTTTTGCTTCCTTCTTGGTTAGTCCAGATCTCTTTGCCACTTCACTTATAAGTTGCATCTTGTTCATAGCTCACCTCCTTTTTGTTTTTTAGGTTTTTTGACCCCTTCCACCGCAAGTTCGAAAATTTTAAAGCATCAATTTACAACTTTGCAAGTAGATAATAATTTATGATATATCCCCTATGTTTTGTTTATTTATCCATAATAGTTATAATAATTTGTCAATTAATGAAAAAGTAGCTTAATTGTCAAGAAGCTCTAAAAATCTAATTTAAAATGTGTATGATTTTTGGCTTTAAAACTACATTAAAAGGTTTTTGAATTTTAATGAATATAGATTCCTATATTTTTAAAAAATTTATTTTGCTCTAAGATCCAATTTTTCGAAATTCTATAAATTGTTAAATTAATATAATTGTGAATCCGTAAAATAGACTTATCTAATTTGACTAATTATATAAGCCAATATGAATGCGGAAAACTTTGATGTAATGTCATCAAAGTCAACAAGTGGATTAACTTCAACAATATCCAATGCTTTTAGTTTTTTTGTTTTTAGAATTGTATCAATAATCCTTAGAATTTCTTCATAATTCAGACCAAATGGAGAGCTTGCACTTGAGCCTGGACAAATTGAAGCATCCATAACATCTATATCTAAGCTCAAATAGACACTATCAAATTTAGCTAAAATTTCCTCTAATAGTTTTAAGCTTTCATTTAGTTTTCTCTTAATTTCAAACATTTTTATAAATCTAAATCCATATCTTCGGGCTTTCTTAAATAAACTTTCACTATTATGGAAGTCTAGAATACCAATTTCTATTAACTCATCCGCCCTAATTATTTCTTCATCCAAAAGTCTGCTAAACGATGTTCCACTTGATATATTATCAATTGACCAATCTCTTATATCAAAATGTTTGTCTAAATTTATAACGAGCAAATTTTCAAATCTATCTCTTATGGCTTTAACTGTTGCATATGTTATTGAATGGTCACCTCCTATAAAAATGTTGAATTTATCATTTAATTTCTCTTTAATAAATTTTGTAATTTTCTTGTGAGCTTTATATGTGTCAAGATTTTGAAGTTCAATTTCAAAGAAGTTTAGAAGTTCTCTATTTTTGAAATTAAGTTTTAGTAAATATTCCCTTATTTTGCTTGGAGCAAGTTTTGAACCTGGTCTTGAAATTACTCCCCTATCAAAAGGGATTAGGAATGCACTTATTGAATCAATTTTTTAAGAACCTCCTCTACTTCACTTGCATGCTTATCTGGGTTAACCTTATTAAATATATAAGCAATTTTACCATCAGGGCTTAATATAAATGTTTTTCTTTGGGCAAGACCACCAAAACCTGAAACACCAAAGGCCTTTATGATTTTACCATCCTTATCAGATATAAGTTCATATGGAAGGTTATGTTCTTCTTTAAATTTCTTTTGTGTTTCTATATCGTCTCTACTTATACCATATATGTTGATGTTGTATTTTTTTAAGTTTGAGTAATTATCTCTTAGATTGCAAACCTCTTTTGTGCATCCAGGTGTAAATGCTTTGGGGTAAAAGAAAAGCACTGTCCATTTACCTTTAATGGTTTCGTTATTTACAAACTTATCATCTGTTGCAATACCCTCAAATTCGGGTGCAGGTTCACCAACTGATAAACTAATCACTGCCATAAGCATATTGATAATTTTAAAGCTTATGGAACCATAAATAGTGTTGATGAACCTTCCTTTGTCTTTAAGATATAAACTCCCCTCTTTAAATTAAATGTTCCACTATTTGCATCCGTTATAATCCTTCTTCCACTTGCGGTATAAATGTCAAATTTATTTGGAGCATTTATCATAACCTGTGAACCTTGAATTTCAATAGAGATAGTAGAAGGGGATTTTAGATGTTGAGTTTGAGGTGAGGATGTTTTGTTTGGTGTAGCTCTACAACCATAGGAGACGCATGTGCAACCATTACACTGACATCCACATCCTGAACAAACTGACCTAGGCTTTCCATCATCACCTATGCAACAATAACATATAGAAGGTTGTTGTCTTAAAATGCCAAAATTCTCGCAATACTGGCTTATCAGATTTTGAAGTTTTCCAAATTCACTTTCTACTTTCTCAATCTGTTTCTGTATCGTCATTGATTGAAATAAGGGAATATCTGTTCTATACGATTTATAACTATCTTCAAGTATATCTCTATGTAGTGTATATAATTTTTCAAAATCATTCTGATAGCTCCCCCAAAATATATCATCACTTGGACATGTTTTTGTAGTTTCCAATCTCTGAACTTTCTCTTTTATAGATTCATATACTTTATCTATCTCTATACTCCACTTTGATATTTCAAAAGCTAAAATAATCTCTAACATGGCTCACCTCTTCTGCCAAACCAATCACTATCATTTGATAATTTTAAAGCACTATTTCGATAGTCCTACTTTAAAATTTAGGTTTGAAATACATAGACATTAAGTATAAATATGGTGGCACAGATAGGGATAGAATGGATTGTATCATTTTTAGCTTCTATAGTCAATATGACCATCTTGGTATCTAAGAGAAGTTTATAGAGTTGTGAAGAAATATTTACCAAGTGCAAAAATTTATTTCTAAGGTTCTGATGTTGATATTGCAATTGATAATGGTGATGGAATTGGTATTAGAACTTTGATCAAGATAAAGGATGAAGTTATAAAAAAAGTGAAGAAATAAGAGATGCTTTTATTCAACGATTTGAATTCACGTTTCACCAATCAAGAACAAGACTTAGAAATTATGTTGGGCCTTAATCTTGTAATCTCAATCTCCAATCCTGAAAAGTAGACTACTGAACTTTAAAATTTTAAAGATGTATAATAAACCTAAATGGTTAAAAGTTAAGCTTGAATATAACGATACTTTTTACGATGTTAAAAAAATACTAAGAGAGAAAAAACTATATACCGTTTGTGAAGAAGCTAAATGTCCAAATATAAGTGAATGTTGGTCACATGGAACTGCTACAATTATGGTTCTAGGAGATACCTGCACAAGGGGTTGCAAGTTTTGTGCTGTTAAAACGGGAAATCCGAAGGGTTGGATAGATCCATTAGAGCCACTTCATGTTGTTGAGACAATTAGACATTTAAATTTGAGATATGTAGTTTTGACGATGGTTGATAGAGATGACTTATTAGATGGTGGAGCATTCCATATATATAGAGTAATTAAGGAAATTAGAAGGAATTTTCCTGATATCAAAATTGAAGCTCTTGTTGGAGATTTTAAAGGAAATAAAAATTCAATTGAAACTATTGCAAATTCTTCGATTGATGTATTTGCGCATAATGTTGAAACTGTTGAAAGATTAACACCAATTGTAAGGGATCCAAGAGCAAGTTATAAACAATCTCTTTTTGTTTTGGAATATGCTAAAAAAGTAAATCCTAATATACTTACTAAAAGTTCAATAATGGTAGGACTTGGTGAAACAGAAGAGGAAGTTATTCAGACGATGAAACATTTAAGAAGTGTTGGTGTTGATATTATAACCATTGGTCAATATCTACAACCCACTAAGCGACACTTAGCTGTTGTTGAATATGTGCCTCCATACAAATTTAAATGGTATAGAGATAGGGCATTGGAATTAGGTTTTATTGAAGCATTTTGTGGTCCATTGGTAAGAAGTTCTTATAGAGCTGAGAAGGTTTTTTATGGTGAAGTTTGAATCACAAAGTAGATTACCTACTATTTACGGTGAATTTATAGTGAGAGCTTATAGTGAGAATAATAGAGAACATATTGCTTTGATAATGGGTGAATTAAGAGATGGTATGTTAGTAAGAATTCACTCACAATGTATAACTGGTGAAGTTTTTCATTCTTTAAGGTGCGATTGTGGGTTTCAACTAGAATATGCATTAAAAAGAATAGCAGAGGAGAAAAGTGGTATTTTGATATATTTAAGTCAGGAAGGAAGGGGAATAGGTTTAATAAATAAAATTAAAGCATATAGTCTTCAAGATATTGGATATGATACGGTTTCTGCAAATCATCAACTTGGATTTCCTACTGATTTAAGGAGTTATAAAGCTGCTATCCATATATTAAGGGATTTAGGACTTAATGAAATTAGACTTATGACAAACAATCCAATTAAAATTAACGAGATTAGTAATGCTGGTATTAAAATTATAGAACGAATTCCAATTTTCACAAAGTCAAATGAGTATAATAGAGACTATTTAATTGCAAAAATAAGAAAGCTTGGACATCTTATAGATGAGAAAAAAATTTAATTATATGTTATCTTATTTTCTTAATTTGTTTAACAGATTTGTAAGACTATTTGTAAGTAGGTTTAAAAACAGAAAAGAATTAAAACATGTTTCATACCTTGAAATTCTCACTTTATCCATAAGGTATATCTATAATGTATTGAAGGCATTTACAACCTACATTCCAAATTCAAAGTTGGATGAAGAAATGCAAATTAAATTTATAAGCCTACCTTATGGTAGAATTTACTTTCCTAAAAATTTTTCAAATATAAGAATTGCTCGCTTGTATGACGAACAACTTGACAAAAAACATTGGCATCAGTATGATACAAAATGGACACCTGTTGAAGAAGATGATGTTATTGTAGATTGTGGAGCATGTGAAGGTATGTGGGCACTTTCAATAATGAATAAATGTAAAAAAGTTATAATGATAGAACCACAAAGTACCTGGATTAAATGTTTAAATAAAACATTTGAAAATTATATAAAAGATGGTAAAGCAATAATTATTCAATGTGCACTTGGTGACAAAGATGGAGATGCGAATATTACATCTGATGATGGAAACATATACGCAAAAATTGTAGATGAAAAAATTTCTAAAAATAATCCTATAAAAGTTCCAATAAGAAAGTTAGATACTTTGCTGAAAGATGAGGAGAAGATTGATTTCATAAAAGCGGATGTTGAGGGTTATGAGATGCAATTATTGAGAGGTGCAGTCGAGACTATAAGAAAGCACAAACCAAAAATTGCAATAACTGTTTATCATAAGGAGAATGATTGGAGAGATATGGTTAATTTTGTAAAGTCAATTGTTCCTGAATATAACTATAAATTAAAAGGTATGGTTCCCGATGGAAAACCTTTGATGCTACATATGTGGGTTGATAGAAGATAAGATCTAATTAGATGATTGTTTCCCTTGTAGTATCCTTGAAATAATATTTACAATTAAGACAAATAAAACTATGAAAAATGAACTTGCCCATGCAAGTTTATGCCAAGTTTCATAAGGAGACATAGCAAAGTTAAATATGTTCACAGTCAGGGTTGCCATAGGTCTTGTAATATCCAAACTAAGGAATGCATTGTTAAAACTTGTAAATAGAAGTGGTGCAGTTTCACCGAAAATTCTAGCAAAGGTCATTAAAAATGCTGTCAGAATACCAGTTCTAATATAGCCCCATATTATATAAGTTATAACCTTCCATTTGGGAGCTCCAAGTGCATAGGCAGCTTCCTTTATGACATTTGGAACAAGTTTTAGTAATTCATCTATTGTCTTTAATGCAATGGGTGTTAGGATAACCGCAAGTGCTATTGAACCACTTATTGCAGAAAATGTCTTAAATGGTTTTACAAAGATAGCATATACATAAGCACCTATTATAATGGAAGGAGCTGATAACATAGTATCTGAAATAAATCTAATTGTAATCGCAATTCTATGATTATATTCATTTATATAAGTTGCACTAAGAAGTGCAATTGGGAAACCGATTAAAATAGCCAAAAATGATATTATAAAACTTCCAACTATTGCATTTCTCATACCCCCGCCTTCTATGCCTGGTGGCTTAGGATCCTCAAAGAAAAAGCTCCAATTTATTGACTTAGCACCAAGAACCAAAACATCTTTCAAAATCCAAAAGAGAAAAATTATACCAATTAGGGCTGATAGTATTGAAATTATTGTAATAAGCTTATCTAAAATTATTCTCCTTATCATCTTGAAAATCTATGGATTAGAAATCTTGAAAGCGTTGTTATTAAAAAAGATATTAAAAATAGAATTAATGATAGGTAAAATAAGCTTGAAATATGAATATTACTTACAGCTTCTGTGAATTCATTGGCGATGGATGATGAGATAGTAATCGTAGGTTCATAGATATTACTAGGGATTTTATAAACATTTCCAATAACAAAGGTAACAGCCATTGTTTCACCAAGCGCTCTTGTAAGACCAAGAATTACTGATCCAATGATACCACTTTTCGTATACGGCATAATTACATATCTTATAACTTCAAATCTTGTGCTTCCAAGTGCATATGCCGATTCCCTAAAAACATTTGGAACAAGAGAAAATAATTCAATTATTAAGGAAGAGATAATTGGAATTATCATAATTGAAAGGACAATACTCGTTGTTAATAATCCTATGCCAAATGGTTCACCTGAAAAAATTTTTAAGAATCCTAAATACTTTATTAAAAATGGTTCAATATAGTTCTTCATAACAGGTACTAGGACGAACAATCCCCAAATACCATATATGATACTTGGTATTGCAGATAAGAGGTCAATTGCTGTTCTAATTAAATTTTTTAAAATCGGTGGGCATATTTCAGTTATAAAAATAGCGACACCAAGACTAAGAGGAAATGCAAAAAAGATAGCTAAAATTGAACTTAAAATCGTTCCTACAATTGGAACAAATCCACCAAAACTCTCTCTAACAGGATCCCAAGATTCGTTTAGTAAAAAAGATATGCCAAATTTTTCCATTGATAAGCTTGCTTCCTTATATAACACTAAAAAAATTGAAACAAATATAGTAATTACTGAAATTGAAGAAACAAGAGCTATAATTTTGAATATATTGTCAAATTTAAGAAATGAACTATTCAAAAGTTCAAAATTTTAAAGGATTTTTGAATTTCCTAACTTAAATGCAAAAGGAAGTAATTCTTTTATATCAAACTCACCTTTTCTTGTGATAATTTTTACTTCACTTGAAAATTCTGCCATAACTTGTCTGCAAGCTCCACAGGGCATAATATCTAGAACTTCTTTATTGTTTTGATCAACTGCTGCAAGATAGATTTTTAAAAAATTCTTATAATCTTCTGATATAGCTTTGAACATAGCAACTCTTTCTGCACATATCGTAAGTCCATATGAACTATTTTCAATATTAACACCATAGAATTCCTTTTCTTCCTTACCATTTGAAGCAATTAATATGCAAGCAACTTTAAATTTTGAATAAGGAGCGTATGAAAACTTAATATATTTTAGGACTTTATCTAACACTTGTCAATTTTCTATTTTCATACCAATTTTTAATAAACTGTATGATCTCTTCAAGTGGTGTTCCAGGTCCAAAAATTTTATTAACTCCAATTCTTTCAAGCTCTCTTGCATCTTCCTCAGGAATTATGCCTCCACCTATTAGAAGAACATCTTCAAGTCCATTATCTTTGAGAAGTTTAAGTATTTTTGGAAAGTAAGTCATATGAGCACCAGATAGTATAGATATTCCAATTACATCAACATCTTCATCGATTGCCATTTGAACAATCTCTTCTGCGGTTCTATGAAGACCACTATAAACGACCTCCATTCCTGCATCCCTCAAAGCTCTTGCCAGAACCTTAGCACCTCTATCATGTCCATCCAATCCAACCTTCCCTATAAGCACCTTAATAGGCTTTTTCATAAAGTCTTAAAATTATAAAGTATTCAAATTAAAAATTGTCCAATGAATAGCTAATATATTCATAGTCCTTTCGGATGGTTATATGTGCAAGTTTTGTAGCTATAAAAAGATGAGAGAGGAAATACACAATGCAAAGGGAACACCAAATGGGTCTAACTTAATATCAATGTGGAGAAAAAGTTGAGAATATAAGGGCTATTTAGCATATCAAAAATGTAGATAAAGCTTTTTTAGCAAATTGAGTAGAAAATGACTTTTTAGGGAATTGTTGGACAATCCTGATAAAATTAAGTTTATCCAGTAAATGCTAAACAGTTCTTAAAAAATTGGCTTTTAAACAAGCATTTTTGAAACCTTCTAAGCAGAAAACTAAGCAGAAAAAGACCTTTTTAAGAGCTCTTTTAGTGCTTCTTTATAGTCTCTAAGAGGTTCAAGAGGATAATTATCCAATGATGAAAATTTTGGTCGTTTTGCAATTGAGGGAAATTCATCAACTTTTATAATTTCTCCCTTATATCCTACAAGTTTTGCAATATAATTCGTAAATTCATATCTTGAGACACTTAAGGCACCTGTTAGGTGAAACAGTCCTTTGTATCCTTCTTTAATCATTTTCCATACTCTTATTGCTAAGTCTTTCGCATATGTAGGGTTTGATGTTTGTTCTGTCATATATATTGTCTTATTATTCATCAAATTTAAGACTTTATCCACAAATGAACTTTTACCATTACCAAATAACCAACTTGTTCTAATTATTAAGTAATTTTCGTATCTACTATCTAAAATAATTCTCTCGCCCATAAGCTTACTTCTTCCATAATTATTTATAGGATTTGGAGTGTCGTAAATTGTATATGGACTATTTTTTTCTCCATCAAATACATAATCTGTGCTAAAATGAACTAATAGAATGTTATTTTCTATTGCGCACTTTAATAAATTTTCTACACCTTTTGCATTTACTGAAATTGCTTCATCAAAGTGATTTTCACAATAATCAACATCCGATATTGCGGAGCAGTTTATTATAACATCAGGTTTATATTCCTTAATAGCATTATAAACATCTTCAAATTTTGTAATATCAAGTTCTTTTCTTGATAATGCTAATTTTTCTTCTATTATTCTTTCGAATTCACTTCCAAGTAGTCCTTTTGAACCTGTTATTAGGAATTTCACTGCTTTACAAGGTTTAATGGAACTTCCTGATAATGCGAAAATTCCATCTTAAACCTACCTCTTCCTTTTGTTTTTGCTCTCAGGGCTGGTAAAAAGTCATAGAGTTCTGCAAGTGGTATTTGGGCAGAAATTTTATTACCTTCAATACCTAAAATTTTACCTCTTCTTGTATTCACTTCTGAAAGAACATCACTAATGTAATCTTCAGGTGAATAAATCTCAACATTGTAAATTGGTTCTAAAACATATGGTTCTGCCTTACTAACAGCATCTTTAAAAGCGATGCTACCTGCTATCTCAAATGCTAAATTGGACGAATCTACCTCATGATACTTACCATCAAAAAGCGTCACTCTAATATCCACCATCGGATAACCCAATACCGCACCTTCTTCCATAGCTTTCTTAACACCTTGTTCTACATAAGGTCGGTATTCTTTTGGTATGGCACCTCCAAAAATTTTATCAACCCACTCATATCCAACTCCTCTTGGTAAAGGTTCAATTTTTATATTTGCAACACCATATTGTCCTCTTCCGCCTGTTTGCTTAATATACTTTCCAAGTCCTTCCGCTGGCTTTCTAATTGTTTCTCTATAAGGAACTTTTGCTCTTTCCTTATCAACTTCAACATTGAACTTTTGCTTTAATTTTTCTAAAATTACATTAACATGAACCTCACCTTGACTATAAAGTAGTGTTTGCTTCAATGTTGGGTCGTATTTAAATGTAAATGTAGGATCCTCTAACATAATTTTTTGTAAAGCTTCTGATAGTTTTTCTTCATCCTTTTTTGCTTTTGGCTTTATACCTATTACATAGAGAGGCTCTGGATATTCTATCCAGTCATATCGGATACTATCATTCGATAGGGTATCTCCAGTTTTGCTATCTTTAAGCTTTAGAACAATACCGATTTCTCCTCTTTTTAATTCATTTATCTCTTTCCTTTCCTTTCCAAACGGAATATACAAGTGTGATATTTTCTCAATTGTTTCATTCCTTGTATTTTTTAGTTCCATTCCACTTGTAATTTTACTAGTCAAAACCCTAAACAAAAACATTTCTCCAAGATGAGCTTCTGAATATGTTTTAAATATCAATAATGAGCTATGAAGCTTATCATCAAATCGTTCTTCAAATGAAATACCATATTCTCCTATAAAATCTAAAAGCTCATTAATTCCAATACCGCTTAATGCATCAACAAACATAACAGGATAGAATAAACTATTATCTATTGCCCTTCTAAATGCATTTTGTAATTCATCCTTGCTTATCTCATTGCCCTCCATATACTTTTCAAGCAAATTATCATCTGTTTCAACAACCGCTTCAACAAATTCATTATACTCATCCTCTGCAATTTTCCTTAATTTTGCATCAATTTTAGTATAATCACTACTTATAATATCAAAAACACCACTAAAATTAGATCCTATACCAATTGGAACTTGAACTGGATGAACCTGTTTTGAAAATTTACTCTTCAATAAATCCAGAATCTCATTGGGATCTTTTTCATAACTCTTTAATTTATTTATTACAAAGAAGATAGGTAAATTGTATTTCTTGGCTTCCTCAAATGCTCTTTCAGTTCCAACCTCAATACCCATTGAAATATCAACTAAAATAAGCATATTATCCGCAACTCTAGCTGCACTCATAAGTTCGCCCTCAAACTCAATAAATCCAGGTGTATCCAAAAATTGAAATTCATAATTTTTATATTTAGTTCTAAAAACTTTTAGATTTATTGTCATATTTTTTGATTGCTCAATAGGTTCAAAGTCCAGAATACTTTTTTCCGCTCGCTGTATCACATTTGTGATTTTTAAAATTTGCATTAGTAATGTGGTTTTACCACTTCCAACATGTCCTGCTAGAACAAAAGTTCTGTCAGTCATATCCATATTTTAAAGTATAAGCTATCAAAAATGAATTACACTTTAAAATTTTCTTATGATTATCTTACCTTATAAAGGTAAATATCCAAGGATAAGTCAATCTGCATTTTTAGCACCAAATGCAACAATTATAGGGGATGTTGAGATTGGAGATTATTCATCAGTTTGGTTCTCTTGTGTAATAAGAGGTGATGTTCATTATATAAAAATTGGAAACTATACTAATATACAAGATTTAACTATGATACATGCGGAGAAGGACAAATATCCTACAATTATTGGAAACTATGTTTCAATTGGACATAGGGCTATTATTCATGGATGTGTTATAAATGACTATGTTTTGATTGGAATGGGCTCTATTATACTAAACAATGCCCTTATAGATAGTTATACAATTGTAGCAGCTGGCTCTGTTGTTAGAGAAAATTTTAGGGGTGAGAAATATGTATTGCTTGCAGGTGTTCCTGCAACTATTAAGAGAAAACTAACTGATGAAGAGATAAAGTTAATTGAAGATATACCTCAAAGATATGTTAGATATTCAAGGGATTATGTAAATGAAGGCATTAGATAAGGCAATTGAAAGTTATCTAAGATCAGCAGGACTTGATTGGATATTAGATTATTTAAAGGTTAGAGAATGTTCAGAAGCAGTGCTAAAAAGTTATGATTTTTTAAAATTTTATAATTTTAGAAATGGTATTCTCTCATTAAAGGTTGTGGATAGGAGAAGGATGATGGAAATTTACTATAATAAATTTAGCATCATTAAGGCTATAAATACAATAATTGGGAAGGAAATTGTTAAGGATATAAAATTTTTATGAGCATTTTAAAATCCCTACTGTTAATGCTTGTATTTATAAGCTGTCAAGGGCCATTTATATTTGGTCCAAGGAAAATAGTTGTAATTGATACATTGAGTAATGTGCTAAATGTTGAACCAACTGTGAGGGTTAAGATAGCACAAGCGGATAGTTTTAATTTAGAATTTTCTGACAGTTTTTATATTGTTAAGAAAGATACAATTTTGATTGGGTTTGGTGGTAGCTTAAAGATTAAAATTGTTGATGGAAAGCCTGCAAAGTTAAATTACTATAAGATTCTTGGAAGATATAATAATGTTTCAGATGCTGTTTTGGAAATAGCAACCATCTCAAAACTAAGACTGAACTTTGAAATCAAGACAATTGGAATAAAGCTTTCAAATGTAGATACAAGAGAATTCCTATTATTAGAAGGACCTTATGAGAGGCTTGATAGTATAATCGAAGGCAAAAAAGTTGCACTAGCAAAAAGAAGACAAGAAGGCAAAGTTTTAATCATTTATAATAATATAAACAAAATTTTAGAGATACCTTTTGAGATTTACTCAAAGAAACCTATTACTATTAAAAACTTCTTATTGGATGATGGACTAAACAAGCCTATTATCACTACAAGAAGTTATGATGGCCATTTTGAAATTTGGACTGACATTGATGCTAAAAATATCCTCATTATAAATGTTATAAACTTTGAAAATTATATAATGGGCATTTTGCCATATGAAATGGCAAATAATTTTCCATTTGAGGCTTTAAGAGCACAAGCAATTTTAGCAAGAAGCCATGCACTATATGTTTATAAGAAAAAATTGATGCTTTTGTCTCAGCCATATGATTTGACATCTGATGTATATACACAAGTTTATGGAGGTATTAAAGATGTAAATGATAGTGTTAAACTTGCAGTCAATTTAACAAGAGGTATTTTCTTAACATATGATAATAATATCGTTTATGCACTATTTCATGCAAGTTGTGGTGGAGCTTTGGATGATGCTAATCTTTGGAATAATCCACTATCGTATTATTCTCCAAAATTGGATAATGATGATGAAAAAATTCTAGATCTGAGTAATGACAGCTTAGTTAAAAAGTTTGTGGATAATGATAAAATGAATTCTTACTGTAATACAAATAATTTTCCAGGTGCAAAAAGTTCATTTAGATGGAAGGAATTTTTCTTGATCTCAGATTTAGAAAAAAAGTTAAATAGGAAAATTTTGGGTTTTGAGATAGTTGAAAGGAGTAGTGGAGGAAGGGTGAAAAAGCTTAAAATAAAGATGGAAGATGGAGATACGATTATTGAAGGTGAGCTTAATATAAGGAAATTCTTCTTTAAGGATGCATATCTAAAAAGTGCTTTATTTTATATTGAAAGGAAAAAAGATAGTATTATAATAAAAGGTGCAGGATTTGGACATGGAATAGGTCTTTGCCAATACGGAGCAGGTGAAAGAGCACTTAAAGGTCAAAGTTATTATCAAATCGTAAATGCATATTTAAATGGAGTTGAAATTAAAAGATTGTATGACTAAGTTTTATATAATCTCAATTGATACTGAGTGTGATAAAGATAAAAATTGGAAAGTTATTAAACCTATAAGCTTTACTGGAGTTTATAAAGGTGTTGAAACACTTGAGAGAATTTTTGAAAAATTTGCTACAAGACCTGTATATTTATTAAGTGCAGAAGTTATAAGAGATGAGAAGTCAGTTTTAATCTTCAAAGATTTATTAAAAAGGGATGTTGAACTTGGAACACATCTTCATGGAGAATTTGTAGAACCTTTTAGGAATGATGATATTGAATTTGCAAGTGAATATAGTTTTTCGTATAGTGATGAAGTTGAATTTGAAAAGTTAAAAAATCTTACAAATCTGTTTATTAAGACATTTAATTTCAATCCCATAAGCTATAGAGCAGGTCGCTTTTCAATAACTATTAGAACTTATAAATTTTTAAAAGCTTTAAATTATAAGGTGGATAGTTCAATTGTTCCATTTTCAATAATATCTGGTGTAGATCATACAAACAAGCCTGATTATCCATTCTTTGTAGATAGTATTCTTGAAGTTCCAATAACAGTTTATTCAAGAAATCCTTTTTTATATAAAATTTTTAGAAAATCAAGGCTTTACAATGTTAGGCGATTTAGGAAAGTTTTTAATAAATTCTTTGGCAATATCTGGGTAAGACCTTCAAATTTTAGATTTGAAGAAATGAAATTAGCTATTGAACAATATGAAAAAAAGTATAAAAATAGAAAAATTTTTATAAATGTCATGTTTCACAACATCGAAGCAGTTGAGAATTTAAGCCCTTATGATAGTAAGTTTTTAATTAGAAATTTAGAAAAGCTTTTGGACTATCTAAATAAAAGAGATTATAAGAACTTAACACTTAAAGAAACTTATGAAAATTGGTGTAGTTGATGTTGGTAATAGTTTAATAAAGTGTGGCATAATTGAGGATGAAAATGTGGTTGAATATAAAGCTTTTAATTTCAGTGATATTGATAAAATAAACGTTTTTTTTACGAATGTCAATGAGATTTCATATTGTAGTGTTGTAAAGGAATTTGATCTAAAAGATGTCATAAAAAATAAAAAACTCTTTGAACTAAATTATATTAGTAGTTTAATAAAACTTAATTATACAAAAACACTTGGAAGTGATAGAATTGCAAAAGCTCATTACATAGCATTTAAAATAAAGGAAATGTCAATAATTTTAGATTTAGGAACTGCAACAGTTATAGATTTAGTAAGTAATGAGTTTATAGGAGGTTTAATTCTTCCAGGGTATAAAACTTGGCTAAAATCCTTATCATATTCCACTTCAAAGCTTCCTGATCTCTCTGAATCTGAATTAAATATAAGTGAAAAGCTTTTAGGAAATTCAACAGAGGAAGCGATTTTAATTGGTTTAATAAATAGTTATAAAATGGTTTGCCTTGAAATTGAGAGAAAATACAATGTAAAGCATAAGTTTATAACAGGTGGCAATGTAAAAAAGGTTTTAAGCTATTTCAATGGTTATAGATACGAACCTTATTTATCACTTATTGGATTATACTTATGGTTCATAAATTTTAAAACCCATTGATATTGCCCAAGATTTTGCCTTCCTTAGTGCATAGTTAGAATAGAATTCATCCCAAATCCTATAAAAGCCTCGATTATTAGCAATTAAATGATTTATTTTCTTTTGAACATTAGATGAAGAAGCAATGGAAAGTAAAATCTCTCTCATTTCATCTTCTTTATCAAGACTTTCAATAATTTCCATTATAACATTTATTAGGTCACCCTCAGTCATCCTTGGTATTTGGACATACCTATCAGAACCTTCATAAATCTCCTTTAAAACTTCATATAATTCTATTTCAGATGCACTTAAATGTTCATAGTAATCGTCTTCAAAAGCATCTATGATTTTACTATTTATTTCCAAAATTCTACCAGTTTGCTTATCAAGATAATATTGAGATGATGTTTTATTTTTCATCATTTCAGCCAATATTGCAATATCAACAATACCTTTTGTCATAACAAAATTTTAAAGCTCAGAATGATCTTTTCCATCCTTATGTTCTATTGCTTTCTTAGTCTTTGTTTCAATTACTATTACAAAATCCTTTCCATCTATCCTTCTTATTGGTGGCTTTATTACTGGTTGTATTAGTTTTAAACCATAATTTTTTAGAGCATTTTCAAGTCCATCCCTTATGATTTCCTCTGTATAATCACTCCATATTCCATTTAAGTCAGATATAGCTTTTGTTAAATTTTTATGGTCTCTCTCTTGTAATTCTCTTAGCTCTTTTATTTGTTTATCTGTTTCTTCCTGCCTTTCCTTTAATTCCTTATAGATTCCAAAGTTAGTTTGTCCAATAAAAAAGCCTTTGAAAGTTTATTTCTCTTTAATTTACTTGGCAAATTGAGTAGAAAATGACCTTTTAGGAATTACTAGAATAATTTCTCGGTTTAAAATCCTTTCTATTTAGAATTCTAACATCCTTTCCATCCTTATGTTCTATTACAAAAAATCCCTTGCTTTCAGCTAAATTCTTAATCTCATCAGAATTTATTATTCCTGCAATAGCACCATAAATCCTATAATTCCTATATT
>FWWL01004944.1_pt1 | contig 21567 bp, 17 predicted proteins | sample 2228331 | NCBI WGS metagenome assembly FWWL01 (sample SAMEA103939775, study PRJEB20133) | metagenome | reverse complement strand
CGAAAGGAGGGATGCTCGGCATAGTCGGCCAGTAATTGCGCTGGTTTCATGGCAACCCCCTTTCAAGCGAACAGCAGTGAGGTTTAGAATGTCACCCTGCGTCGCCTGATCACATGCAACTCATGATAGGTGATCACGAGCATGATACCAATGACCTTGAAGATATGCGTTCACGAATTATCCCTTCCTCTCTGCCATCAGCAGCAGGATAGCATTGCAAAAGCGCGCTCGCTCCCGGTCACCCTGCTCCCGCGTTGCAGGAGCAGGGCCGGCGATGAGCGTGATCCACGCGACCGAGCAGGGGATTGCCACGCCGCGCTCCGCGCGGCTCGCAATGAAACGAGGGATGCAGGGAGAGCACGACGATAAGATAACAGGCGTGGTCGGTTGCGACCACGCCTGCGCAACGAGAATCCAGCCCAACCGGCTAGCGCACACGCTGATAGCCATTCCGTTGACTCAGGGCAAATGCTATGCCTTCCTGCAAGTTAGGTTTGGGCACAGTATCACCTAGCTCAGCGCCGATATGCACCAGCGTTTGGGCTACCTCTGGCCCAATCCCGCTGACGATCACGCGCGCTCCCAGCAACCGCGCCGCCTGTGCTGCCCGGATCAGCGCGCCAGCCACCTGCGTATCGACCACCCGGACGCCAGTAATGTCTAGAATAGCAATCTTTGCGCGATAGCGCGCCACTCCCTCCAGTAATGTTTCCATTATCTGCGCCGCGCGCGTGCTGTCGATTGCGCCGATGATCGGCATCGCCACCACCTGATCGGCAATCGGCAACAGCGGTGTGCTCAGTTCCCGCAGCATCGCCTGCTGCGCCGCTATGATCTGCTCTTGCATCTGCCGCCGTTCTTCTTCGAGCCGCACCCGTTCGCTCATGTCACGACTGATCGCCGCTATGCCGATCGGCTCACCACGCTGATTGTGAATTGCCAGCGCCGAGGTTTGCATCATCACCACAGAGCCGTTACGGTGGCGATAGGGCACGTCAATGATCAACTTCTCGCCAGACACCATTCGTTGCGTCAGATGTCTGTATTCGTCAATGCGTTCAGCCGGCACAATTGACAATACCGACATTCCTTCCAGGGAGGAGTAGCCGAGCAAGGTTGCCATCGCATGATTGGCATACGTAATGCGCAGACTGCCCTGCTCGACAACCAGAATGCCGTCCAGCGCGTGATCGAGCAGGAACTTAAACATCAGCAACGCATCTGCCTGGCGACGCTCTTCGGTAATATCTTCATACATCCCCAGCACACCGATCACTTCGCCATCACGCCACAAGGGGATCTTGTTGGTGCGCAACCAGATGGTCGCGCCATCAGCTCGCGTCAGCGGCTCCTCAATGTTGCGCTTGGGGCCATTGCGCATCACTTCGCTATCATCGGCCTGGTATGCTGCTGCCTGCTCGATCCAGGGCATATCGGTGTCAGACTTACCGATCAGATCGGCCAGTGTCGTTAAACCGGCATCCTCCAGCATACGGCGATTCGCCCCCAGATAGCGCAATTCGCGATCCTTCCAGAAGACCGCCTGCGGCAAACTATCAATCACCAACTGTAACATTGCCTGACTTGCTTCAGCCTTCTGCTGAGCCTGTCTAATGGGACGAATGTCATACGCCGTCGCGGCTGCGCCAATATACTGACCATGGGCATCGTAGCGTAGCGCTATCGACCACAAACTATGAAACTCCTCGCCATGAGGGGGCGATACCCGACACTCAAGCGTCAACGTTGACGCGCGCTGTTGGATCGCCTGCGCGAACGCCTGTTGCGCGGGCGCGCGATCAGCTTCAACAATGAATGCGAGCAGTGATTTACCCTGATATGCTGTGCGTGAGACGTGAAAGACGCGCTCGGCAACCGGATTGAGGTAGCGCACTCCACCCTGGGCATCAATATCAACGACCAGAACGCTCGCCAGCTCCATCAATTCCTGCCATTGCGCCAATTGTGCTTCTAACTCCGCTACTCGCGCGCGCAGGCGATCGATGTCGTCGGCAAGCGGCGCATGCTGGTCGATCATGGACACACCTCGTTGTCAGCGAAGAAGGGATTAAATGATTGGGTATTCAGTTTAACAATTTTTTATCACATCAACATTATACATTGAATCATCTTCAGTAGCAAGTTGCTATTTTATTATACTTTTACAACAACTGTATCATCGTTAACTGCATAAACGCGCTCGCAGATGAATAGTAACGCTCTCCTATTATCGCCCTCTCCTTGAATTGACTGTGGCACTAAAATAAATTGGAGGCATTGCGCTGATGATATGAACCATCAGACTGGCAATGACCTCCCTCTTCACGCTTACTACCGATACAAAGACGGTATTCTCCTGCTTGCGCAGCGATGGCGCTTCGGTCAGGATGACTGCTTCGTCAATCGGCTGCGCTGCCGGCAGCCGTCCCGTGATAATCGCTCTGTTACGATTCCGGCAACGCGCGCTCAGCCAGCCACGTCGGCATCAGCCAGACAAACTGGTAAGGCTGCAGGGTGAGCGTCTCGGCGGTAGAGATGGTTTGCCGACTCACCAGATCGATGAATGCGTTCCCCGGACCATACATGCGCAGCAGGTTACCCGCCACCGGCTGTGGTTGCTCCGAGAAGTTTGCCAGCGCCAGCACCCGCTGACCGTCACCCTGGCGAACGTAGGCCAGCACGCGCGGATTGTCGCTGCGCGCCACCATCATCTCGCCGTCACGCAGCGCCGGGAGCTGCATCCGCAGCCGGATCAGGCGCGTCAGTTCCCCAAATACGCGCCCAGGCGCCGTCGTCGGATCGTGCCGCTGCTCCATTGCAGCCTGGTTCCGCGCTGGCCGATGCACCCAGCGACTATCATCAGCTTTAGCCGGATCAGTCACATAACTGTAATCGTTGAGCGTGCCCAGTTCATCGCCCAGGTAGAGCAGAGGAATGCCGCCAATGCTCAAGATGACGCTGTGCAGCAACAACACGCGCTTAATGGCAAGATCGATCGCCGCCGGGTCACCCTGATCCAGCGCCTGCTCAAGGCCGGCCAGCGACGCCAGTGTGCCTGACACGCGCGCATCGCCGGTATCCGGATTCTCTTGAAACGGCAGCCCACGGGCAAATGATCCCGGAAAACGACCGGTGTAGAAGGCATTCAGAAACTGGCGATGCCCCCAGGGATCGATGCCGACCGCGCGCGCATCGTTGTCATCGAATGTCCAGCCGATGTCGTCGTGCGACCGCAGATAGTTGATCCAGGCGCATCCCGGCGGCAGACGAAACCGGTGGCTGAGCGAATGGGCCAGTAACTTGATCTCGCGTGTCGCCAGCGCTTCCCAGAGCAACGCCATCAAGAGCGGATTGTACGAGAGCTGACACTCTTGCGCGCTCACGTAGCTCAAGACATCATCGGGATGTACGATCGCTTCGGATTTGAAGAGCAGGGCCGGCGCGGCTACCCGGGCAATCGCATTGAATGCCTGAATGATCTGATGCGCTTCCGGTTGATTTTCGCAGTTGGTTCCCATGCGCTTCCAGATGAAGGGCACCGCGTCGAGCCGCAAGACTGCCACCCCAAGGTTGGCCAGAAAGAGCATCTCTTCCGCCATCGCTCGAAAGACTGCCGGATTGGCATAGTTCAGATCCCACTGAAAACTGTTGAAGGTCGTCCACACCCAGCGTTGCATGTCAGGACGCCAGGTAAAACTACCACGCCGCACAGTTGGGAAAATCTCGCGCAGCGTGCGCTCGTAGGCATCGGGCAACGAGCGATCGGGAAAGAGAAAGTAAAACTCCTGATAATCCGGATCGCCTGCCTGAGCGCGCTGCGCCCATTCGTGCTCGTCAGAGGTATGGTTAAAAACAAAGTCGAGCACCAGACTGATCCCGGCAGCATCAAGCTCGCGCGCCAGTTCCGCCAGCTCGGCAGTAGTGCCAATGCGCGGATTGACCTGCCGATAGCTGCTGACCGCATAACCGCCATCGTTGTTGCCCTCCGGCGCCGCAAACAACGGCATCAGATGCAGGTAACTCAGGCCCAGTTCCTGAAAGTAGGGAATGAACTCGCGCAGGCGGCGCAGCGTGCCGCAAAACCGATCGACGTAGAGCACGCCACCCATCATGCGTTCTGACTGGAACCATTCATGATCGGCCTCGCGGACGCGATCCCGTTGCTTTAACCAGCGCGGGCGATTCAGCCAGCTCTGCGCCATTGCCAGCGCCAATTGCTCAAGCTGGTAGAAGAAATCGTACTGTGTCCCATACAGGCCGAGCAACAGACTAAACAAGCGCGGCCATTCACGCCGTAAGCGCTGCTCGAAAGCGGCGCAATCTTCATCTGCGCCCTCAACCTGGGCAAAGACCTGGGCCACGCGCGGCCATAGCCGGTCGAGCGAGCGGGCCGCTGCTCGCTGAATTCGTTCGTGTTCGCGCATATCCAACCTCACCTCTCGGCTGCTCACGCTGGCAGCCGCCACTGATGAGTATAACGCAAACGCAAGGCGCAGGATGAGGAACAGCCATCACCGATCGTTGAGAGTGTGACAGGGTTTGTGTGACTGCCCGATAGGTGACAATGTATCTCAAGGTGGTATCACCCCTTCTCATCGATCGGCTCGAAGCGAGCCTGGAAGAAACGGAGATAGCGCGGCTCGTATACCATCCGCAAACCGCGCGCCTGCGCGCGCTGGTCGTAGACGGCTTTCACCGACTCGGCAACCACATCCATGTGGGCTTGCGTGTAGACCCGTCGCGGAATCGTCAGGCGGGTCAATTCAAGTTTCGGGTAGTGTTGCTGCCCGGTGCGCGGATCGCGCCCGGCGCTGGCAATACCGCGTTCCATCGCCCGCACGCCCGAATCGAGGTACAGTTCGGCGGCCAGCGTCTGCGCCGGGAAGCGGTCTTGCGGCAGATGCGGGTAAAATCGTCGCGCATCGAGAAAGATGGCGTGGCCACCAATCGGCACGACAATCGGGATGTTCCAGTCGAGCAGCAATTCGCCCAGATAGCGCACCTGCCCGATCCGCGCCCGAATATAGTCTTCCTGCAACGATTCCTCTATGCCAACCGCCAGCACCTCCATATCGCGCCCAGCCATGCCGCCATAGGTGTGCAATCCCTCGTACACCACCACCAGATTGCGCGCTGCATCGGCCAGATGATCATCGTTGAGCGCCAGCCAGCCGCCGATATTGACCAGGCTATCCTTTTTTGCACTCATCCAGGCGCCATCGGTATAGCTACAGAACTCGCGCACAATCGCCGCGATGCTGCGCTCGCTGTAACCCGGCTCGCGCTCTTTGATGAAGAAGGCATTCTCGACCAGCCGGGTTGCGTCAAGAAAGATGCGGATGCCGTAGCGATCACACAGATCGCGCAGCGCGCGCAGATTCGCCATGCTCACCGGCTGACCGCCTGCCATGTTGACTGTTCCCGCCAGGCTGACGTAAGCGATCTGAGCGGCGCCAACCGTATCGATCAGGGCTTGCAGTTTGTCGAGATCGACGTTGCCCTTGAACGGATGCAGACTCTGCGGATCATGGGCATCGTCGATGATCACATCAACAAACGTGCCGCCAGCCAGTTCCTGATGGAGCCGCGTCGTGGTGAAATACATGTTGCCGGGCACGTATTGACCGCGCTGGATCGCGATCTGGCTGATCAGATGCTCGGCGCCGCGGCCCTGATGGGTTGGAATGACGTGGCGATAGCTATATGCTTGCTGAACAGCCGCTTCCAACCGGTAAAAGCTGCGACTCCCGGCATACGATTCATCACCGAGCATGAGCGCAGCCCACTGCCGATCGCTCATCGCACTGGTGCCGCTGTCGGTCAGCAGATCGATGTAGACATCTTCAGAACGAAGCAGAAAAGTGTTATAGCCGGCAGCCCTGAGCGCCGCTTCGCGTTCGGCGCGACTGATGATGCGCAACGGCTCGACCATCTTAATCTTCCACGGCTCCGCCCATGACCGTCGCCCAAATTGTTGCCCCATCGTCCGGGGCAGATCCTCGTCTATCACCGCTACCTCCTTAACGAGTTCCATTTCTACGACAAAGGGGCGACTCATCGTCGCCCCAGGTCAATTCCCTCACCTGCCGATGGGATTCTCTCTAGATAATGCCGGTTGGCACCAGATGCCAGTAGGCCCGGTTGAGCAGCGCCTTCTCGTAGTGATAGTACGCGCTCGGCTTAGGCGGCTGCGGCGGATGCGTGTAATCGAAGACCAGTTGCGTCGCCTGGCCGCGCCCCGTCTCGAGGAAGCACATCACCTGCCCGTGGTAGCGCGCATCAACCGGCTTGCCCTTGATCTCACCAATGATCCGATGGGCAATCACTTTGGCCTCGAAATGCGCCGCCGCGCCGCTCTTGCTGACCGGCAGGTCGGTGGCATCCCCCAGGCCGTAGATATTGGGAAATTGCTTATGCTGAAGCGTCTCCCGGTCGGTAGGCAGCCAGCCCTGCGCATCGCCCAGGCCGGAATTGGCAATGATGGTTGCGCCGCGATGCGGCGGCACCAGCACGAGCAGATCATACGGCAGCGTCGTGCCTTCCAGCGAAGAGATGGTGCGTTCGACCGGATCGATCGATTCGGTGTTGAAGAAGAGTTCGTACTTGATTCCGCGCTCCTCCATCATTGGCGCCACAAAATTGGCCACACTCTCAATCGTGAACACGCGCCCGATGGGCGAGAGATAGGTGATCTCGGTCTGGTCGCGCAAACCACGTTTGTTCAGCTCGTCCTCCAGCAAGAAGGTAAACTCCAGGGGCGCCGGCGGACACTTGTACGGAATGTCAGCCACGCCGATCACCACGCGACCGCCCTTGAACTCACGCAGCGCAGCGTGCAGACGCAGCGCTGCCTCGGCGCTATAGAAATGATGAGCGCCCTCGCTGTAGCCGGGCACCGCCTCTGGTTCCAGGCGAGCGCCGGTGGCAATGATCAGGTAATCGAAGGGCAACTGCGTGCCATCGGCCATCTCCACATACTGCTCGCGCGGTTCGATACAGACTGCATCCCCGATCACCAGCTCAACCGCGCGGCGCAGCAACGAGCGTTCGCTCCGTTCCCAACGCTCCGGGGGCGCGCCGCCAAATGGCACATAGAGCCAGCCCGGCTGATAGACATGCTTCCCGGTGCGATCGACCAGCGTGATCTGCGCCTGCTTGCGCGGCAGATGGCTGGCCAGCAGGTTGGCGACCAGGGTGCCGCCCACGCCGCCGCCGAGCACAACAATGTTTTTCGGAGTCATACGGTTTCCTTTGCGCGCATTGATTCGGAATCAATGCAACCCCTGCGCCGCGCTGCATCGAGCGGGCGCTACGTCTGCTTTCACCAGCAATCAGCGCATCCTAGCGCGTCTTGCGAACGACAAAACGGGTGAATCCCTGCTCAGGGAAAGCGCCAATGAATTCGTGACCGGCTTTCTGCACCCAGATCGGAATATCCTTCGCCGAACCGGGATCGCTCGAGAGCACCGCCACCACCGAACCAACCGGCACGCTCTTGATCCCACGGATCAGTTCCATCATCGGGCCAGGGCAGTGACTGCCGCGCGCATCAATCTCTTTGTCGATAGCCACGTTGAGCGTTGTCATTCCAACCTCCTCCGGTCAACATTGACCAATCACATTTCTTGTGCTCACTATAGCATTCCATCGCTTGCCCAAACAGAAAGAAGCGACAACATATTCTGTGCAGGCGGCAACTGTTGCTGATGCAGCGCAGATCTTGCGGTCGCGCCTGCGTCACTGCAATGACCCACTTTGCTGTTACCTTCTTCCGCCATGCGCTCGATAGTCGCTGATGACGGGTTTTCATCGGCGCCGAGAGGGAACATGAGGCAAGGAGCGAACGAAAAGGACTGGCATAACCTTTGGGGCGCGATCATCATGCGATCGCCCGGTTGAAGATTGGCCGGGTGAGGCTATCGGGGTTGCGGATACAGGATGGAACAGAAGGGCAGATCATCATCCACGGGATTAGATGTCCGGTTCCATCTCCGTCTTCTGCTTCAGCTCAGCGCAGCCCAGCATTCCTCGTGCATCACAGCGCGAAACTGCCCCCAACTGCGCCAGCGTCCGCCAATCATCGGATCAAACCGATCGGGAAGCTGACGCAGCCGCTCGGCCAGCGTCGCCAGATCGCGCGGAGTGACCGTCTTGATCTCGGCGATCTGTTCAGCAGGATCGGCCACGCAGAGCGTTCCGCCCAGCTCATCAAGCGAAAAGACAAAACTGACAAACCGGCGCGGTGTCGGCGTTGCTGCCTCGTAGGCGATCACGCTCAGAAAGCGACTGATCTGAACGGTCAGACTGGTCTCTTCAGCAACTTCGCGCGCCAGCGCCTCTGCAATCGGTTCATCTGGCCCGATCCCGCCGGTCAGCAAGCGAAACGCATCAGGAGGATAGAATGTTTTGCGCGCAACCAGAATCCCGCCGTCCCGCCGCCGCAGCACCATCCCCACTTCACCGATCCGATCGGTCTTCGTAAGCGGATCAAAGTCACCGTCGGCCAGCGCCACGTAACGATACGTCGGTTGTCCATATTGCATTGCCAGCAGCGCCACCTCTGCCTGATGCCGGGCAGGGATCGCTTGCAACACGCGCTGCCGCAGCGAATCATCATGGGCTGGCACAACGCTCCTCCCTGCGCGTCACGACCACCGCGCAACGATGGTCAGATCGGTTGCCCGCCAGCGCGCCAGTTCCTGATTGGGATGGTGTGAGTCGCTGCCGCCCGAAACGAGCAGACCATAGCGGTTGGCCGCAGCCAGCAACCGCTCACGGGTAGCGCTATCGTGCGCTGGATAATAGACCTCCAGCCCGTCAAGCCCAGCGACAGCCAGCGCGGCAATATCATCATCGCTGGCCGGAATGGCGTAGATTCCCTTGCTGCGCCCCGGATGGGCCAGCACCGCCAGCCCGCCCAGATCGTGCGCCACGCTGATGATCTCATCCACCCCAAGCGGACGATACGCCGCGGCAAAATGGGTCAGGATGAAGCGCATCCCCGCTTCTTCGTCTCCTTCGCCAACGACCCGATCCGGCAATTCGTTATGTCGAGCAAGAATCAAGGCCACATCGGCAACTGTGGGCGGTCGATCGCGGTCGGTCAGGCCGGGCAGACGGAAACCAGCCGCCGGCAATTCGCGCTGCAAGCGCGCCGCATCGGCGGCATTGCGCTGCACCACTTCGGCGCACAGATCAAGCAGGGCGGGCGCCTCTGGATCAACATCGTAGACCAGCGTATGCCAGAGTTTGCCGTTGAAGGCGCTATCGATCTCGACCCCACTGATGACCCGCACACCGTAGTGCATCCCGGTCATCATGGTTGTCATGACATTCGCCGTCGTGTTGTGATCGGTGACGGCAATCATCGTCAGACCGCGCGCAGCAGCGGCGACAGCTAGCGCTACCGGAGTCCAGGTGGCGTGATCTGGCGTGGCGTTGGTATGAATATGCAGATCGATCATGGGCGCTCCACCGGCAGGTTGGCGGCCTGCCACGCTTCAATTCCGCCGTCGAGCGCTGCCACCGGCCCGTACCCCAGATCACGGAAGATCTGTGCGCCGCGTTGCCCGGCGGTCGAGCGGCTGTTATCGCTGTAGGCAATGATAATCCCATCTGGCGGCAGCTCAGCCAGGCGGGCATTCAGATCGGGTGACGCCAGACTGAGCGCGCCCGGCAAATGACCGGCGGTATATGCCTCGCTGCTGCGCATATCGACAAAAATGACCTTTCCGGCTTGCCAGCGCTGGTAGGCATCGCTAACCGAGATGGTCGGCGCCGGCGGGCTGTTCGCCGGATCGCCGTGACCAGCGGCGGTTTCAACTGTCGGCGCCACCGTCGGCGTGGTTACGACTGGCGCAGGCTGCGTCGCGCTGGTGACGACAAATGCCAGGATTCCGGCCAGCGCGACAATACTTCCGACAATCACCGGTAAACGCCAGACCGGTGGTGAAGGTGGTAATCGCTGTTCAAAATTATCCATACATCAAATATTGTATCGTCTAACGCTAACGGTATTATAATGCACTCAAACGATCCGTCGGCCAGTCGCCGTTATCCAGGGTACCTGCCATGATTACCGCCGTCGCGCCCAATATCTATCAGCTACGCCTGCCTCTCCCTTTCGCCCTGAATCACGTCAACGTCTACCTGCTCCGCGATCAGCGCGGCTGGACGATTGTAGACACCGGGTTGCACACACCGGCGGCGGAAGCGGCCTGGCAGGCGGCGCTAACCGAGCTAAGCATCGCGCCCCGCCAGATTCATACCATCGTCCTCACCCACTTTCATCCCGATCACTTTGGCATGGCCGGCTGGCTTCACCAACGTTCGGGCGCGCCGGTCTTGCTCTCGCCGCGCGAAATCGAACTGGCCAGCGAGGTGTGGATCCACCGCGCCGACCATGATGATCCTAGCATACACCATTTTTTGCGTCACGGCATGCCCGCCGAACTGGTGCGCAAAGTGGTGGGAGCAATTGCCGATCTGCGCGCTGCCACCCGCCCCCACCCGCCCCTTACACCGCTCCCTGCCGGCGCCTGGTTGATGATGGGCGATCGGCAGATGCGCGCCATCCATGCGCCCGGTCACAGCGATGGTCAATTAATCTTTTACGCTCCTGCCGATCGCCTGGCGCTGGTCGGCGATCAGGTGCTGCTCAAGATCTCGCCGCACATCGGAGTCTGGCCGGAGAGTGAACCTGACCCGCTGCGGAAATACCTGGCCTCACTCGACGAACTGGCTGGCCTTGAGGTTGATCTGGCGCTGCCCGGCCACGGCAAACCGATTACCGCCTGGCGCGAGCGTCTGCGTGAACTCCTGGATCATCATCGTGAGCGGCTGGAAGTGATGTTAGCCGCCGTGCGCGCCGGAGCCGAAACCGCGTTTGCCGTCGCTCAGCGCGCCTTCGATGTCGATCGCTTTACGCCCCACGAAGCCCGGTTTGCCATTGCCGAAACGATTGCCCACCTCGATCTGCTGGTCGCCGACGGCTTGATCGAGCGACACGACGATGAACTGGTGCGCTACCACGCGTAGCGCGCCCCTTATCAGCAACCTGTAATCTACGCCTGACCTGCATACCCTGATCGATATGCTACCCTGCTCACAACAAGGTATCGTATCATCAGGGCTTTCAGGTATGCGACAGAAGTTTCATTCGCCAGCTTTCCCATTATTCGCAGGCATCGCATGCCTCGCGCTGGCCGCGATTGGCGTAATCGCAGCGCCCAGCCTGACCGGACTCGCTCTGATGATCGGCATCGCCGGATTGTTGTGGGAACGTTACCGGCTCATACGCGCGCTGCGCAACCTGATCAGCCATCTTCAGCGCAACGATCTCGATGCCAAACTCGAAATCGGCGCCGGTGTCTGGGGCGAGGTTTGCCGCGCCGTTAATCGCCTCTTCCAGCAACGTCGCATCGAGCATCATCTTCACCATCTATTGCCCGATCAGCCAGCGTTCCGGCAGATCGATCCGCTGACCATCCATCCACCGGCAAGCGGCTGGACGCGCACAGTTGCTGTGCTGGCCGTCGGCCAGCTCCCGATCAGCGATCCACTCGATGAACTGCGCGCCCGTATGCATCTGGTGCGCGACCCAGCCGCTCGCCAGCAGGCCGTCATTCAATGGCACGACGGCCACCTCTTGCTGATCTTCGGCGCGCTCATCCCTGACAGCGAGCCATTGCGCGCCGCCCTCGACGCCGCGATGGCAATCTCTGCGACTGCGCAAAGCGATGGCCTGTCCATCCCTGCCTTTGCCCTGAGCAGCGGCCAGTGTCGGATCGCTGTTGTTCCCATCCTCGGTCTTCATCTGCTGGGTGAACCACTGAGCGAAGCCGCCCTCTTCCTCAAACAAACTCCCCCTGCCACGCTCACCTGTAGCGATGAAGCATATCTGCAACTGCGCAGCCTCGGACGCCTGCCGCCAACCAGATTGTTCACCCGTCGTCACATTCTGTCAATCGGCGACATTCAAGCTGCGTAATGCGCCAGAACGCGGAACGAACAGGCGATACCTTGCGTTTTACATCGGCAAGGCGTATAATATTTTTACGTATTCGCCCTGACCAAGCCCCGTCGAATGGCGCGCCGCCCCTTCTGCGCAGGAATCTTTCATGGAAGAGCTGAATCATGTTGCTCAAAACTCAGAAGAAAACACTCGCCAACCGGATCTGAACGAACTGCTCGACCGTGGTGATCAGGCGCTGATGGAGCAGATCCTTCGCGATCCTGCTCATGCCTACCGCAACTTAAAGCATGGTGATACCGTCGATGGACGGATTATGCGGATTGATCGCGATGAAATCCTGGTCGATATCGGCGCCAAAGCTGAAGGCGTGGTTCCCGCCCGTGAGATGCAAACGCTCAGCGAAGCCGATCGAGCAGCGCTGCGCGTTGGCGATACCATTCTGGTGTTCGTCGTTCAATCTGAAGATAAAGAAGGTCGCGCGATTCTGTCAATCGACAAGGCCCGCCAGGAAAAGAGCTGGCGCCGTCTGCAAGAGTGTTTTGAACGCGGCGAGATTATTTACGCCCGCGTCAAAAATTACAACAAAGGCGGCCTGCTCGTCGATCTCGACGGAGTTCGCGGCTTCGTGCCTTCATCGCAGGTTTCGAGCATCAGCCGCGGCTCAGAGACCCAAAAGCAGTCGGAAATGGCTCGACTGGTCAATGTGGAGTTGCCGCTCAAGGTGATCGAAATCAATCGCAACCGCAATCGACTGATCCTGTCTGAACGGCAGGCGCTCGCCGAAACGCGCGAAACAAAGAAGGACGAGTTGCTGACCGCGTTGCGCGAAGGCGATGTGCGTGAAGGCGTCGTTTCTTCAGTGTGTGACTTTGGCGCGTTTGTTGACATCGGCGGGGCTGATGGGTTAGTTCACCTGTCAGAAATTTCGTGGTCGCGAGTCAAACATCCTGCCGAAGTGCTGAAGCCAGGTGACAAAGTCAAAGTCACCATCCTCAGTATCGACCACGACCGGAAGCGGATCGCCCTGTCGATCAAGCGCACGCAGAGCGAACCGTGGACGCGAGTCAGCGAGCGGTACCAATTAGGCCAGATCGTGGAGGGAACGATCACCCAACTGGCATCGTTTGGCGCGTTTGCTCGCATTGAGGACGGAGTGGAAGGATTGATCCACATCTCGGAAATCGGTGATGAACGGATCCAGCACCCCCAAGAAGTCCTCCGTGAGGGGCAGGTTGTGCAGGCCCGTATCATTCGGATCGATCCGGCGCGCAAGCGAATGGGGTTGAGTCTCCGGCTTCATGCAGACACAACTCCGACTGCTGCGGAAACAGACGAGCCAGGTTAGTTCTGCTGCCCGTCAATCGGAATGGCGCTTCTGATTGACGGCACTGGTGTAATATGAAGAGTCGTTCGGGCGCTCTGGTCGGTACTGGACTCAGGTTCATTGCCGCGAATCTAACAGGTGGAGAATTTGTATGTCTGACCTCTACAGCAAATTTACCAAGCGCGCCAAGCAGGTGATGCTGCTGGCTGCCGAGGAGGCGCGCGCATTTAATCATCCTTACATTGGCACCGAGCATATCCTGCTTGGTCTCATCCGCGAAAGCGAAGGAATTGCGGCTCGCGTGCTCGATGAATTGGGCGTGAAATTGCCGCAGGCGCGCAATGCGGTTGAGTTTATCGTCGGTCCGGGTGAAGGCAATCCGGTCACCGATCAGGAGTTGACCGCCCGCGCGCAAAAGGTGATCAAGTATGCGATCGAGGAAGCCAGCCGCCTGAACCATCACTACATCGGCACCGAGCACCTGCTGCTCGGCCTGGTGCGCAACGGCGAAGGCGTTGCCACCGGCGTGCTCGACATCCTTGGCGTATCGCTCGAGCAGGTGCGCAATCAGGTGATGCGCACCCTGCGTCACGGCACGACCGGCGCTGCTGGCGAGGCGCGCCCGGCAACTCCCGGCGCGCCGCCGGCGCAGCGGCAGTCGAAGACGCCCTATCTCGATGCGCTGGGCACCGATCTGACCGAAATGGCCGAACAGGGACGGCTCGATCCGATCATCGGTCGCCAGCATGAGATTGAGCGGGTGATCCAGATTCTGTCGCGTCGCACCAAGAACAATCCGGCCCTGATCGGCGAACCCGGCGTCGGCAAAACTGCAATCGTCGAGGGTCTGGCCCAGCGCATTGTGCAGGGTGATGTGCCCGATAGCATCAAGGGGAAGCGAGTTGTCACGCTCGACATGGGCGCGCTGGTGGCTGGCACCAAGTACCGCGGTCAGTTTGAAGAGCGGCTGAAGCGCGTGATCGATGAGATCAAAGAGTCGCGCTGCATCCTCTTCATCGATGAATTCCATACCATCATCGGCGCGGGCGGCGCTGAAGGCACCCTCGATGCGGCCAATATTCTCAAGCCGGCACTCTCGCGCGGTGAGTTGCAGACGATCGGCGCCACCACCCTCGATGAGTACCGCAAGTATATCGAGCGCGATGCAGCCCTCGAACGTCGCTTCCAGCCCGTCATGGTCGATGAGCCGTCGATCGAGGATACGATCCAGATTCTGCGCGGGATCAAGTCGCGCTACGAGGATTTCCACCAGTTGCAGATCAGCGACGAGGCCATCCGCGCCGCGGCAGTGCTCTCAGCTCGCTATGTGCCCGACCGCCAGTTGCCCGATAAGGCTATCGACCTGATCGACGAGGCGGCCTCGCGTGTGCGTATGTACCGCTCGGCGACCCCGCCTCGCCTGCGCGATGCTCTGCGCGGTCTTGAGGCTCTGCGCAAGGAGCGTGAGGCCGCGCTGGAAGACCAGCAATTTGAACTGGCCAACGATCTGCGCGAGCGGGAAGAGCGTATGCTCAACCGCATCCGTGAGATCGAGGCCGAACTGGGCGCCCGCAGCGATGATCGCCACGATCGGCCCTACGTCACCGAAGACGATATTGCCGAAGTGGTCGGGATGTGGACCGGTGTGCCCGTGACCCGCCTGACCGGGAATGAAACCCAGCGCTTGATGCACATGGAGGAGTTCCTCCATAGCCGGATCGTCGGTCAGCACGAGGCGATTGTTACCATCTCGAAGGCGGTTCGCCGCGCCCGCGCTGGTCTCAAGGATCCCAAGCGCCCGATCGGCAGCTTCATCTTCCTTGGCCCCACTGGTGTTGGCAAGACTGAGCTGGCGAAAGCGCTGGCCGAATTCATGTTCGGCACCGAAGAGGCGCTGATCAAGATCGATATGTCCGAGTTCCAGGAGCGTCATACCACCTCGCGCCTGGTTGGCTCGCCGCCCGGCTATATCGGTTACGGCGAAGGCGGGCAGTTGACTGATGCCGTGCGCCGCAAGCCCTACAGCGTCGTGCTGTTCGATGAGATCGAAAAGGCGCATCCCGATGCCTTCAACCTGCTGCTGCAAGTGCTCGAAGACGGGCACCTGACCGATGGCAAGGGCCGCCGGGTCGATTTCCGCAATACGATCATCATCATGACCAGCAACGTCGGCACTGAACACATCCGGCGCGCATCTCGGATTGGCTTCGGCGGCAATGCCAGCGAAATCGATCAGACCGATATGCGGCGGAAGGTTGATGATGCGCTGCGCATGCTCTTCCGGCCTGAGTTCCTCAACCGGATCGACGCTACCATCATCTTCCATCCGCTGACCACCGAGGAGATTCAGTCGATCACTATGCTGATGCTCAAGCGAGTGCAACAACAACTCGATGAGCATCAGATGAAACTGGTGGTGCAGCCCGATGCGCTCGAACTGCTGTCGCGGCGCGGCTACGACCCGGCTTTTGGCGCTCGTCCGCTACGGCGCGTGATCACCAATCTGATCGAGGATCCGCTCGCCGAAGGGCTGCTCTCCGGCCAGTTCCAGGACGGCGATACTGTGATCGTCGATACCTGCGAAGATCAGATTCGCCTCCGCTCGCAGCGTGAGATCGATCAGGAACAGGTTGAAGAGAGTCCCGCAATAGCCTGATCGCAGGGAAGCATTGCCGGTCACGGGAACTATTCCTGTGACCGGTATTTTTGTTGCCGCCGATGAATATGAGAACGTTCACCTCTTTTTAACACACGCTTAACATTCCAATGATACGTTCTTAAATCAACCCGTGTATCGTATCCCTGCAAGCGTCGCTCTCTGCATCCGATCAGAGTGTCGCACCACGACGTGAACGATGCCGGTCTGCCTTCAGGCCGGACAGCAGAGCCTGCTTGCGATTCGCAGATGGTAGTTGTAAGGAGAGTTGACCACTATGAGCGTGAACGTAAAACGGTGGATGTACGGTTTGATGATGATGGCCCTCCTTTTGCCCATCATCGCTGCTTGCGGCGGTCAACCAGCCGCAGCGCCAACTGCCGCGCCAGCGCCAACTGCCGCGCCAGCGCCAACCGCCGCGCCAGCGCCAACTGCCGCGCCAGCGCCAACCGCCGCGCCAACCTCTGAACTGGCTGCGCTAAGCGGTGACATCCTGATCGACGGTTCGTCAACGGTCTTCCCCGTGGTGCAGGCGGCTGCAGAGGAGTTCAGCGCGCTGGCGTCGAATGTGCGCGTCAGCGTGGGCGTCTCCGGCACCGGCGGCGGCTTCAAGAAGTTCTGCAACGGCGAGACCGACATCTCCAACGCCTCGCGTCCGATCCGCGCCTCCGAGATTGAACTCTGCAAGCAGAACGGCATCGAGTTCATCGAGCTGCCGCTCGCTTACGACGGTCTCTCGGTGGTCGTCAACCCGCAGAACGACTGGGTGTCCTGTCTGACCGTGGCCGAGTTGAAGAAGATGTGGGAGCCGGAGGCGCAGGGCGTCATTAACAATTGGAACCAGATCCGCGACAGCTTCCCGAACCGTCCGCTGACCTTGCTCGGGCCGGGCGCCGACTCGGGCACGTTCGATTACTTCACCGAGGCGGTGATGGGCACGGCCAAGGCCAGCCGCGGCGATTACCAGGCTTCAGAGGACGACAACGTCATCCTGGTCGGCGTGTCGGGCGATGTGGGCGCGCTTGGTTACTTCGGCTTCGCCTACGTGATCGAGAACCAGGGCAAGGTCAAGCCGGTGGCGATTGACGGCGGCAGCGGTTGTGTCGAACCCAGCTTCGAGACGATTGCCAACGGCACCTACACCCCGCTCTCGCGCCCGCTGTTCATCTACGTGCGCAAGGAAGCTGCCGAGCGGCCTGAGGTGCAGGCGTTCGTGAACTATGTCTTCAGCGATGAGTTCACCGCTGAGATCCAGACCCCGGAGATTGGTTACGTTTCACTCTCGAAGGAGCTGTACAGCGCTATCGCCAAGCGCTTCAATGACCGCGTCCTCGGCACGCTGGTGCGTGAAGGCGAGGAAGTTGGGCTGACGCTCGACCGCTACATCACCGGTCAGTTGCCGCCGCTCGGCCCGACCTTCGATTACGCTGCGCTAAGCGGCGACATCCTGATCGACGGTTCGTCAACGGTCTTCCCCGTGGTGCAGGCGGCTGCAGAGGAGTTCAGCGCGCTGGCGTCGAATGTGCGCGTCAGCGTGGGCGTCTCCGGCACCGGCGGCGGCTTCAAGAAGTTCTGCAACGGCGAGACCGACATCTCCAACGCCTCGCGTCCGATCCGCGCCTCCGAGATTGAACTCTGCAAGCAGAACGGCATCGAGTTCATCGAGCTGCCGCTCGCTTACGACGGTCTCTCGGTGGTCGTCAACCCGCAGAACGACTGGGTGTCCTGTCTGACCGTGGCCGAGTTGAAGAAGATGTGGGAGCCGGAGGCGCAGGGCGTCATTAACAATTGGAACCAGATCCGCGACAGCTTCCCGAACCGTCCGCTGACCTTGCTCGGGCCGGGCGCCGACTCGGGCACGTTCGATTACTTCACCGAGGCGGTGATGGGCACGGCCAAGGCCAGCCGCGGCGATTACCAGGCTTCAGAGGACGACAACGTCATCCTGGTCGGCGTGTCGGGCGATGTGGGCGCGCTTGGTTACTTCGGCTTCGCCTACGTGATCGAGAACCAGGGCAAGGTCAAGCCGGTGGCGATTGACGGCGGCAGCGGTTGTGTCGAACCCAGCTTCGAGACGATTGCCAACGGCACCTACACCCCGCTCTCGCGCCCGCTGTTCATCTACGTGCGCAAGGAAGCTGCCGAGCGGCCTGAGGTGCAGGCGTTCGTGAACTATGTCTTCAGCGATGAGTTCACCGCTGAGATCCAGACCCCGGAGATTGGTTACGTTTCACTCTCGAAGGAGCTGTACAGCGCTATCGCCAAGCGCTTCAATGACCGCGTCCTCGGCACGCTGGTCAAAGAGGGTGAAGAGGTTGGGCTGACGCTTGAGCGTTATCTGGGCAAGTAACGATTGACCTGGAGACGGGATGAGCAGGTAGCCGAAACTGCTGGCTGCTTGCTCATCCTGCCGCTCTATGGTAGGCTAGAGATTGGAAAAATTATTCCAGTATTCCAGGGAGGACTGTGTGGCTGTTACTGACCTCCGGCGTCAACCAAATCTTGCCCGCGCGATCGGCGAAAGAATCATACAAATCCTTCTTCTCATTGCAGCATCAGTGTCAATCCTGACAACAGCGGGTATTGTCTTTTCGCTCCTCTTTGAAACAATTGCCTTTTTTAATGAGGTCTCCATTGTTGAGTTTTTGACCGAAACTGAATGGACACCGCTCTTCGCCACGAAAAAGTTTGGCATCTGGCCGCTGGTCTCGGCCACCTTCCTGACTTCGGCGATTGCCATGTTGGTGGCTGTGCCGCTCGGCTTAATCGCTGCTATCTTCCTGAGCGAGTTTGCCTCTGACCAGATCCGTCGTACCGTCAAACCGTCGCTTGAAATCCTGGCCGGCATCCCAACTGTTGTATACGGCTATTTCGCTCTGACCTTCCTCACTCCATTGCTGCGCGGTTTCATTCCCGATTTGAGCATCTTCAACTCCCTGAGCGCAGGAATCGTGATGGGCGTTATGCTCATCCCATTCGTCGCCTCGCTGAGCGAGGATGCGCTCTCGGCTGTGCCAAACTCGCTGCGCGAAGCCGCTTACGGCCTGGGATCGACCCGCTATGAGGTGGCGACCAGAGTTGTTGCGCCAGCGGCGATTTCAGGGATTGTCGCCTCGATCGTGCTGGCCTTTTCCCGCGCCGTCGGCGAAACGATGATTGTTGCCATCGCCGCCGGACAGAATCCACGCCTGACCCTCGATCCGACAGTGCCGGTCATGACGATGACCTCGTACATCGTGCAGGTCAGCCTGGGTGACACTCCGTATGGATCACTCGAATATTACACCCTGTACGCGGTTGGCTTTACACTCTTCTTCTTCACTTTCGTGCTGAACATCTTCAGCTACTGGATGGTGCGGAAGTTCCGGGAGGTTTACGATTAATGTCAGCGCAAGAACAGATTCGGGTGAGCGCCCAGGCCGCTGAAGAGCGGGTTGATCGCGGTGGCGGCAATCTGAAATGGCGTCATTTTAAGGGCAACATTCTGATTGCCCTTGGTTGGTTCAGTATTATCTTCGGTCTGGGCATGCTGCTCGTGCTCATCCTCGATGTCATCAACAAGGCAACTGGCATCTTTTCAGGTGGGCAAAACTGGTTAACGTGGGAGTTTTTCAACAACTTCGACTCGCGGTTTGCCCAACGCGCCGGCGCGCGCGCAGCGATTTTCGGCACACTGTATACTATCTCGCTGACCATCCTGTTTGCCTTCCCGGTCGGTGTAGCAGCGGCAATCTACCTCGAAGAGTACGCCCGCGACAACTGGTTTACCCGCATAGTAGAGATCAACATCAGCAACCTGGCCGCTGTGCCCTCGATCATCTATGGCCTGCTCGGCCTGCAAATCTTCGCCCGCTGGCTGCTGTTCGGGCGCAGCATCCTGACCGGCGCGCTGACGCTGGCCCTGCTGGTCCTGCCGATTATCATTGTCGCTTCGCGTGAGGCCATCCGCGCCGTGCCTTCAAGTTTGCGGCAGGCCAGCTACGGACTGGGCGCAACCCGCTGGCAGACAGTGTGGCATGTGGTGTTGCCGCAATCAATCGGCGGTATTCTAACCGGGAGCATCCTGGCAGTCTCGCGCGCTATTGGCGAAACCGCGCCGTTGATTACTATCGGTGCATTGACCTTTGTTCCCTTCTTGCCCCGCAACATTTTCGATGTCTTTACGGTGCTGCCCATCCAAATCTTTAACTGGACGTCGCGGCCTCAAGATGACTTCCGCTCGCTCGCCGCAGCCGGTATTCTGGTGCTGCTGGCCATTTTGTTAACGATCAACGCGCTGGCGATCTATTTACGCAACCGTTATCAGAAACGATATTAATCAGAAGGCTGGTCATGACAACACACGATGTAGATCGCACCAATCCCAACGCCATCGAAGCGCGCAACATGAGCGTCTACTATGGCTCATTTCGCGCTGTCAAGAGCGTTAATTTGTCCATCGAGAAGAACCGGATTACGGCCTTGATTGGCCCGTCTGGATGTGGAAAGAGCACAGTGTTGCGCTCGTTCAACCGCATGAACGATCTGGTGCCATCAGCCAGGGTAGAGGGTGAAATCCTCTTCCACGGTCAAAACATCTATGCGCCGGGAATCGACCCTGTCAATGTGCGGCGCCGGATCGGCATGGTCTTTCAAAAGCCGAACCCGTTTCCCAAGAGCATCTATGAGAATGTCGCCTACGGCCCGCGAATCAACGGTTGGAAACTCTCGAAGCGCGACATGGACGAGCTGGTCGAGCGATCGCTGCGCAGCGCCGCCCTATGGGACGAAGTGAAGGATAAGCTCAATCAGAACGGCCTTTCGCTCTCCGGCGGTCAGCAGCAGCGGCTCTGCATCGCCCGCGCGCTGGCGGTCGAACCAGAAGTGATCTTGATGGATGAGCCCTGCTCGGCGCTTGACCCCATCTCAACGCTCAAGATCGAAGAGCTGATGTTCGAGCTGCGCAAGAACTATACCATCATTATCGTGACCCACAATATGCAGCAGGCGGCGCGCGCGTCTGACTATACCGCGTTCTTCCTGATGGACGCCGATCGGGCGGGGCAGCTCATCGAATACGGGCCGACCGCGCAGATCTTCCAGAATCCGAAAGACGAGCGCACCGAGCAGTACATCTCAGGCCGGTTTGGGTGATCGACTGCCGAATCCTGCGCCAATACCATACACACCAAAAGACGCTGGACTGGCTGCCAGCGTCTTTTGGTGTTAACTGCGTTTGCTACAATCAGGCCTCAAAACCTGCCGCATGGGGAGGGGGGCAGTAATGCAACGAATAATACCGACTTTAGATAGATGGTCACGTATCGGGCAGCCACACAAACCCTCCTCTGCCCCGAACAATCAGGTTCAAGGGCGGACAGAAAACATGTGCGCCAGCCTCGTTTTGCCTCATCGGAACGGCACAGGCTTGGGGTTGCGTTCCCCCTCTCCCGCGCGCGGGAGAGGGGGAGAGGGGGTGAGGGCGTCTAAGGCGTCCCCAAACCATGGAATGCCGTGCCGATCATACGTTCTGTCCGCCCTTGATACCGACTTTAGATAGATGGTCACGTATCGGACAGCCACATCAACGCTGCCGCAGTGCGCAGGATGCGGCGGGAGCGCTCCGCAGAGCGG
>FWWL01004723.1_pt1 | contig 21594 bp, 20 predicted proteins | sample 2228331 | NCBI WGS metagenome assembly FWWL01 (sample SAMEA103939775, study PRJEB20133) | metagenome | reverse complement strand
CTCTCGGATTTCGGCAGAGATCTCGGCCGGCGCTTTCTTTCCCTGAGGCGTTGCCGGCAAGCCGGCGCGCGGCCAAGCGTCAGCCCGCCCGGGCCAAGACGGCTTGCAAAATCCAAAACTTGCAAAATCCAAAAGAGGTTACGGAAACACCACGCGCAAGGCCAAAGCCGAAGCCTCTTGTGGCCAAACACGCGGACACGAAACAGGTGCTTCCGGCGACACTTATGGGCGTGGTCGGGGCGCGTTTTGCAGGCTGAACGCCGGACGCGACAAAGGCCACGGAGGCTTTAAAAAGCCGCTGCTTTAGGCGCGGGAGGCCCCTTCTTTCGCAAAATGCGGTCCGCTTGGCCGAGATGCCCCCCAAAGGCCAAGCCGCATAAGCGCACGCCTCAGGAATGGCGGCTCATGAAGTGCGAAAAGGCCAGCGGCCCGAAGCGCCCGTATGGGCGCGGCCCCTGCCTGCGAGGCGCGGTTGAGCAGGTCGATTGCCGCAATGCGGGCCCTGACCTCGGCCCTTCGCCGTGTGCCATAGTCAGAAAGCCCCGACACCGTGCCCAAACCCTGCACTCGGCTTACCGCGAAAAGACAGCCGAGATCAGCAAGCGACATGTTGAAGCCCTGCGCACCAATGGGTGGCACAACATGCGCAGCCTCTGCCACAAGCGCCACGTGCGGCGCGAAGAACCGATCCGCCAGGCGCGTGACGATTGGCCAGGCCGAAAGGCGCGACACAAGCGAGAGCGGCCCCATGAGGCCGAAGGACCGCGCGGTTGCGGCTGCGGACAACTCTCTGGGATCAAGGGCCATAAGCCGGAGCGCCTCAGGTGTTGGCATCATCCACACAACAGCTGAGCGTGGCTTTCTGTCAACTTCCGGCAAGGGGACGAGGGTGAATGGCCCGCCTTCGTCGTAAACTTCGGTCGAAATCTCGCCATGGGGGATCGGATGTTCGACAGCAAAAGCGAGTGCGGTTTGACCATAGCGGATCGTCTGCACCCCGATACCCAGCGCCCGCCGAACCTCGGACTCTCGCCCATCGGCCGCAACAACCAACGCCGCCGCAAAGCGCTGCCCGTCGTCCAGGGTCACAAGCGCCTCGCTCTCGCGCGCAATCAGGCCGACCACGCGGCGGCCGGGAACAAAGCGCGCCGTTTCGCATGCGTTCAGAGAGGCGAAAAGCTCCCTGCGTAAAAGCCAGTTTGGAAAGTTCCACCCAAAGGGGTGATCCGAGATTTCCTCGGCTGCAAAGGAACACTGCAAGGTGCCCTTGGCGTCAACGATCCGGAGCGTCTTCAGTGGAACCGCGTGCGGTCTGAGACGCGCCCATAGCCCAAGCGTCGTAAGAAGGTCTGCTCCGGGCTGCAAAATCGCGGTTGTTCTGAGATCAGCCGTAGGGTCGGCTTCGTCAACCACAGGCGGCGACGGGTCGACGCACAGCACTGAGAAGCCTTCAGCGGCAAACCCAACCGCGGCGGTTAGGCCCGCAAGACCCCCACCAACCACCATCACATCGACCGTCGCGGTTTTTGCCAATCCCTTACCCTCGCGAGACAAAGCACCTTAAACCGCGTGGCTCAAGGCGGATTTGCAGCAAAAGCCGCACATTTCTGTTGGCGGGCTAATAGACATTATTTGATCCCATGCTGTGCAAAAACCTAGGCGCTGCACACTCAACCCTCTAGCCCCGCGTCAAGAGCACAATCAGGACAAAAAGCAAAGGTACAAGCGCCAAAGCTGGCAAGACCAAAGCCGGCAAACCCCAAAGGATGGCCCATGCTGTGACCGACGCGAGAATGAAGAAAAACGGAAAACTGGGGTCTCCTTCGGCCCATTCACGCGCGATTGGGCCAAGCAACGGCAACCGATAAACAAGGGGCTTTTTCGTCACACTTGTCCTCATCGAAAACTCCGTTCGAAGATGTTCGTGGCGCACGTTGACCTGAAGGAAAGGGTAGCCATTTTCTGCAGAAAGCGTAGCCATCTTCTGCGGCAGGCCTTCTTGAGGATTGTCTCGCCCAAAGATGTTCGGCTTCGATGCAAGGAAAAGTGGGCGTGATGCCGCACTGCGGCATGATGTCTCACAAGGCCGGTCGTCGCAACGCTGCTCAAGCGGGCGCTTCGCCGACGCTCTTCTGAGGCGGCAAACCGGCTCGCGCCTTTTCGGTCTGAGCCTCGCGCGAGGCTTCCTGTGCCTTGCACGGCCGCGCTCTAACGGCCGCGAAAAATGCGCTTGCACGTGATTTTGCCGCCACCCTGCGCCATGGACCGCCAGAGAACACCGCCAGTGAACATGTGCAAGCGCGAGCCCTCCTTCGCAGAAGAGCGCCGGCATTAGCCTTTAGCGACGCTTTTGCCCGATACGGCCAAGAAAACCTGCAAGATCAGCGGTATGAACATGGATATGCGGCGCGCTGACCGGGGTGGGTGCAACATGCACTGTCCGCATGCCCAAAGTAAACGGCTCAAGCAAATTGCGCGGATCATCCTCAAACATTGCCGCGCGGCGGGGCTCAAGGCCATCTTTGTCAATGATCGCCACAAAAGCGTCCCGCTTGGGCTTTGGCTGGAAGCCCGCGTGTTCAATTCCGTAGATACGATCAAACACCCCGGCAAGTCCGCGCGCTGCAACGATACGGCGCGCATAAGCGGCCGAGCCGTTGGTATGAATGATCTTTCGTCCGGGCAGCGTCGCAATTGCCTCACGCAAGGCATGGTCGGGGTTGAGGCTCGAGAGGTCGATATCGTGAACTTCGGCCAAGTAAGCTTCGGGCTCGACCCCGTGGCGGGCCATTAAGCCGGCAAGCGTGGTTCCATAACGTCTAAAGTAATGGCGACGCAGCGCGTCGGCCTCCGCCTCGGTCAAGCGCAGGGTCCGCGCCACATAGGCCGTCATTCGACGGTCAATTTGCTCGAAAAGCCGCGTCTCGGGCGGATAAAGCGTGTTGTCGAGGTCGAAGATCCAGGTGTCGACATCACGAAAGAGCTCGGCAACAACATCGGCACCATCATCAGCAGAGAAACCCGGGAGATTATCCCTTGCATCGATTGGTAACATGCTGAGCGGGCCTGCTAAAGGATCATTGCGCCAGAGCCTGCTTGCACGTCCGGTATGGTCTTGTAAAGTGTATGGACCATGAAGCGTGCTTCTATGCCAGACACTCGCGGCTCAGCGGATGCGTATACATTGATCCTCGCCGCAATCGACGAGGGGGTCTTTCGGCCCGGTGACCGTTTGGTCGAATCGGAATTGGCCGAGAGGCTGGGCGTTTCCCGCACGCCTGTCCGGGAGGCGTTGCAACGGCTTGAAACCCAAGGAATTTTGCATCGCGACGGGCGATCGCTGATTGTTGCCTCGATTGACCACAATCAGCTATCGGAACTTTACATCGTTCGGGCCGAGCTTGAGGGGTTGGCAGCCCGACTTGCCGCACGCCATGCGACCATCGAAGAAATCAACGTCTTGCGGGCGATGGTCGCGGCTGACCGCAAGCTTATCGGCGATCCGCAAGCCCTTTCGCGGGCGAACAAGCGCTTCCACCGGCAGATCCATCTTGCCTCGCACAATCGGTTTCTGATTCAGCAGCTCGACCTTGTCCACCGCTCGATGGCGCTGCTTGCGTCAACCTCGCTTGCCGCGGAGGGACGAGGAGAGCAAGCCATGGCCGAACATGAAGCAATTGTCGAGGCGATTGCTGCGGGCGATGCGGAGCGTGCGGATCAAGCGATCCGAGATCATATCAGCCGCGCCTTTGAAACACGGCTCAAACTTGAGGCCGGCGATCTGCGCCGCATTGGTTGATTGTTTCGGAAGCGCCGCTTGAAGCCCAAGCCTAACGGCAGCGCAAGCACCGACCGCCTGTTAAGTGCTGCCAACGAAAGGCTTGGCCGCTTCCCCTGTCTCTTCGTCAGGGGCTCAGCGCGGGCCTGTCCAATGCTGATCAATCAAGCGCCAGTTGCTCAAGACAAAGGCAATCATAAGCGCCATTTGCCCGACCGTGTCCCACAAAACAAAAAGGTCGGTGGAAAAGTTGCGCCAGATAAGCTCGTTCACGGCGGCGAACACAAGGAAAAACCAAGCAAAGCGGCGCGTGAGCACAAGCCATCCCGCGCGAGACAAGGGCAACCTTTCGCCAAGCACCCACTCGAGCAGGCTCGTCCCGCGGACAAGGCCGATCAGCAAGATCACCCCAAAGCTACCAAAAACGAAGGTGCTTTTCATCTTGAAAAAGCGTTCATCGTTGAAAAGCACCGTGCCAAGCCCAAGGAGGAGGATCACAATCGTGGTGCCGATTTGCAGGCGTGACAAGCGCCCCACAAGCCGCCACAAGATCAGCACAGCGATGGTTTGCACGGGAACAAACAAAAGCACCGCCGCCACAAAACCGGCAACCTCAACTCCATCGAACGGCCAGAACAACGCAACCGAGCGCTCGCGCAGCAAAACATAGGCCGCCAAGAAGGCCGCAAGCGGCCCAAGTTCGAGCCCCTGGCGAACCCATGGCGAAACCGAGCGCTCGTGCATTCTCGTCCTTTTATCGTCTTTGAGCTTTATGCCGCCGCTTGCGCAGGCAAAGGCGCGTGTTTACTGTTGCTCTCGGAGGAGTTTTGCAAAAGGTTCAAAAATCCGTGGGTTTGCGGCAATAATCGCACCGTCTTCGACGGGGTTTCCCCCTTCAGCAAGGGCCTGCACAAATCCGCCCGCCTCGCGCACAAGGATAACGCCAGCGGCCACATCCCACGGCTCAAGTCCGCGCTCCCAGTAACCATCAAACCGGCCCGCGGCAACATAGGCAAGATCAAGCGAAGCCGCTCCCCACCGCCGAACGCCTGCGCAAAGCGGCATCAGCCGGTCGAGATCGTTGAGGGTTGCTGACAAGCCAGTGCGCTTGCCAAAAGGGACGCCTGTTGCAAAAAGCGCATCGGCCATGCGCGCTCGGCCCGAGACGCGCAAGCGCTGCTCGTTGAGATACGCGCCAAGCCCCTTTTCGGCGCAAAACAATTCGTCCTTGGCTGGGTCAAAAACCACACCTGCGACAATTTCGCCCTTGTGTTCAAGGGCGATTGAAATGGCCCAATGCGGCAGGCCGTGCAGGAAATTGGTTGTCCCATCGAGGGGATCGACAATCCAGCGGCGGGTTTTGTCGGCCCCTGGGACAAAACCGCTTTCTTCGGCAAGCCAACCATAATGGGGGCGGGCCGTCATCAACTCGTCGCGCAAAATGGCCTCAGCCGCAAGATCGGCGCGGCTAACAAAGTCGCCTGGCCCTTTGACCGAGGTTTGCAGATTTTCGACCTCGCGAAAATCCTTGACCAGAACCCGCCCAGCCCGGCGGGCCGCCTTGATCATCAGCGCAAGATTCGCACTTCCCTGCATTGGCATTGGTTTTGGCGGCCGTGGTTGTTGTGTGCTGGTTGGCGCAAGGTGGTTGGTGTGCGCTCGATGTTCCCTGCTGCCCTTAGCCTTTTCAGCGATCAATCGGAAGAGCTGTCAGCCTTTGGGATGAGCGGCCTGTTTTTTTGAACGGGAGGCTTTTTCGGCAAGGCCTGAGGTGCCCGCGCGACGGGCAAGCTCGGCCTCGATCGCAGCCAAGCTCACCCCCCGCGCCGCACACATCACAAGCAGATGATAGAGCACATCGGCCGCTTCCGAGGCCAAGCGCTTGGGGTTTTGCGACTCACGGAGGGCCTCAATCATTGCTTCGAGGGCTTCTTCACCAAACTTCCGCGCGCAAGCCTCGGGGCCAAGCGCAAAGAGTTGCGCGGTCCAACTGGTGTTGGGGTCACCCCCCTTGCGGGTTGCGATGGTCAAAGCCAGGCGCGCGATTTCTTCCCCGAGTCTTGTTTGCTCGGGTTCGGCGCTTTGCGCGCGTGCGGCTCGAGCACCGGCTCGTCTTTCGCGTTCGCCCTCGGTTTCTTGCTCGGTCATGGCAGACGTACCGGGATTCCGGCCTGAGCGAGGGCGGCCTTCGCCTCGGCAATGGTGTGAAGCCCGAAGTGAAAGATTGAGGCCGCTAAGACGGCCGAAGCCCCACCGAGGGTTATGCCATCAATGAGATGCTGCAAACTGCCCACACCCCCGCTTGCAATCACGGGGACCTCGACCGCATCGACCACAGCGCGGGTGAGCTCGAGGTCAAAGCCTTCGCGCGTGCCGTCCCGATCCATGCTGGTGAGAAGAATCTCACCGGCTCCTTTCGCAACGACACGCTTCGCAAAGAAAATGGCATCAAGCCCCGTCGGCCGGCGCCCGCCATGCGTAAAAACCTCCCAGCGCCCGGGCGCAACGGCCTTAGCGTCGATGGCCACGACAATGCACTGGCTGCCAAACCGGTCGGCGGCGCGGGCCACAACATCAGGATCAGCAACAGCAGCGGAATTGAACGACACCTTATCAGCCCCGGCGCGCAGCAACGCGGCCACATCGTCCACGCTGCGCACACCCCCGCCCACCGTCAAAGGCATGAAACAGCGCTCAGCGGTGCGGGTGACGAGGTCATAAAAAATCCCGCGGTTTTCGTGTGTCGCGTTGATATCAAGGAAGCAAAGCTCATCGGCCCCCGCCGCATCATAGGCCGCCGCCGCTTCCACCGGGTCACCGGCATCGACCAAATCGACGAACCGCACGCCCTTGACCACGCGGCCATTGGCAACATCGAGACACGGGATGATGCGGGTCTTCAGCATGTTTTGTCGATACCTTTTGCGGATTGGCACCGCAAGCGGGGTGGAAGAGACGAGACCTTGCGTGATGATCCGCGATGGGAGCGCCTCGATCGAGGGGCTGTTGAGAGCCACACGCCAGCTGCGGCCGGAAAAGAGCGGTTGCACGCGGGCTCTGAGTCTTGCGGGCTGTCGCGCGGGCCGTCCTCTTTCGAATTTTGAGGCGGCTTCGTTAGAGGAAGCAGACGGCCAGGGGCGCGCGCCTCAGAAGGCGCGTGCGCCCGGCGTGAGTCTCTGGTCGAGCTCAGGGCTCGCGTCTTGCCCGCGGGCTTTGGCAAAAAAACTGGGCCGGGACGCGCGCAAACATTTACCGGCGAAGCGCGGCCAGAGCCTCTGTCAGGTCGATTGCGCCTTCGTAAAGCGCGCGTCCGACAATCGCCCCCGCCACGACACCCGTCGCCGCCAGAGCGAGCAGGTCTTCAAGCCGCGCAATCCCGCCTGAGGCAATCACCGGAATTGTGACGGATCGCGCCAAGGCTTCAGTTACTCTCACATTTGGGCCGGTCATCGTGCCGTCGCGGTCGACATCGGTGTAAATCAGCGCCCCGACGCCGGCGTCTTCGTAGCGTCGGGCGAGGTCGGCCGCCTGCACTGCGGTTGGCGTTGCCCAGCCGCGGGTTACAACGACACCCTGGCGGGCGTCGATTGCAACCGCAATCTTGCCCGGATAGGCGCGTGCTGCTGCCTCTACGAGCGCGGGGTCCTCGACGGCGATGGTGCCCAAAATGACCCGTGCGATGCCCGCCTCAAGCCAAGCGTCAATGGTGGCGCGCGTGCGGATACCCCCCCCAAGCTGGCAGGGCAGGTCAACCGCGGCAAGAATCGCACGCACTGCTGCGGCATTGGCGGGCTTGCCCTGAAAGGCGCCGTCGAGATCAACAAGGTGAAGCCACGCGGCCCCTTGCTTCATAAACTGACGCGCGGTTTCCGCTGGGTCGTCGGAAAAAACCGTCTCTGTGTCGAGCGCCCCGCGCACAAGGCGCACACAGCGGCCACCTTTAAGGTCAATCGCCGGGTAAAGAATCACGCGGTCACTCGTGCTTGTTCGTTGGCTAGGGGGTCGGGTTCGGTGACGTGCCGACTTAACCAGGATAGAGGGGCGAGACAACTGGGGGTGAGCAAGGGCGGAAGGGTCCGTGCAGGGCGCTTGGGGCCCACGCGACGCTGGCACCCGAACGTTTTGGCCAAACGGTTTCGTGCCACCGCTCGGTCGCACTGTTGCCTCATTGCCTCGTCTCAGGATCAAGGCGACAAGACCGTGTCAAGCCGTTTGGGATAAGCGTCTTACGCGCGGGCTCGACTTTGCAGCAAAAGCGAAAGGACTGTGGCAGATGTGGTTTGCGTCCGAAAAGCGATGAGCTCTGAGCCAACAAAGAAGCGGGTCAGAAAGCGGTCGATCGCTTTGGGATCAGCGAATTGTGCAATCGTGTCATCCCCGGTGACGCCGCGCAGCCTGCCTTTGAGAACGCTGACTTGCCGGTCGAGGTCGAGCGCGGCAAATTCTTGTGGCAGGCCAAAAGCCGTTTCAAAGACTTCTCGCAGGCTCGGCATGCCAAGCACAGTGTACCAGCGCGCGGTTTCACTGATGGGTTCGTTCGCCAGACGTGCAAGATCGCGCCTTGCGGCAAGGGCAAGGCGCATCGAATTATCCTGCTCGCCGACAGCAATTTCAAAACGCAGCTGGTGATAGCGCGTGACAATCGCCTCCACCGCCGCCGGGTTGCGCGTTGCTGGGCCGTCGGGATTGGCAAAGTCAAACGCGCGGGCGAGCTCAAGATACCGCTTATCGGCTAGCCGATTGGCTAGACTGCGCCGATCGGAGAGATCGCTTTCCAAAACCCGTCGAAGGAAGGCGCGGTTGTTGATGTCATCGGCGAGGCCAAAGGCTGTCAGCGCCACCTGCAACAGCCGCCGATCAGCCACAAGATCGGCGGCCGAGCGCACGGAACCGATTCGCTCCCGAAAATAGGCGGTCTCACGTTGCGCAAGCGGGGCTGCAGCATGGGCTTGCTGTTGCCGGTCAAGCGTGCGCTCAAGGAAGCGCCAGCCCGCAAGCCCTGCTGCTGGCACAAGCGGGGTAAAGCTCATTGGTTGCTGAGAAGGCCAAGCAAGCGTTCTTCCCGCGGCAGGAGTGCACGCAACTGCCGCAGCGCCGGATAAAATTGCCCCGCGGCCGCATGGTGCGTGGCCGCCGCCAACAGGCTGCGGCTGTCTGGGTCGCGGAAGACCTGGCTCAATTGCTCGATCCCCCGCAACAATTGCACGCGCGCCTCGCTTTCATCGGCGTCCCCTGACAGGGCCAATTGGGCCACATAGCACACCCGGCGCACGGGGGTATTGACCTCATTGGGGTGAATGGCGTCGCGCAACCGCAACACCCGCGTGTTCGGAGTCACAATGCAAAAACGAGTCCGCCGATCCCCATTTTCGATGACTGCCCCGTTGATGAGCACGCGCTCATGCGGCGCCAATTTCAGAACAAGCCCGCTCATGCCTGCCCTCCAACAGCGCGTGGGGGGGCCGAAATCCCGGTTTCGGACAAGCCGCGCAGGATTGCGGCGTTGATGTCGATCAAGGCATCGAAAAGCTCGTCCTGATCGGGACCGCCCTGCAAAATTTTCGGAATGCTGAGCAACACGAAGCGTGCCAAAGACAAAAGCTGTCCCCGCAGGGCAAGGGGAAGCTGGTTGTTCGGAAGGGCCAGATCGAGGGCGAGCGCCTCCCAGAGGCGGCGGTTTTGGTCGAGCGCGGCGGCGCGTTCTGGCATTGACCATGCGGCCGGCTTGGCGCGCGCCTGGCGCATCCGTGCTGTGATCAGTGCGAAAAGCTCGCGTTCAATCTCCCGCGGGGTGCGAACACTTCGGGCCTGGGCATAAATAGCTTGCGCAGAGTGGGCGATGGTCATGGGCGATTTGTCTGGCTAAGAGGGTGAGCGGCGAGGGCCCAAGGGCGTGAGCCCCCGCCTTTGACCGAAGCCTTGCCTTAGCGGAACAGCGCCAAGATATTCTGCGGCTGCTGGTTGGCGATCGAGAGCGCCTGAATGCCGAGCTGTTGTTGCACCTGCAGCGCCTGCAGCCGCGCTGAGGCCGCCTCCATATCCGCATCGACCAGTGAGCCGATCCCGGCGGTGAAACTATCAACCAAGCTGCGGACGAAATCACGCTGGATATCAACGCGCTTTTGTGACGAGCCAAAGGAGGCCGCGGAATTGATCGCGCGGGTGATGAAGGTTTCGATGTTCGCCAGGGCAGCGCGCGCTCCGGCCTCGGTCGTCACATCAATCCCGTCAAGGCCGTAAAGCCCGCCCGAAGCCTCGCCGCCCGCATTGCCCGCGCGCGTAAAGGTGAGCGCGGTCGAGGTGTCGTTGTCGACCATCAGCTCCCAGCTGCCGTTCGAGGCCTGGCGGACATGGGTGGTGATGCCGGTCAGCCCCTTGGCATCAATCGCGGCCTTCAGCCCCTTGGCAACATCCTCGAAAGTCTGACCAGGCCCTGCGATATAGTCGAAGGTGTGCGAGCCGATCACGACCCGGTAGCCATCACCATTCTGCACCGCGGCCGTATTCGAGAAGGTGATCCACTCAGCCCGTTCGGAGATGTCACCGCTCGTCCCGGAATAGGCGGCACCATTCAGCTGTGTGATCGCGGTACCGACAGCCCCGCCCGCCAGGTTCGAGACACTGACCGCTGTTGTCTCGAAGGCGCGGGTCGAGGTGATTGTCAGCACACCACCGGCTGACGACGCGGTGATCCCTTCAAGCTGCAAGGCGTTGATCTGGCCGGCAAAATACGCCGCGGCAGTCGTTTCGTCTTCGCCTGTGCCTCCCGTGTAGTTGATCTCCACACCCGCCACCGTCACCCGCGCGGTGGTGGTGGCACCATAGGCGCCGGTCGTGAATGTGATCTCCGCGGTGTTGCCGGCGTTTGAGAGCGTGCCTGCGGTAATCGTGGTGTTCGGCGTGAGGTTCGTGCCCGAGATGTTATAAACGCCGGCCTCGGTGGTGAGATCTTTCCGCGCCACATCGATGAAGGACGAGGTGACCTGCCCGCTCGAATCACGGTCAAGAGAGGCGAGCACCTTCATGGTGTCGGTGCCCTTGACCAGATTCAGGCCATTGAACTGGGCCGCGTTTACCACGCCTGCAATCTGCCGGCGCAGTTCTTCGATATCCGTCTGCAGCTTGGCACGATCGACGTTCTCTTCCTGCGCAGCAACAACCTTGCTCTTAATTTCCTTAAGCAGCTCGGAGACATTCTCGGCAGCGGTGCGCGCGACAGCCAGCGAGGAATGGCCTAGCGCGAGACTGTCGCTGATGCCCTTGAAGCCGGCGACGTCAGACTCCATCACCTTTGAGATCGCCCAGACCGCGGCATTATCCTTGGCCGAAGCCACCGCCTTGCCGGTCGAGATCTCGTTTTGCACTTTCGAGAGGTTGCTGTTGATGTTGCGCAGCGTCTGCAGGGCGACCATTGCCCCCGTATTGGTCAAAATCGACGACATGGCTTTACCTTCTCCTTGGGCGCTCTTACGCCCGTTTCAGCCGCCGTTCTGGCAAAGGGATGGATTTTCTAAACCTGCGGCGAGAAGCTTGCCGCCGCGCCACCCATCGGTGCAGGGAAAAGAATGACGCTGATTCGCAAACAACCGATTAATTTTTGGCGGGCGTTCTGAAAAACTGTCGCAACGACGCCCGCGGCTCAAACGAAGGCCCCGCCGCCGCTTTGACGAGCCGCGATCGGGACCGCCGCGCCCTTGCATGGCGCCGCGCTTCGGCTGCTTTGACATTTGCATCAGAAAAGCGCGCAAGACCCCCATGCGGCCAGGCGCGCATGCGAGCAAGCGCAAGCTTGCCGGCGCACGGGATGATGCCCACGCGAGCCATCCGGCCCATCAAGGCAAATCAGGCGGCATCCGCAAGCGCAGTGCGTTTTTGCGAACAAGAGAGCCAAGACAAAAGCGCACCCGCGCGCCCGCCCTTATGGCTCAGGCACCAGGATTTCGCGTTTGCCAACCGCATTGGCGCGGCTGACAATGCCGTTTGCCTCCATCATTTCGACGAGCCGCGCGGCCTTGTTATAGCCAATGCCGAGCTTGCGCTGGATGTAGGAGGTCGAACATTTGCGATCCCGCGTCACAATCGCCACGGCTTGTTCGTATAGCGCCTCGTCGCCCGAGGCCTCACCCGCCGCAAGTGCCTCAGCGGTGGTCGGATCGGGCTCGCGCTCTTCAAGCACGCCTGTTTCGTAGGCCGGCGGGCCGTAGCGCTTGAGATAGCGGACAATTTCCTCGACCTCTTCATCGGAGACAAAAGGACCATGCACGCGCATGATCCGCCCACCCCCTGACATGTAAAGCATATCGCCCTGGCCTAACAGCTGCTCGGCCCCCTGTTCGCCCAAAATGGTGCGGCTGTCGATTTTCGAGGTCATCTGAAAGCTGATCCGGGTGGGAAAATTCGCCTTGATGACCCCTGTGATCACGTCAACCGAGGGCCTTTGCGTGGCCATAATGATGTGAATTCCTGAGGCCCGCGCCATCTGCGCAAGGCGCATGACGCAATGTTCGATCTCCTTGCCGGCGACCATCATAAGATCGGCCATCTCGTCAACGATCACCACGATATAGGGCAAGGGCTCAGGAAGGATCTCCTCGGTCTCAAAGACAGGCTCGCCGGTTTCGTCGTCAAAGCCGGTTTGCACGGTGCGCTTGAAGGTCTCACCGCGAGCCAGGGCCTCGTGCACGCGGGCGTTGTAACCGTCGATATTGCGCACTCCGAGCTTGGACATCTTCCGGTAGCGCTCTTCCATTTCGCTCACCACCCATTTGAGCGCTGTCACCGCCTTTTTGGGGTCGGTCACAACCGGGGCCAGCAGATGCGGAATGCCGTCATAGACGCTGAGCTCGAGCATCTTTGGGTCGATCATGATGATCCGGCACTGCTCGGGGCTTTGCTTATACAAGAGTGATAGGATCATCGTGTTGATCGCAACGGATTTGCCCGATCCCGTTGTCCCAGCGATCAAGAGATGCGGCATTTTGGCAAGGCTTGCCACCACGGGTTCGCCGCCGATGTCTTTGCCGAGCGCAAGCGGAAGCTTCAGATTGCTGTCGCCAAAGTCGCGGCTGCCCAAAATCTCGCGCAGGAGAACCTTTTCCCGGCGGGCATTGGGCAGCTCAATTCCGATGACTGAGCGGCCAGGCACGGTGGCGATCCGCGCCGAGAGGGCGTATATTGAGCGCGCAATATCATCGGCAAGACCAATCACGCGGCTGGCCTTGATCCCGGGCGCGGGCTCGAGCTCATAAAGGGTTACCACTGGGCCGGGCCTGACGGCGACGATCTCGCCTTTGACCCCGTAGTCTTCGAGCACAGACTCAAGCATCCGGGCGTTTTCCTCAAGCGCTTCGTCAGAAAGCGTGAAGCGTTCGAGCTTGCTCGGATCGGCCAAAAGCGAAAGCGGTGGCGGCTCGTAGGCCGGGCGCGCGGGCTCAAGCGGCAGGCGTGGCTCAGCTTCAGAGCGGGCGCGGGTTGAGGGCTGCGGCGTGCGCCGTGATGCCGGTTGGACTACCCGCCGGGTATAGGCACCGCCTGTCCGCGCAGTTGTTGGGTAAGTCTCCGCGGGGTGGGAGAAGGTCGACAACGCAGCAAGCTCTTCGGCCTCGTCATCGCACGGCGCGGAAGCATCGGGCAGGGCGCTTTCACCCTGGGTTGGCGCGTCACCCCTGGGTTTGCTTGCGCGCATTGGTGTTTGCGCGGAAAGGGGCGGCTCGAGCGGTGCAGCGCGAAAAGCTGCGCTTGCACCGGACATTGGCCCTGAGGGAATAAGCTGAGGCGTGCCCGGTCGGGGTGCGGCAAAGTCCGCCTGCGGCGCAGTCTGGGCATTGGGATGGGGCACGCCCGCTCCAGTAAATACTGGTTCAACACGCCCGGCCATGTTCGAAGGGGGCGCAGGCGGCACGCGCAGGGCTGGTCTGCGGCGACGCCGGCTTTGCAACAGCTGAGCAATTCGCGCGCGCAGGCCTTCATTTGGGGCAGGGCTTAAGGCTTCCCCGTCGGGCGCAGGAGCGTAGGGAGAGCTGGTTTTCGGGGCCGCCGCATTGCCGCCCATAGCCGCGGCTGGCTCGAAAGCCCCTTGACGGCGGTTCACGCGCGAAAGCTCAGAGCAAAGATCAGCTGGATGAGACGCTGCACCGCCTTCTGCCCGAGGGGCGGGTGGCACGTTGGGCGCGGGCCGTTGTGCCGCTCGGGCCACAGCGGTTTCAAAGCCAAGCGGCCCGGAAGAACCGAGTGCGGGCTCGACCCCGGCGCCCGGAGAGGGGCCCGGCTCAGGCGCGAGAGGCGGCTGTGTTGCCCGCAGGACTCGCCCGCCACGCAGCGGAGCCGACGCTAGGTCTCGCACCTGTTGTGCGTGGCTTGCCGATGGCGAAACGGGTGTGCGATTGGCAAAGCTTGGGTGCTTGTTGGGGTTGGTCGCATCGGCCGAGAGAGCGTAAGGCGCGTGAGAGGTGGGCGGGTGCGGCCCGAACCGGGCTTTGAGTGTCTCGGCGCTTGCTGCAACCCCGCCTTGGACACCCCGGATAAGCCGTTGCAAGGCAAAAGCGAACATTGTGGCAAGGGCGGAGAATGCGACGACAAGCCCCGCCATGAAAAGCCCGAAAAGCGCTTTCAACTCGGCCCGGGAGAAGCCCAGGACAAAGACCCAAAACCCTACCATTGTAGCAAAGGCGAGGGCGGTGAGCAGATTGAAACCGATGGCTGAGCGGATTGGCAAAGCGGTGAGCAGTGCCCCGAGCACCGTGTCGCCAAACATGCCACCCAGCCCGAAATCGTGTGGCCAAGCCTGCGGCGGCACCAAAGAGGCAAGCCAGAGGCTGGTCAAAGCAACAGCAAGCGGCGCGTAGACGCTGCGCGTGGCAACTCGGGCCTCGCCGATATGCAACAAAAGACGCCCCCCCCACACCAGGCAGGCCACGGCCAGGGCCCAGTTCGCAAGCCCTGTGATCACAATCAAAGCGGCTGCAGCCGCCGCCCCATAGCGACCCAAGAGATTTTGCACGCGCTGATCGGTTACCGCGGCCCAACCGGGATCCTCAGCCGAGTAGCTACCCAAAAGCGCCGCAAGCGCCAATCCGACCCCGATCAGAACAAGCCCCAAGGCCTCAACCCCGCGTCGGCGCAAGAGCCCGTGCCATGTGGGGTCAAACCAAGGATCGCGCGGCGAGGAAAAGGACGCCATGAGCCAACCTCATCCCGACAAATGCTGCGCAAGGCGCGTCAGGCCCGCACGGGTTTCCTCTTCCGCGGCCACAAGAGCAACCCGGATGTGGCCCGCGCCGGGGTTTACGCCCTCAACGGCGCGGCCGAGATACTCGCCTGGAAGGACGCGGAGCCCCGCTTTCGCCCAAAGAAGCCGTGCGGCGGCCTCGCCATCGCCCTGTGGCACCCGAAGCCACAAGAAAAAGCCTGCTTCGGGAGAGCGATAGCCAGGTAGCGCGCCCAAGATGGAGTCAGCGAGCGCGTATTTACGCGCGTAAAGAGCGCGGTTTGCAAGGACATGCTGCTCGTCAGACCAGAGAGCCGCCGAGACCTCTTGCAACGGTCCGGGGACTGGCGCGCCAGCATAGGCGCGAAGCCGCCTGAGCCGTGCGATTGTCTCGGCCCCCCCCGCCACAAAGCCTGACCGCAGGCCAGGAAGATTGGATCTTTTGCTCAACGACTGGAAGAGAACCACGCGCTCAGGGTCAGCGCCGCGCGCGGCTGCGACGGAAAGCATCCCCGGCGGCGGCGCCGTGCGCCAGAGCTCCGAATAGCATTCGTCAGAAAAGATCTGAAAATCATAGTGCTCGGCCAGTGCGGCAAGATCGGCCAAATAATCGGCCGAAGCCACTGCGCCTTGCGGATTGGACGGCGTGCAGATAAAGGCTGCCGCGGTTCGGTTTAGGATTGTTTCGGGAAGCGCTTTAAAATCGGGCAAATAACCGGTGGCGTCGGTCGCCGGCACATAGACCGGCTCAGCCCCCACGGCCAAAACCCCGACCGCATAGGCCTGGTAAAAGGGGTTTGGGATCAACACCGCAGGTTTACGGCCGCGCTTTTCCTCGGGCACAAGAGCAAGTGTCGCGTTGAACAACCCCTCGCGGCTTCCGTTCAAGACCATGAGGCGCTCGGGGCCTAGGGCAACGCCATAGCGCCGTGCGATCCATCCCTGAATGGCCGCAAGCAAAGCGTGACTACCCTCGTTTGGCGGGTAGCGCCCGAAGCCTGAAATTGCTTGTGCCAAAATCGGGGTTACAAAGCTTGGAATGGGATGGCGTGGCTCGCCGATTGACATGTCAATCGGCGTTGCCCCGGGCGAAAGATCGGCCAACAGCGCCCTAAGGCGCGGAAAAGCATACTCCGGCAATGCGGAAAAGCGCGCGGGAAACTGCATCCTGCCTCACATGATCCAGGGTCTGCCGCCCTTTTTGAGCGACACAATAACCGATGGGCGCGCGCGCGTCCAGAAAACGCTGCAAGAAAGGGCGGGTCGCGACGCTGGTTTTGGGGCCGTAAGATTTTGTGGGGCCGCTTTGCCCGTGAGGGCGCCAAGTGCGGACGCAGGCAGCCGGGAAGCTCAGACGAGACCCGGTTGTTCGGCTCGGGCGGCATGGGCAGCGAATGCCCGAGATCGGCGCAAGAGCGCCCGCCTCGGGGGCGCAGGCACTGCCCGTGCTGACGCACGGGTGGGAAAATGTCGCCCGTCCGAGCGAAGCAAGCGGGAATCCTATCAGACGAATTGCTCGCGAATAATCCGCTCCTCAAGTCCATGCCCGGCATCGTGCAAAAGCCGAAGCCGGATGGTGGGATCCGTTTCTACATCAACGCAGGTCACTTCCCGGACCGATTGTGCATCGGCCTCGGCCATGACGGGACGTTTTTCGGGCTCGAGCACCTCGAAACGAACCTTCGCCATTTTCGGCAACAGCGCGCCACGCCATCGGCGGGGGCGAAAAGCGGCAATGGCGGTCAGCGCCAAAACCTCGGCCCCAAGCGGCAAGATGGGCCCATGGGCAGAGTAATTATAGGCGGTTGAGCCCGCAGGAGTGGCAACAAGCGCCCCATCGCAGACAAGCTCGTCAAGCCGCACCTTCCCGTCAACGTAAATCCGCAGTCGGGCTGCCTGAGGGCCCATGCGCAAAAGCGAGACCTCGTTGATGGCCAAAGCCTCGTGCACCGTGCCGGCGAGCGTTTTCGCCTGCATCCGCAAAGGGTTGAGCACCGTCTCCTGCGCACGCGCAATCCTTTCCGGGAGCGCCTCAAGCGAAAAATCATTCATCAAGAAGCCAACCGTGCCGCGGTTCATGCCATAGACGGGAACATCGCGGTCAGTCAGCGCATGCAAGGTCTGCAGCATGAAGCCATCGCCGCCTAAGGCGACCACAACCCGCGCTTGTGCAAGCGGCGCCTCCCCATAGCGCGCCACAAGCGCTTTGCGCGCCTCTTGGGCAGGGGGGCTGTCACTTGCCAAAAAGCAGATCTCTCCGGGCTTTGGCGGCGCGCGGTTTATGCCCGGCGAAAGCGTCACGGGCGTCGTCGGGACAGAGGCAGCGTCGGGCGGGGGTGCGGTCATGGGCTGATGATGGGAAGAAGCGCGCGCCTCAGACACCGGTCGCGGTTTGTTTTTGGACTGAGGGCATACACGGTTGAGGCTCGCTAAAGAAGGCTTCAAAGACTTGAGCTGCACGCCTTTTGTGCTCAGAAAAACACGTTTGACCCCCCTCTGCCAAGACCCGCGTCGTCGAATTGTTGTCGAAAGGAAAAGTCGAAAGGAAAAGATGCAAGCGCAAGGCTCATGGCAAAACCATGGCCGGCGAAGGTCGGGATCTTGTCCGCTCCCCAAAAAACGCCTGCCGTGATCGGTTTTTGCCCAACCGCTTGCGGTTACTGTTCGCTCCTCGCCGGTTCCCTTCCTGCGCGCCGAGACGCGCTGAACGCTCCACGACAAGGCAGCTTGCGCACGGCTTTGCGCGCGCGCGGCGTCGCTGTTGCCGTTGCCGATGTCGAAAGCGTGCTTTTCCTTTCCCGCAACCTAGTTTAGGTGCTTGCCGACCACTTGAGGAGCAGGGCAGCCATGACGCCTTTTGATTCTGGATTTTTCACCGCCGGCTTGGCCCAAACTGACCCGGACGTTGCCCAAGCCATCCGGGACGAGCTGACACGCCAGCGCGAGGAGATCGAGCTTATCGCTTCGGAAAACATTGTCAGCCGGGCCGTGTTGGAAGCGCAGGGGTCTGTTCTGACCAATAAATATGCCGAAGGCTATCCAGGCCGGCGCTATTATGGGGGCTGCCAGCATGTCGACGTGGTCGAGCGTCTAGCCATGGAGCGGGCGTGCAAGCTTTTCGGCTGTGCCTTTGCCAATGTTCAGCCGCATTCGGGCAGCCAAGCGAACCAGGGGGTGTTCAACGCGCTTTTGCAGCCGGGTGACACAATTCTTGGCATGAGCCTTGAGGCGGGCGGGCATCTGACCCACGGCGCGCGCGTAAACCAATCGGGCAAATGGTTTCATGCAGTTGCCTATGGTGTCCGCCGGCAGGATTTGACCATTGATTACGACCAAATCCAGACCCTTGCCAAAGAGCATCGGCCAAAATTGATCATCGCTGGGGGAAGCGCCATTCCGCGGGTGATCGACTTTGCCCGCATGCGGGAAATTGCTGATGCGGTTGGCGCTTATCTTTTGGCCGATGTCGCGCATTATGCCGGGCTGATCGTGGCGGGGGTTTACCCCAATCCCTTTCCGCATGCGCATGTGGTGACAACGACAACCCACAAGACGCTTCGCGGACCGCGCGGTGGCATGATCCTGACCAATGACGAAGAGATTGCCAAGAAGGTCAATGCGGCAATCTTTCCAGGCATTCAGGGCGGGCCACTGATGCATGTGATTGCGGCTAAGGCGGTTGCCTTTGCCGAGGCGCTCAGGCCCGAATTTCGGATTTATCAAGAGCAGGTTGTGCGCAACGCCAAAGCACTTGCCGATCAGTTACAACAGCGCGGCTTTGACATCGTTACCGGCGGCACCGATTGCCATCTGATGCTCGTTGACTTGCGTCCAAAAGGCGTGAAGGGCAACACAGCCGAGGCCGCGCTTGGCCGTGCCCATATCACCTGCAACAAAAATGGCATCCCCTTTGACACCGAAAAGCCGACTGTGACTTCAGGGCTAAGGCTTGGTACGCCCGCAGGCACAACGCGTGGCTTTCGCGAGGCAGAATTTCGCCAAATTGGCGATTGGATCGCTCGGGTCATCGATGGCCTTGCCGCGCATGGGGAAGAGGGAAATGCCGCAACCGAGGCAGAGGTTCGCGCCGAGGTGACCGAACTCTGCCGGCGCTTTCCGATTTACCCGGGATTTTAAGGCTTGAAATGGTGCGGCTTGCGGCGTTGGCTACGGTTGCAGAAGGGCTCCGGGTGAGGCTGATTTTGGCACAGGCGCGGCTGCGGGGGGCAGGCACGCAGCAGCCTGCGCGGGGCAAGCGATTCCTCTGCCAGCCGCGCCGAAGCAATGCAGACCGAGGGGGGCAGGCACGCCACCGCCTGCGCCCGGCTACGCCCTCACAAGCAGCGAAGCCGCTTACCCCGTTTTTCTCATTCCCCGCGGGAGAACTACCGACCCACCCAACGCTTTTTCACCCCCGTGACGGGGGCATCCGATGGCGTGCCCTTGGCCTTTGGTCGCGCAGGAAAAGCAGGCGTCGCGCTCCTCGGTTTGCCTTGCAAGGGGGCTCGGCAGCGATCTTATGCAAGAATAATCCAGGTTGGCGTCAGCGCGGCTTTGCAGAAAAGGGCAACAGCGGCTCGGTCAACCCTTAGTCCGTCGCGTTCTGGCTTGGCTTTACGGGAAAGATACCGCAAGCCTGCAGGAAGGCTTGACCTTATCGCATTGGACTCTCCTCAAACCCTCCCCAAAAAAGTCGTAGCACATGCGTCCTGTAGTGTCATCATTGACATCGCATTGGACTCTCCTCAAACCCTCCCCAAAAAAGAGCGCTTCCGTCTCCTCGCATCGCACGCGTCTTTTCGCCTGAAACTGAAGTGCGTTGGGATTTGCTTTCCAACGCGCAACAATGCCGTAGAGCGTCATGCGAAACCTTTGGGCCTTTGTCCCGCGGTTTAGGAAAATTGCCCCAACGTCAGGCCAAATCGGCTTTTTTGGCTTGTCTCCTTGTGGCTCATCCGCGCATTGGTTTGCCTCGCCATCCACCCCTGGGATCACATAGCGCCCGGTCAGCCAGCGTGCGAGGTCAATCTCAGCGCATCGGATCGAGCAAAAGGGAAAATAGCGCGCGGTCGCCTGTGCGCCACAATTTGGGCAGCGGCGCGGTTTTGCTGCACCCGTTTGAGGGGGAGGGGTCGTGCTCATCGCCACCATTCCGCAAGCGGGACGCGGTCGCGCTTGCGGGTCATCTCGAACAGACCAAGCTTTGACCACCCGGCAAGAACCACAAGGTCAGCTTCTGGCCGAAAGGCCTTTTCCAGCACTTGCTCTAAAATCGGCCGATCGCGAAAGGCGACTGAGGCAAAATCGATCACCACCTGCCCGCCAAGACCGCGCAGCCGAAGCTGGCGCGGCAATTCGCGCGCCGCTGCGATGTTAGCCTTGAGTGCGCTTGCGGGGCTCGTATCGGCGCCGGTGTCAACGTCGACGGCAACAAGCGCGCGGGTGACTTCGAGTGTCATCTGGGCGCCATCGGGCAAGGCCACCGAAGGCTGAAGCAGGGCCTCGAGCGCTTCGAATACCCCAATCTGATCGAGGGCGCTTGGGTCTTCAAGAACAACCTCGGCGGTTGCCCAATCGCGCAGAGCAATATCGGTCGGTTTCGGCGCGGGGCGGAGCAAGGCTGGCGGCCCCTCGCCTGCCTGCGCGAGCGCTTCTGCGGCTTGCCGCAAGGACGCAATTTCGGCAAGCACGGCCTCAGGCAGAGCCTCTGCTGCCGCGCTGCGGATGATGAGCCCGAGGTTTGGATCTGCCCCTTTAAGCGCGCCCTCAGCCAGCGCCGCGAGGGCGGAGCGGCGCTCGGCATTTTGGATTGTGCGCGCCAGGTTGACCCCCGGCGCGCCTGGGGTGAGGATGGCAAAGCGGCCTTTCAGCATGAGCCGGCGCGTAAGCGGCCAGGCCTTGCCCTTGTCGGGCCAGCCGGTGACCTGCGCAAGCACGGGCGTGCCCGGCGCAAGGCCGCGGATGTCCTTCAAAAAGCCGCGCTCGCCTTCGGGGAGCGTCACAAAGGCCCCCCCCAGGCCCTTGACCGGCCTGTCCAAACGGCCGCGAACGATGGCTTCGGGCGCAAGTGCGGCGGTTGCAAGCGCCAAAGCCTCGAGCCGGCCGTCTTCGAGCAAGGCGGCAAAAGCCCGGCCCGCGCGCTTCCCAAGTGCAAGCACACGCCCTTTCATCGCAACACCCCGGCCGCGCGGAGAAGCTGTGCTGTCTCATAAAGCGGCAGGCCGACAACGCCGCTAAACGACCCTGCCATCCAAGGAATAAAGGCCGCCGCACGGCCTTGGATGGCATAACCGCCGGCTTTGCCCTGCCACTCACCGCTTTTCACATAGGCCTCGATCTCGTGTTGAGACAAACGTTTGAAGCGCACGGTGCTGGTGACAAGCCTTTCCCATTGCCTCTCCGCAGTGCGGAGCACAACCGCCGTATAAACGCGGTGCCGCCTGCCGCTCAAAAGGGTCAAGAAAGCGCGCGCGTCGTCCTCGTCTTGCGGTTGGCCCAAAATGCGCCGGCCGACGGCAACGGTGGTGTCGGCCGTCAACAGAGCCTCGTCCGGGGCACAGGGAAGGGCTGCGGCTTTTTCGCGTGCCATGCGCAGACAATAGGCGCGGGG
>FWWL01004940.1_pt1 | contig 21615 bp, 17 predicted proteins | sample 2228331 | NCBI WGS metagenome assembly FWWL01 (sample SAMEA103939775, study PRJEB20133) | metagenome | reverse complement strand
CAGGAATTCCGGCATTGTTGAAGAGCCCGGAATACACAATCCCATTGCTTCTGTTGCCATCTGGACTGTATTCGCAGTTGTCAGTTCAGGGCAGGCACCACAGGTCAAAATCCATTTTCCCTCCATCTCCCTGTTATCCTTTAGCATTTCAAGTAATGACTTTTCACCTTCAAGTACTCCCTTTAAACTACCCAGAATAACATCCGTGGGAAAGACAGTGCATTCTCCATCATATTCTCCTGGAAGGGCAGGACCCCCTGTGAGGAATATTGTTGGTAGATTGAGGCGAGCAGCGCCAAGCCATAAACCCGGGATGGATTTGTCGCATGTCCCTATGCATACAAGTCCATCAGCGCCGTAATTTCTCATCTGCACCTCAACGGAATCAGCAATCACATCGCGCTGAGGAAGGTCATAGAGCATGGTCGCCCAGCCGAATTCACTATCGCGGGCATATCCGCCGCAGGGACCGATTGTGTTGAATTCAATGGGCGTGCCTCCAGCAGAGTAAATACCTGCCTTAACTGCCTCTGCAAGTTGCTTGAGATGCATGTGCCCAACGCCTGCCTCCTGTGAAGTATTTGCAATTGCTATTATTGGATTCTTAAGTTCTCTGTCTGTAAATCCACTGACCTTGTAGAAAAAGCGGTGCGCCCGGGACGAGGATTTTGAAGCCATCAGACGAAAGAGTTTCTCAATAATAAACCTGCGCATATTTGCTAATAATATAATATTATTTAAAGAGGTGGATGTCAACAAGCCCTTCAAAAACGTAAGTAGCAAAACTTAAGTGTGGTCATACTATGGGTATCTATTTAACCTCCTTTCTCCCCTTCCCTTATTACCCCCTAAAGATTTGCTCCTTCCTTGAAAAACTACAGGAATATTGCCCTGAGTCGTGGTATAATGGGTCTATGCCAGGAAGAGGAATAGCAACGCTTCCCCTTCATTACGGGAAGGCGCCGGGATGGCTCTTTGAAAGGATGACGAAACTCTCCCGGGAAATTTTAATTGCCCTTGTAACCGAATTCGGCACAGAAGAGGTTCTTAAAAAACTCTCTGACCCCTTCTGGTTTCAGGCACTGGGATGTGTCCTGGGTTTTGACTGGCATTCAAGCGGACTAACAACAACAGTGACGGGCGCATTAAAGGAGGCACTCAAAGGCATTGAAAAAGAACTGGGCATATTCATTGCAGGTGGCAAGGGAGGAACTTCAAGAAAGACGCCAGAGGAGATTAAAATTTTTTCAGAAAATATCTCATTAAATCCGGAACCGCTTATCTATGCAAGCAGGATGTCAGCAAAGGTTGACAACACTGCAGTTCAGGACGGTTATCAGTTATACCATCATGTCTTCTTATTCACCTCGGAAGGGAAATGGGCTGTTATCCAGCAGGGCATGAACCTTAAAGATAGAACCGCAAGGCGCTACCACTGGTTTGGCTCTGATGTTGAAAGTTTTGTCGTTGAGCCCCACAAAGCGGTGTGCTGTGATATAAAGGTTGAGACATTAAATATGGTTGCAAAGGAGAGTGACAAAGCAAGGGATATCTCTACAGAGATTGCCTGTGAAAAGCCGGAGAAGATTGTAAAGGAGATTACAAAGGCAATAGAATTGAACCTTCCATCAAGACACGAGATCTCTTTCATGGATATTAATCCAGAAAAGATTTACAAAACCCTGATAAATACATACGAAAGGCAACCAGAGAATTTTGAAGAACTCCTTGGAATAAAGGGCATCGGCCCAAAAACAATCCGGGCTCTGGCTCTTGTCTCTGAATTACTATATGGCGCACCGCCAAGTTACAGAGACCCTGCAAGATTTTCCTTTGCCCATGGCGGGAAGGATGGAACGCCCTATCCGGTTGACAGGAAGACATACGATAGGACCATTGAGGTCCTCCGTATGGCTATAAATTCGTCACGACTCGGAAACAGAGAGCGATTGGATGCCCTCCGGCGTCTTTCAATGTTTTATGACCTCTAACTCCCTGTCAGGAGTTTTCTTGCCTTAAACAACTGGGCGTGACTGCCAATGAGAATAATTACATCGCCCTCCTCTATCTTAAATTCGCCTGATGGATTTGTGACTGCCTTCCCATCCCTTACGACAGCGATTATACTTGCACCGGTCTCCCTCCTCACATTCAGCGCCTCTATAGTCTTCTTTACTGCGGGATAATTACCCTCAATATAAATTGACTCTGTAAGTGTTGATAGCAGAATTTTTTCAATCTCGGACTTCCTGTCAGTGAAGATGACTGGAGACCTGAGCATCTCATAATCCTTCATTCTTATCATTTGAATCTGCTGGGAAATGACATTTTCAGGCACATTGTATTCCTTCAAAACATGAGCAAAAATCTCTATTGATGTCTCAAATTCCTCCGGAATGACTGAATTGGCACCAAGTTTATAAAGCTCCTCCACTTCATTGACAAATCTTGTCCTCACAAGAATGTAGAGGTTTTCGTTTAACTGCCTTGCAGTCCACACAGCCCTTCGCGTGGCAACAGGGTCAGAGATGGCGAAGACAATCATCCGCGCTCTCTGGGCTCCTGCTTTCATTAGAATTTCGCTCCTTGTTGCATCGCCATAAAAGATTGGCTCGCCCTTAATCTTTGCAGTTCTCACCGTCTGAGGATTGATCTCAAGAATGATATATCTTAAGCCCACCGATTTTAAAACCTTTGCAAGGTTCTGACCGTTGAGCCCATATCCACATATAATTACATGATTGCCTATCTCCTCTTCAATATCAATCCTTGTCTCAAGGAGGTTGAAATACTCCTGGATCTTAAAAACAATTCTGTTTGCAACCAGAATGAGTAATGGTGCCACAAGCATTGATAAAGAGATAACAGAGATGAGAATGGTATATATTCTGTCACCAAGGATATTTTTTTCAGCAGATATCCCTGTGAGGACGAGGGAAAATTCACCGGCATTTGCAAGAGCAAAGGCAGATAGAAAGATTGTTCTGAATGAGCCGGATAGAAATCTCAATGAAATTATTGTGAGAATTATCTTTAAAAAAATTAAACCAGATGTCAGGAGAAGAATGAAAGGGATATTCTTAAAAATAAAATTTACATCAATTAACATTCCCATTGAGATAAAAAAGATGCTGTTAAAAACATCTCTAAAGGGTAAAATCTCTGTCTCAACCTGATGACTGTATTCACACCTTGAAAGCCCCAGCCCCGCAATAAAAGCACCGAGAGAATAGGAAGCTCCTGCAAGGTGTGCAAGCAATGGCACGCCAAGCCCGATGACTATTACTGCAATCGTAAAGAGCTCCCTGTGCATTGTTCTTGCAGCATAACCCAAAATCAACCTTCCCGTATAGTATGTAAGGAAAAATAGTATAAGGAGTGAGGCAAAAGAAAATAGCCCCTGTAAGATTATATTTGTTCCTCTATTGCCTGCAAGATTCAGGATAATCATTGCAGGAATTACAATGAGGTCCTGAAAGAGCAACACACCAATTGTCAATTTCCCGTGAGCGGTAGTTGTCTCCGCACGATCAGAAAGAATTTTTAACACAATAGCAGTACTGCTCAAAGAGAGAATAAAGCCCACGAGAATTGAAGTGAACAAATTCAACCCTGCACTGTAGAGGATGACACCTGTCACAAGAAGGGTTAAAACAACCTGAAGCCCGCCTCCGAATAGAATTTCCTTTCCGATTCGCATAAGTCCTGCAGGAGCAAATTCTATACCTATAGTAAAGAGAAGGAGAATTATGCCTATCTCCGCAATTGACTTTACGCTTTCAATATCTGAAATGAGTCCGATCCCATGAGGACCTATCACAGCGCCGGACAATAAAAAGCCCACAATTGCTGGAATGTTAAACCTCAGGAGCAAAAAAGCCACGACAAGTGCCACCAGGAGAAGCAAAACAATATTTTCAACAAATGTAAACTGCATGTCACTGACTCATGATCTTCTCAAGCAATTCAATGGCCACATCTCCGGCAATCTTCATTGTCCTCACTGAAAGATTGGAGACTGTATCGTATTTTGAATGGACAGATCGCCCTGCATCTCCTATTCCTCCCCATGATATGGTGACTGCTTCATAGCCCCTGTAGCCAATTGGAATGGAATCAAGGCCCGCACCAACTGGAAGATAGGCGTCCCTGAATTTCAATCCCTTCTTACGAAGGATTTCCTGCAGGAGGGAGCGCAATTTTACTGAAGTGCAAAAGGGAGGTATTCCATATCTTCCAGTTATAATCGGATTTCCCCTGCCACCGATACCATCAAAGTTTATAAAAAAGGTTTTTTCCTTAACAAAATCACCTTTATGTTTCTGAATAAACCTGATAGCACCAGCGAGTCCCAGTTCCTCTGCACCTGTCAGAAGGAAATAGAGATTAGCGCCACCCTTCCATTCTCTTAATGTTCGTGCAAGTTCAAGGACAATGGCAACTCCCGAGGCATTGTCCACTGCCCCCGGAGATCTGTTTCCGGTGAAGTTAAAGATAAGCAAGATAAATGGTAATGCAGAAAAGGTCGCTGAAATAAAGGAAGCCGTCACAGGCAATCTCCAACCTGAGATGAATCCGACGGCTATTAACATTATTGAAAAGATAACAAAAAAAATCCCCACTAAATTTAGTATAATCCTCAGAACTATAGGATATGTCTGCGATTTTGAATCATAATGGGCAAGGAAAACTATGTCCGGGTACTCCTTCCGTAATACTTTTTTTAAAAAAATATTACTGGATTTTCTTCTAAAAAATCTTATGTCAAAGAGCGACTCAATAAATACAGACCATCTTGTCAGTTTAATTATCACAAAAATTAAGATGAGGGCAATCAAAAAAGAGGAAGACCTGAAACTGTTGAAGAGAAGTATTGCTGAGGCGGATAATAAGCCAATTATCACCTGAGTGAATTTGAGGAAACATTCTGCAGGTAACAGGGAAAATACAAATTCCTCAACCTCCGGTGTATAGCCAATATTTCTCAATAAATTAATTATAATCTCTTTTGCCTTCTCTTCGCCCTCTGTGCCAGGAAGTCGCGGAAAGGACAAATCCTCTGCTATCTTTTTTGCTCTATCAGCATCAAATTGCAATTTTCAGCGTCCCTCTCTTCTTTTCCATCAGCCAGAACCCTTTGTAAGTCGTTTCATCATATCCTTTGCGGTCATCTTTGATGGGTCAATTCCCATCGCGGTTCTCAACTCCTGAATAGCAGATGGAATCATCCCCTTTTCTTCAAGTAGTCTCGCCTTATAGTAGTGCGTATAATAGGACTTAGGATTTTTTGTAACCGCTGAATCCACAAGTGCCTCACCCTTTCTTGATTCCTGCACATCTATTAATTTATATCTTTTGTACTTCAAAAATCCATAGGCGGCTGCATAGTCTAGATTCTGGGGGACAAGGTCATAGGCAGAGGCAAAGAGTTCATATGCCTCTGGAATATTCTGACGTAATTCTAAACTTATCTCCCCTTTCTCAAAGAGAACCTGGGCACCGGTCTCCACTGCAAACTTATCCAGAATCTTTTTCCTGTACTCAATCCTGTTTTTCTCATCTTTCAAGAAATTATATGCCTCCTCAACTTTCTTGAGAATCTTCGCTTTAAGGTCTCTTATCTCGGGGGTATCAGATTCTCTCACTCTGAACTCCTTCTGTCTTTTCTCCAGAGCGCCATTTATTTCCTCACTGCAACTGCTCCAGTGAACACCGAGTATCTGGAAATAATCCATTGTCTCAGAAAAATCCTTATAAAGTTCGCTAAATTTCTTAAAGTCAAATTCAGATGTGTCTATCCTAGATTGAAGATTTATAAAACCCATCTTAACAAAGGCATAGATTGTAATGAAGGTTTCACTCCTCGGAAAGGGGGATCTTTCAAAAAGTTGATTGACCCTCATGGGAGGGGAAGCATTTAGAATAATTTCATAAAATTTCTTATCCTCCTTTCTCATAAAACACTCGTCTGGATTAAATGGAGGCGGTTTTACCGGTATCCCGTATGATTGAAAATTATCCTCTACATATTTTTTCACTTCATCTAATGTCAGGGTCTTTTTTAAAAATAAAAAGATATTACCATAGAGATTAATATTGAATCCCTTCGGGATCTTCTCTGGGGGAAGTTCTTTAAATTCCCAGGTAAAATCCTTTATTGATAAAAGGTTAAATAACTTAATGTTTTGCTGCCATGTCAGAAGATTATCAAGTTCGTCAAGCTTCAACTTCCCCAGGAGAAGGAGAGCCTCCCCCTGAAAAATATGTTTTTCCTTCATCAACTCAAGAGATTTACGAATGTCCTCATCGGATAATCTCCCCTGGCTTTTCAGCAAAACACCAAACATCTCCCTGGGATCGGGCGGATTAGAGTCAATCTGACGAAGAAATCCGAGTTTAAGATACGCTCTCTTCTCCATCCCCGCCGTCCTGACAATAAGGACCCCTGTAGCACCTTTCCTGCCAAGGTCTGCCAGAATATTCCATAGCGGCTGCTGGGACACTATAATATTATTTTATGAAAGATTACAATAAATGTCAATTTCCCCTTTAATTTAACCTTAGAATAAATCCGGTGAGCAGAAGAATCCCGATCCATAAAATCAGCAGAACAATGGAGAGTGTTCCCCACCTGCTCACAATGGGAGTGGGCGAGAATACATTTTTTGATTTGCCTGAACTGTATGCAACATAAATCAGAAATCCAGTGACAATAACTCCCATTAAAAATGTAACTGTAAAAATGAGAGTGCTGAGAGGGTCAATATTCAACTTATAATCATAGATTGAATATTTGTATTCGTTCAGGTATTTCATTCTCAAAAGTTCCCGAGAGATGGACATGAGAAGGATGGTCACTGTCAGCAGAATCGCTGAAGAACGCGCAAATCTGAATGGTTCTCTACGCGCAAAATAGAGATTATGGAGCAGGAATAATGAAGAGATAACCGCAATGATAAAAAGCGGCTCAGTATAGAATTTAAATTCACTCTTTAAAGTAAGCAACCACCATATACCGATTGCCATCTGAAATAATGTTGAGTAAAAGGCAATTTGTCCGCCCAGTTTCGCCACACTCTGAAGATAACTTTTATCGTAATCTTCTCTCTCTTTAAAATACCAGCCATAGAGCATCAAAAATAGCCCCGTCACTGCAAAGGAAGGAACAATAAAATGAAACAATCTCGGAATGCTTATTGCATGCAGTGAGGTCCCATAGGGAGTGATTGAATCCCCTTTCACATACCACCCGTACCACCTTTCCGGAATCAACATCTGATAATTCAACCCGTGCATTATTATCCCGGCGAGAAGGAAAAGAGAAAAAGCCATTATTGAAGTGAATCTCAAAGTGCTTTCCTTTTTCATGTAAATAATATAGGTTAATCCGTATGCCGTCATCAGAATAAATACAAAGCCAATAACCCACCACTGAGAGAGATTATTTGAGGTGTACCAGAAGGGGTCATAAAGCGTCTGGACAAAAAGCAATGGCGCAATACCATAGAGAATTGTCATGGAAATGCTGACCGTTGTAATCCTGGGCATGCTCCTGCCCAACTTACCCCAGAATTCACCCCCTTTAAACTTGCCATATACAGTAAAAAATGAACTACCAACTGTTAGATTGACAAAAAGTATATGAACTGTAAAGGTGAGAACCATGAGAAACTGGAAAACAAACGGATAAAATGGAATACCGAATGGATCCAGCATTGATTTTATGATTTCAGAAGTGCTCACTTTGTTTCCTCCTGATTAAGTGAAATAAGGAAATGGGCAAGCGCTTTTCTTTCTATATCCGTTCCGGCAAAGGGAGGCATGTAAGGATAGCCACCAATTCCTTCAATAAAGCCCTCAACTATATCCGGCTCGTTGAGTCCCAGCCGTTTGACCATCTGTGGAAGGGGACGAAGACCATTTTTACTCAGGACATGGCAGGCGGAACACTTGACAAGCGCAATTAACCTTCCTGTTTCAACAAGATTGTTCTCATTAATTTCCTTCAGTTTTTCTGGAACGAAAGGATATTTTTTTAAAATTCCGAGTTTCTTTATATCCTCAAGTTCTGATTTGATTCCTTTTGCGGGGATGTCTCTGCCTGTTATTTGATTGGAATACATAATGTTTGAAATTATATAGGGCTTTCTCAGTATCTCTCTTATTCTTTCACCTGACCATATTCCGGCAAATACCACCAGTATTACAATAACTGCCTGAACGAGGTTAATCTTCATGGGCTTCAAATAGGAATATATAAAGTAAATCAAAATGACTATTCCTGAAATCAGCATGCTCTTTTTCAACCCTTCAGAAACTATCATGTCCATAATGTCAATCCTGTCTGCCGGCAATTGCCTCAAAAATAAATACAGAAAAACTACGCCAGCAATCAAACCGATTGTCCCCCATTTAACCGCTGTCCTTACAACAAAAGTTCTTACATTCTCATTTGTTATTCGAGTTGAGACAGCAATTGAATATGTAGCACCAATCACAAACATAAAAGCAGTTCTAACAAAAAGCTGGGTAAAGTATGATGGATTATAAAATCCATCCAGAAATTTTCCTGTCTCAAGCCATTTACCAGGTGTAAGCATAAAGGACAGAATTCCAACGATTATTAGCATGGTGGGCCAGGATGCTAAGGCGAAAATCCATCCTAATTTTAAATGTGTTTTTCTATCAACCTTATCAATGGTGTAGTAGTAAACAAAAATACATGTAACCTCAATAATGAAAAATACCCATTCAGTTGCCCATGCCCAGACATAATTGTGTATAAGGGCTGATATACCCTTTGGAGCAGTAACTGTTGTTGCGAACCAGATTCCAACGCCACTCAGGGAACCAAATACATAAGCAAAGACAAGAATGGTCAGCGTATACTTTTTTATAAATTCAAAAAACTCCCCTCGGTTTTCTCTTATTGCCTTTGATTCAAAGTAAACATTGAACCACATGGCACTGACAGAGAGATGTGATGGAAGAATATGAAAGACGGCAATTATGGCAAGGATTATCCCCGGACTAAGATAAGAAACCTCCCACACCGGATACATAAGTTCAGAATAACATAAAGGATCGGGGTGTCAACAGTTTTCAAATCTTCAAAACTATACCAAAGGCGTTAACTACTTCACTATTGAGAATGCTAAAAAGGTTATTAAATCTCAAGAGATAGTCAAATCTTATATTGCCTTTAGTATAAGAGAGCCCTGATGTCACGGCATTATAAATAAATTTGTTTCCCTCTGAGCCAGAATTTTCTCCAAAATCGCTATATCGAGATTCATAGATATTCCATCCCATAATGTAGCCGAATCTCAGAGAATAATTCTCACCAAATCTCTGCTCAAGACCTGACTTCCATTGAATATTATCACCCTCTATCTTTGAGAAGGTTATATATTCGCTCAGAGGCAACACTCCTCCTAATGGAAGGTCACTTTTAAAATGAGCATAGAGGATGTCACTTCCAATAAGGGTACCGGGTGTGACCTTTGAAGAAACTCCAGCGCCAAATCTGAATCCATCTTTCCTGGTAAAACTTATTGATGAGGTGAAACCATTTTCTGAGATCGAGAGTTTTACCTTATCGCTAAAGAATCCAAAAAGCCCTCCAAAGGAAACTCTCTCAAAATCCTTGATAAAATCTATTTCACCATTGAATTTTTCATTTTCCGTATTATAGGATTCAATTGTCATGTCAGCATCAATAATTCCAATTTCCTTTATCTTCAATTTACCATCGCTGTAAATATTTGTTTCAAAGAACATACTGAATCGCATATCATTCTCTCCATAGACAAGGATGCCTGGCTTTATCCAGACATCCATTCCAGAAAGTTTCTGACTGCCGGGCATATAAATTTCATCACCTGCGGTATCTGAATCACTTGAGGCATATTCTGCACCCATCTCAATGGCGATGGAAACTTTCCCTGATTTTTTACCAATTAAAAAAGAAACAGGAATAGAATGATTTATCTGCTTTGTCCTGTCAAAATGCCCTGAACTGATGGAATCATAAGTGGAACTAAATTTATCTACCATATAAGTGTACCCGAACTCATAGTCAGTCCTGAATCCATAAAAAAATCCTGTAGCAGAAATAATGACTGCCCCTGTTTCGGGAACTGCGCTGATTAAAGTATAGTGTGATTCAAAGGTATAACCACTATCTTCATCAGTATAATAACCTTTCTGTTTATTCTCTAAAATTGATATGCGCGGGTAAGAATAGAATATGCTGTCAGGGAGAAAGGCACTCTTGGCAGGATTAAATCGGAAGTCACCCTCGAAGTCATCAAGTCCAGTAGATATTCCGCCCATACCCTCAAAGCGAGGTGAAGTGCTCTCTGTCTCAACTACAGGCGACTTAAGAGGAGCAACTCCCATGGCAAGGGCATGGACAGGAATAATAAGGGATAATATAATAACCCACTTCATCTTCTACCTCCTGAAATAAAAGATTACCATATTCCGCAAGATTTTTCAAAAAGTGATGAAACATTCATGCGAAAAGAAATTTTTTATGGTATATTATATAAATAATGAAATTCATACACACTCTTGATAAGGATAAAATTATTGAACTCTTCGCAGGGCATGTCTCTTCCGGCAAGGCGCGGATTTTTACCTCCTTTGGTATGGACTTTGTGTTTGGAAGACGGGAGGGTATATATGTCTATGATGTTGAGACAGGAAAGGAATTGATAAATTGCCACTCAAACGGCGGGGTCTTTAATCTCGGACACAGAAACCCTGAAATTGTAAATGTCCTGAAATCAGCCATTGATGAACTTGATATTGGCAATCACCATTTCATAAGCGAACACAGAGCCCTCCTTGCAACCAGATTAGCGGAATTAACCCCCGGGAATCTTCAATATACTGTTTTTGGTGTCAGTGGGGGAGAAACGGTAGACCTTGCAATAAAGATTGCTCGCGCCTATACAGGAAGGTATAAAATCATATCCGCAAAGGGTGGATATCATGGACATACTGGCTTTGCCCTTGCAACAGGTGATGAGAAATATAAAAAGCCCTTTGGACCCCTTGCTCCCGGTTTTCGCCAGGTCCCCTTTGATGACCCTGATGCGCTGGAAAAGGAAGTGGATGGTGATACCGCAGGTGTAATCTTTGAGACGGTCCCAGCAACACTGGGGATTTATGTGCCGCGCCATGATTACTTCAGACGCGTCCGCGAAATATGCGACAGAAAGGGTGTCCTCATGATAATTGACGAAATCCAGACAGGTCTTGGAAGGACAGGAAAACTATGGGGAATTGAACACTTTGGCGTGGTACCCGACATAATGGTTATTGGCAAAGGACTCAGCGGGGGAATTTATCCCATTACTGCAACCTGTTTCAAGAAGGCACTTGAAAGCATATTTCATGAAGACCCATTCATTCATGTATCTACCTTTGGTGGAGCAGAGGTTGGTTGTATCGTGGCATTAAAGGTTCTTGAAATATCATCCTCCAGGGAATTCCTTGACCATGTGAATTCAATGGCTCAATTTTTCAACAGAGAACTGAATAAATTAAAGGATAAATATCCTGAAATAATTGTATCAATCAGACAACTGGGACTTATGATGGGAATCAAAATGACAAATGAGAACTGGGGACCTATTATGAGCAGAGCCTGCTACGAAAAGGGACTCCTCTGCATCTATGCCAACAATGATACTTCTGTCCTGCAGTTCCTCCCCCCACTTATAATCAATAAAGATGAAGCAGAGGAAACAATAAGGCGCCTTGACAGCGCCTTCGGACTTGCGAAATCAATGAAATTTCAGGCAGGTTTACTTCTGGATTTTTTCAGTGAGAAGGCAAAAAAAACAATTGATAAGATAAAATCAAGATTCTGAATGTCTTTCAATATTGATGTAGATATTCTGAAGGAATTTGAAGAAGGATTAAACACCTTATATCCTGAAAGGAGCAGGATTCCTGCAAAGATAATCGGCTTTGGCGAAATAAGCACTGTATTCGTCATTAACCATCCAGCCCTCCATGGATATGCATTCAAGCGGCTCCCTATTTTTTCAGATGAATCAGAGGTGGCTGAATATGAAGTGGCACTCAATGACTATATTGACCTGCTCAAGGATGAAATTGGCATTCAGGTTCTTGAAACAGAGGGAATAAGGATAAAAACATCCGATGGCAGAATAATATATTACATTGTTCAGCCAGTTCTTCGTGATTTTACATTATGCAATAATTTTCTTCATAAAATATCAGTGCAGGAGGCAATAAATCTCTTCAAAGCCGTGTTGTTAAATTTAAAAAGAATATGGGATTTCAATGCTCATAGCAAAGATGTAAAAATAGGTCTTGATGAGCAATTTTCAAACTGGGCAATAAAAAATCTTCAATCACCGGATCAGGAATTATCAGAGAATCCGGAATTGGTGTATCTTGACATCAGCACCCCTCTTTTCAGGAAGGCCGGAAGGGAAGCGTTAAGAGCAGACCAGTTCTTAAAAAGCACCCCGCCCCTTCTCCGTTCAATTGTAAAGGCAATCTTCCTGCAGGAGATTCTTGACAGGTATTATGATTTCCGGCTCGTTGTCGTTGATATGATTGCAAATCTATTCAAAGAAAAATTACCACATCTTATTCAACCATTTATTGAACATGCAAATAATTTTTTCAATAACAACTGCCCCGAATATCATCTACAGGAAATTCAATTCAAAGAGGTTGCATCATATTACAAAAACGATGCTTTTATCTGGGGTTTGTTCTTATCCTTAAGAAAATTCCATAGAACAATCGTAACAAAAATCCTTCGCAGAAGATACGAGTTCATACTCCCTGAAAAAATAGAAAGATAATATTTTCTTGACTCAAAATTACAATAGTTAGAAAATAGTAAAAACAGGAGGAACTTATGGAAAAAGAGGAAAAAGAGAGAGTATTGGGTATCTTTGAGATTGCGAAAAGCAATGAATTGATGGGGCTCGGTAATTATTTAAAATTTGCTAGAGAATCAAAAAATCTATCAGCAAAAAACATGTTTATCATTCTTGCAAGTGATGAACTGGACCATTTCAATCTTATAGAGAATGAGCGACGGGCTTTAATGACAGATAGTGAAATAGAACCCGTTAAGGTTGATACATCCTTTGTAGCAAAATTATTTCCTAAACTCTCCGAAGTAAAACGAGGTGGAAAATCAGAAACAACGGATATGGATGCTCTGCATATCGCCTTAAAATTGGAAGAAAACTCCAGAGATTTTTATAATAAAGAAGCAGAGAGAACATCAAATGCTTTAATAAAACAATTTTTTCTCAAACTGGCAGAGATTGAAAATGGCCATTACAAACTGATTCAGTCCGAAATTGACTCCATTACAAAAAGCGGTTTCTGGATGGATATACCCGAATTCACAATGGAGGAATAGACTTTATATAAAATGTAAGCATCTTTTTCCCCGTGATAACTCAGGGAGAGGCAGGGTGATGGGGTCTTAAAAGTCCATGAACACACTATCCGTGGTTCGGGTGCCCGCAGGAATAGATATTACGGGATGGTGAAGCAAGCCCTGAAGCGACTATTAGTTAGCTCCCGTACTGTAATCCTCCCAGCCCCCTTAATAAAGGGGGGAAGTAAAGTGGGGATGTATTTCTAAGAGCGACACTGCCCGGATACACATCAGCGATAGTCCCTACACATCATAACTTTCCTTCTGCGGGAGGGCTACCGCACCATGCAACCCCCTCCCATTATAACCACCTGCGACCCACACCCTGCCTTTCAATGAGCGTAATGTTAGATTCATCACGAAATTCAGGATGCTTCCATATAAAATTTTTCACTTGACATGACTTTTTAATCTGTTATAATTGTAAGTGAAGTAAGGTTATTTGTGTGATTAATGGAATGAGCCATAATTCACACACACACACCATAATACTGTCTTGTCTTAAGCAAAGATTACCCTGCATTTTAAAGTTCAGTAGTTCAAATGTTACTATAGATTTCTCAGGGAGGGGTTTATGAAGGCAAAATTATTGACATTTAGTTTTATCTTTTTCACAATTCCTCTTTTCGCCTTTGACTTGATTCAAGCAGTCAAGAATCTTGAGAGTCCAGATCCTGCTCTTCGCAGGGAAGCAGCGCTGGATATAATCAATAATGTTCGGGATTATGAGATACCAGAGGTTGTGGTTCGTGAGGCAATAGCGGTTGCGGGGGAGATGCAACTGAAGGAGGCATACGCGGGATTAAAGAACATCCTCCTTGAGAAGAAGAGTGTGGTTGAATATAGCGGATTTACGAGGGCACTTGCAGGGACATCGCTTGGTTACATAGCAGAGATAGACGAGGGTGCACAGAATGGTGACAAAATCACAAAGCCATTGGGAGAGGCATTGCTTACAGATGTGAGCCCTGTTGTAAGGGCAGCCTCCTGCAGGGCACTGGGCAAGACATACAATCGGAAGTTTGCAGAGCCATATCTGGTTCAAGGGCTAAATGACCCTGAACCGGTTGTTCAGCTTGAGTGTTCAAGGGGGCTGATTCGGCTTGGAGCAGTTGAGCCACATCCGAGGGATAAGGAAAAGAAACAATCTCTGATTCAATCAAGCAATTTGAAACCGCAGCAGACTATCAGTCAGGATGAGATTGAGAGAATCATGGCAGAGGCGAGTGCGAAATTGCAGGAGAGAATAAATGAAATGTATGAAGGGTTTATAAATTATTACAAGTGCGGGGAATTGACCTGCAAAAGTGAATGATATGGGTATGTCATTGCGAGGGGTAGTGAAGCAATCCCTTTATCAGGTCATGCGGGAGTCGTGTCCGCATCTTATAAGAATAGGTACTGAAATCAGAGACACTGAATCTTATCCTGGCAAAACTCAGGAGGGAGGAGAATGAAGTTATATATTGAATATTTCCAGAAGCATTTTTGGCATGGGTTGGTTTTTATAATTATGCTTGCGGGGTTAATATTCGGATGTGAGGTAAATCGGAGAAGCTTTTGCCGATTGGGTTGTGCCTGCGAGCCCAATGTAAACAGGAGCCCAATCTCATCTAATCTTGTGGACTTTACAGACCCGCCATCAGGTGATATAATTGCTCCGAATAGAGTGGCTGAGGTGAAGTTTTATTTTTTAAAGGAGATAAACACAGCAACATTTTCCTTGCAGGAGGACATAATATCAGAGGATGAAAGGGGGAAATCCGGATTGAGTTTTGCAGGGATCAGGTGGGAAGCACAACAAAATCCCTATGTACCCAATGTAATTCTTGTGCTTGTTGTGGATCCTAACAGCGTAGCAGTGGACAAGTGTTATTACATAACACTGAAGCAAGGGAGTATAAGTAGTGTTGATGGAACTGTGTTGAATAGTGATGTGGTTGTGAGTTTTAAGACTAAAACCCCGGACAGTGATTTGCCTTATATTGCCTCTTTTCCATCAATATCAGGTTTTTTGCCGCCCCATCAGGTTTTGAGATACAGGTTCAGTGAACCAATGGGGGCAATAAGCTTGCTTATAGACCCACCAGACGGAATCAAAGCGGACCCTATCCTTGAAGTGCATGACACGAGTATTGACAACATGGGTGTTGTAATTTATGGAGAAAATAATCAGGGGTTCAAATTAGGAACAAAATATGATATTACATTTCTCTCGGAAGATATAACCCTCAAGCAACGCAATGGACTTCCTGCAACGCAGGATGTGTCAGGGAATCCATTGAGCTTCCCGCCCCTTCTATGCCTTTTCTGTCAGAATTGTCCAAATTTATTCTGCGGGTATAATTTATGTGCAGAATGTCAATTAGGTCCTGGAGCACATTCCAGCATGTTTAGATTTGAGACATCCCATGTGAAGTTTTTAACTCCCCTTATGGATTACAAAAATGATACGCCTTACTTTGTGGACTCTCTTCCGCTATACACAAGAATTCTTGGTAGTAATAGGGTTCAGCAGGTTACATTACAGAGTGATACCGCTGAGACACCTGTAAGCATTACGGGGTTTAGTGAGAGCCCCGATGGGAGGATATTTGAACAGAATTTTTACTTTAAGAGTCCTGGAACCCGAACTCTTACAGCGCATGGCTACACACCATCAGGTTATGGAGGAAGCGATTATGTAAAGGTGGATGTCCAGCCACCGGAAAGGTTGGCGATGTTATTCACTTCCATAGTGGATACAAATAATCCCCAAAATATAATTTCATGCATTGATGGCTATATAGATGCCATCGGAGGACAACGAATATTATGGATAAAACCAGATGGCTTGGTTTCACCCCTTGTAACCTCAATGTGTAAGATAATAAACGGATATGTTAATCCAAACAACCCTCTTACGCCTTGTATTCCGGTTCAAGCGCCCTGTTCATGCAGTATTTATGAAGATGCCTCTTCTCCCTGCTGGCAGAATTGTCCTGCATTCTTAAATTGTAACCAGCCATTTGACCCAGATGATTTTAAAGAGGATGAAAGTGATGAGTGTTTAAAGAAATATGAGATAAGGGATGGAGAGTTACATCTTGACAGTGGAGCTATTAGCATAACTTTTTCAACTTTTGATGAACTTTTATGGAATACACTTTATCCAGAATGCACAAATAATTGCGCTAAGATATGTGGGGCACAATGTGGAAATGATAATATCTGTAGATATTCCTGTTTTTACACTAAAATATCTCCATGGACTGAGGGATAATTATTAATTAGGTATGCTAAATCGCATATTTTATACTGGTTCAATCCTTTTAGTGTTTCTCATCAACCCGGGGTGTGGTAAGGAGGAAAAGCAATTTGAGACAATTACAAAATGTCTGGAAGAAAAGGAAATAGATGGTAAAACTATCTGCGCATCACTCTGGAAAATAGTGAGCATTGATTCAAAGGGCTCTGATCCCTCAATCGCGATTGATTGGGATGGTAATGTCCACATCATTTATGACTATTCAGAAGATAATACACATTATCTCAAGTACGTAACAAATTCCTCTGGAAAATGGGAGGGACAAATCCTTGATGAGTTAGATATACACTATTGGTATATTGATTGGCTTATTGATTCAAAGGGTTATGTTCATATAATTTATACTTACCTGGGGAATGATGGGATGAATTTCAAGCACGCAATAATTACAGAGAATGGATTGGAAATTAATCTTATAGATTGTTCAGAACAGCCTTCTTTTTTCATCCCATCCATTTCTTCAGAAAACAATATAATTATTGTATATATTGCCTATAATCAAATGGCATTGAAAGACGGCTATGTTATAATAGAAGGGTTCAATTATGCAAGAATACAAAATGATGAGTGCCAAATTTACAAAACAGTTAAACACCCTGAAATTCAAACGGGGACAGAATTTAGTTTTACTCTTGATAAAAAAAACAATATCCACATTGCCTATGGAGATAAGGATGGATTCCTTACATATTCAACCAATCTGGATAGCAATTGGATGACACAAAGACTCCCTGCAAGGGGCTCTATAATGGGGCTTAACCCTGATATAGTATTAGACTCGTTTGATAATGTGTATATTTCATATTTGTCTGATGAATTTGAAGTGTCCCCTCATAGCCGGTATATTACTAATGCATCTGGGACCTGGCAATCATATCTATTTCCAAGGTTAGGAGAATATCCACTTTTGGTATATAATCCAGTTATGACAATAGATTCAAAAGGGAATGTATACATTGCTTTTAACTATGGTGATGAGCCTTGTTATGCTATAAACTCAGAAGGCGAATGGCGAATTTACAAATTTGGTGATTATCTTGATGGTATTTTACAAATGAAGATAGACTCAAAGGATTATCTACATATAGTCTCTGAAGGCAAAAGTGGTATTAAATACGCCACAAATGCACCGTGAGTGTTTCAGGAGGTGAAATTATGAAGTCTGGCGTAATACCAATATTTTTTGCTTTTCAATTTTTTATTTTTTGCAGATATATTTTCTGCTATGAAATTTCCATTGTATTTTCAGACAGAACTTCCCCGCGCTTTGAAGGTATGGGAGAGCTCTTCATTGGAGTAGATGACCCTGAGGGAGATTTCAGGGTCAACCCTGCAAAGGCAACCCTACTTGAAGCAGGTCTATTTTATGCCTATCCTGGGATTTTGGTCCTTGAGCACAATAACAAGAGCTTTTCTAACGGGGATTTTTCCAGTGAAATGAAGATTTCAACTCTCGGAGCAACACCTGACGCTGGTTTTCTAAAAATGTATCCTTCTGGTTTCTTTTACGGAATAACTTTGCCTTATAGATTTGACTATGATTATTTTAAATTCACCTATACTTTTTCCACAGGTTATGGAGATACGCAGAATGGATATACTCACGCTGAAAGAAGGCTTCGTGTATCACATTTTATTCCAGCAAATCTCATTATAGGTGGGAAGACTGGCAGGGTTTCTCTGGGTATTCAGGTAAGTCCAGTGTATAACATTGAAAGTGATAAAAGGTTTTCAACTGAGTCCTATCAAAAAGAACAAATTATAGAGAGCAAGTATGATAACAGGAGGTTAGATATTTCAGTAAAGCCCGGCATTCTGCTATATCTGGATGACGATTTCAGGTTAAGTGCATTTGTAGATATGATAGCATTAAGCGATGGCAAGCGGTCTTTAAAAGATTATAAAGAAAACGGAGTATCAAAACCCATGCGGGAGGAATATGATGTTGAGATGAAGAGGTTAAATGGTGAGATTGAAGTTCTGAAAGAATTTGAGAAATCCACCGTAGGGTTTCTGGTGGGATTATTTGATGAAAGAACAAAAGAGAAGGCATTAGACTTTTCACAAGAGTCAAAACTCCGAAAGGGGATGCGATTTGGCATGGGAATATCATATACGCCAATAAATAGCACATTAATTGGAAGCGACCTGCTCTATGCGTCCATTGAAACAGATAACCCTATCTTTATTATGCCATTCATAGGTGAGATTGATTATTCCGAGAATATAAAAAGTAATAACATTCAATGGAAGACAGGCATTGAACAAAAAGTAACAGATAAGTTTACTATCCGAGCAGGGTCAATTATGACATGGAATGTATATGATACGACATCGGTTTATTCTGATGAATATTATACAAGCACATCAAGATCAAGTGGTAATAAATTTAACACTACAAGCATCACAGGAGGTTTTTCATATGAATTTAATAGAATACGATTTGATTACCTTCTGAGGTTTGATAACATAGCAAGTTTTGTAAGTATGGAGGTAACAAATGTCTTTGGCTTTGTTAAAGGTTTTTAACTCTCTTAATGGAACATTACTGCGGGAACATAAATTTCTTCCTCCGCACCAGCCATTACGATTTCGCTTCAACGAGCCCATGGGGGCAATAAGTTTGTTTGTTGAGCCACAGGATGGAATAAAGATAGACCCGATTCTTGAGGTTCATGATACGAACATTGATAACATGGGTGTGGTAATTTACAGAACGGATAAGGAATTTCCATTAAATGCTGATTATGAGATAACATTTTTATCAGAGGATATGACAGTAAAGCAGCGTAACGGTTTACCTGCAACTCAGGATGTATCAGGGAATCCTCTGGGTTCTCCAAATTTAGCATGCCTTGTCTTTCCTCAATTACCAGAAGTTTGTGGAATACCACCTCTCAGCAATAGGCCCAGATCTTACTCATTCAGATTTAAAACATCACATGTTAAATTCTTAAGTCCCTTGATGGATTATATGAATGATACGCCCTAGAGTGGATACTCGCCAGTAAATGTGAGGGTACTAACTACAAATGATGTTGACAGGGTAGTAGGAGAGTAATACAGGAGAGAGGAGGGTTGAAATAACTAATTTTACGCAGAGAGCAGATGGTAGGGTATTTGAGGGGAATTTTTATTTCAAACAACCGGGACTAAAAACACTTTACGCAAATGGATATTCCTCTGGAGTATGGAAAGGAAATGATTATGTAAAGGTAAATATTATAGCCCCTCCTCCTGAATACTGGCTGGCACTGGAGATTAATGAAACTGCTATTGAAAATTTATTAGGGTTTGTTATGAATGTAATGCCCTGGGGCATTCCTGGGGGTGAAAATGTGTTTGGATATACAGCGCCTTATGGATGTTATGAGAAAGAATTTACCTCAGTAATATATAATTATCATCTACAAGTTACAAAATCATTGTTTAGTTTCATACCATTTACAGATTCAAATTATATTCAAAATTTTGATCTCGCTTTGATTGAAGATTCAGGACGTAATGGATATTTCGCAACATTATATGGAGAGAATGACCAACTTTTAGGAACCTCACCACCGAGACCGATTGAGATTAATAACGACTATACTAATATCCCACCAGTCCAAAAGTTAGCACCACCACCTGCTACTGTTGATTGTTTATTGCCACAAAACGCCCGGAGCTGTATCTCCGAATGTATAAGATGTCCAGAACCGCCTTCTCCTGACTTTATCCATCCTCCGGTGCCCGCACTCTGGAAAGGAAGTGGAGTGAAATTACATATCAATCTTCGCATAAAAGGAATATCCTTCCAATGTGGTTGGGCAACTACTGCAAGCGCCGGTATTATAACCTGTCACCAGGACGACCTTGCATCTGAAGGTGCAAGAATAGAGGGTTTACACATTGAATATGATTTAATTCCAGCGTTATTGATAACTGCCGATGGATCATTGACGAATGATAGACTACCTAAATTAATCTTACCGTCTACAATACCTTCACCTCCTTATCGTCCATTTTTATTAATTAGAAATCTGAGAATCCATGATATCGCTGCGGCAGTTTTACCATGTGTTCCGAACTGGATGGTAGAGGAAGCATTAGAATCTGCAAAAAGCGAACTCGTTTTTAAATGGGGGATTGAAGATTCTTATCAGATTGACCTTCAATCAATGCCCGAGTGGGGCACTTATTATTTTACAGAGAATATTTATATTACCGAAGATACCTGGCCGGAACACAAAACACAAGTGGATATTGAGTATTTACCTGGATTGAGGGATAATTGAAATTAATTATAACAGGTCTCTCGTTATTTTTTATATACGAAAATGTATTGGGAGACAATTTCTATGAGAAAGGCTTAATGAAAGAATATACGCTAAATTCTGATTCTGAGGTTTTTGAAGTTAAAATAGAAGATAAAAAAGAACCCCCGAATCCAACTATAACATTAGGAATTTCAATATTTCCGGGTATTCTGATTCACGGGTCAGGGCATTTTTATATATGTGAACCCTTAACAGGTTTTATACTTTTAGGGATCGAGGTAGTAGGCATTCCCCTCTCTTTATTAGCTGCGGTAAGTTGTGACGGAACTCAAGAGAGCGAATGTATATTCGGAACACTAGGAGTATTTATGCTATGGGGCTCTTGGCTCTACGATGTCATTGCAGCGCCAATCAAGGCGAGCAAGATGAGGAAGGAATACGAGCTGAAGAAAAAGGAGAAGCAACTTGCACCTGGACTTGGCTTTTTGCCTGCAAAGGATTTTAGGGACGCATCCCTTTCTCTCACATGGAGGTTTTAAATGAAAGACAGAGAAAGATTTATCGTTTTATTTGTATGCATTATATTGCTATTCAATGGTTGT
>FWWL01004938.1_pt1 | contig 21625 bp, 21 predicted proteins | sample 2228331 | NCBI WGS metagenome assembly FWWL01 (sample SAMEA103939775, study PRJEB20133) | metagenome | reverse complement strand
GCGGTCCTGGATCAGGGCCCGCTGGAAGCTGTACACCACGTCCTCGGGGGTCAACTCACCACCCTCGTGGAACTTGATGCCCTTGCGAATCTTGAACCGATAGACCAGCCCGTCGCCTGAGATCGTCCACGACTCGGCCAGCATGGGCACAAACTTGTCCACGTGCTCCCCATCGTAGAAGACAAGGGTCTCGTAAATGTTGAAAATGGCCTCGGCGCTGGCCGTGTCGTACGCCCACGCCGGGTCCAGGGTCTCGAGGTCACCAATGGTGGCCACGATATACGTGTCTGGATTCTTGACCTGGGCCCAGCCCACCACTCCAACAACCAGCAACGCACCAATCAAGAACTTACGCCACATGAACACCCCTCCTTTAAGCGCACAGGATCTTTGGACCGCTTGGAACCGCTACCGCCCAAGAAATTGCCTGCCGGCTCTCACCCCCTTCGCTGGGTTGAGAAATCTCCCAACTTTCGCACCTGCACTATAGTCCTTTCGGGCCAACGTGTCAAGGCCCCCGAAGGCGGTTGAGGACCTAGCTTGGCTGGGCAGTGGCCTTCCGCACGTTTGGCCGAGGTTTGCGCTTGGACCTATAATGGAGAAGCCCTGGGTAGGGTGCAGAAAGGAGGAGGGAATGAAGAAATTCGCGTTTCTGGGTTTGGCCCTGCTGTGGGGAAGCTTGTGGGTGATGGGGGGGCCGCTTACCTTGTGCGACTACAAGGCCCCGAAAACGAGCCTCACCAGCCTGACCTTGGCGGGGGCGTACCGGTACTTCGACGATCCGGCCACACCCGAGGTGGACGTGAACGCGGGACGGTTGGGTTTGAACCTTGGCCGGTTCTACGACCGCGGGGACTACGGGTACACCACGTCGGCCCTGGGCGAGTTGGGGTTCTCTGGCCTTAGCTTGTCCCATCTAGCTGGGCAGGCCGCTACGACCCACCGGTTCTACTTCCAGCCGGAAGGGGATTTCTTTGGGTTTGTGGGTGCAGAAACGAGCCTGGCCACAGGGCAGCCCCAGTTGGGGTTGCGGGTCAACGCGGGCGCAGGTTACGGGCGGTTCAGCGATGTCACCCCCCTAGCCAAGGCCTTCCGCATCCAAAGGATGCTGTTGGAGCGTAAAGCCATTGCCGCGGCCCTGCCCGAGGACACCCTTCTGGCCATAGCCCAAGAGATCGGCCGGCGGATCGAGTACGCCGAGGTCAAGGACCTGGTAGCGGCTGTGGTCCAATTGATCGAGACCGCCGCACGCACCAAGCTCGACGCGCGCACAGTTCTGATGATCGAAGACGAAATCCTGGCTGAGGGTAAGGACCGCTACTGCGGGTGGGCGATCCAAGCCGGGATGGGCTACGAGGTCATGGACCCCTACGGGGGCCCACGGGACATGCTGATCACGGCCAGCGCGGATTGGGCCTGGGCTCCACAGATGGACTCCCAGTTGCGCCTTCAGGCCTCGCTGGCCGGCCCGTTCGACATCGCCAACGAGCACCTGGCCGTGGCCACCTTGACCTACGAGGGCGTGATGGGGGCTGGCATTTTGGTGTGGACGCAAGCGGTGGCCCAGTGGGAGAAGCGCACCGGCGAGGAGGGCCGCTGGGCGGCCTCCGCCACGGTCCAGCTCTCGTTTGCCCTTGGACTGGCCAACGTCGGCGTCTCCCTTACGGTGAGCAAACCCTTCGATCGGGCGGACTGGAGCCGGGACATCTCCATCTCGTTTACCATGAAGTTGCTGTAGCCGGAAAAATGAGAGGGCCTGGGAAACCCCCAGGCCCTTTTTGTTGGCTAGGGGCAGCCGCCCTGGGACGCCCACAGCCCCGGCACCCGAGCCAGGGCCATGGTGTTGTACAACGGCCAGGCGGACATGACCGCGGGATCTTGCCCTAAGGCTTGGGCTTGGCGCAGAAGCTCGCAGAACAGCTCCTTTTCCCCGCGGGGCTTGGCGTACACTTCGGCGTAGTCCACGTAGTTTTGGATGAAGTTAGGATCCAGCTCAATGGCGCGGGCAAATTCCCCGGCAGCGGCCTCGAGGTTGCCCCCGAGGAAGCCAGGGGTTTGCGCCAGGAAATTGCCCAGCGCCCGGCGCGGGCCGCCGCCCCAATAGGCTTCGTCCAGCTCCACGGCCCGCACGAAACAGGCCTTGACGTCCCTTGTTCCCCCGGCCAGGGCCTGGAACCAGTTGTAGCTCAACCAGCGGCCCAGGTTGTTGCCGTACCAAAACAGGGCGGCCACATTTTGAGCCGCGGACAGCGCAGCCCGATGGCCCTGTTCCTCCTCTATACGCACAAATTCCGGGTCCAGCCGCAACGCCGCCAAGGCGTAGTCCTTCCCCTTGCGGTAGGCCTCTTCCTTCTCCTCGGGCAGGGTAAGGTAGGCCTCAGCGAGCTCAAAGTAGCCGCGCGATAGGCGCACCAAGATCGCTCCCCGGGCCTCGCCCTCCGGCCCAAGGGCCAACGCTTGCTCCCATAGGCCAAGCGCTTGGCGCAGCGGCCCTTCGTAGGAGGCAAAATCGAAGGCCACGCCCCACCGGTTGTAAAGGGCATCGCCCTGGGCCACCAACGCTTCGCCCGGATAGGCCCAAGCTCCACAAGCGAACACCAAGCTCAAGCCGAAAGCGACGATATTGCGCATCAGCCCTCCTTGCGCACCATGGACTTTGGGCTCGAATCTTAACTGCCCTAACACCTTTTCTCTGCAGTACAATGTCCCCAAGCCATAGGGGAAGTGGAGAAGAACGCGTATGCGCGTGCGCGAAGCCAAGCCCTCGGACCTCCCCGCCATGATGGAGATCGAAAGGGTGTCCTTTGCCCATCCTTGGCCGGCCCCGTTGGTGGCCCACTATTTTGAACGGCCCGAGGCCGTGGTGTTGGTGGCGGAAAACCCTGCGGTGGTGGGCTTTTTGATCGCCGTGTACAAGGGATGGCCCCGCCGTGTGGTCCACGTCCACGACCTTGCGGTGGACCCGACCCACCGAAACCAAGGCGTGGGCACGGCGCTTTTGCACGAGCTGGTGACACAAGCCCGCACCCGTGGGGCCCAAGCAGTGCGGCTGGAAGTGCGCGTGAGCAACATCCAAGCGCGCAGGTTCTACGAGCACCGGGGCTTCCACCTTCTTCGCGTGGTGCCCCATTACTACGAGGACGGGGAAGATGCCCTGCACATGGAGCTTCCCCTCACCAGGAAAAACAGGGCTGAGCCTTAGCCCTGCTTTTCCACGGTTGAGGCACCTCCTCGGGCCCTGCACAATGCTGCTGGGCGCGCAAAGAAGCGCCAAGAAAGGAGAGCACACCATGCGTAAGCTTTTGCTGGCGAGTTTGTGCACGCTCCTGGCGGTGTCCGCTGGGGCCCAGGTGAGCGAGGCCGATCTGGCCGACTGGGCTATGCGCCACTGGTTCTCATGGACCGTAGGGGACTTGGACCAGATCGTATCGGCATTTGCACCCGACGCTGGGCAGACCTTCTTCGGCACACCGAATGACGGGTTCTTCTACGGGGCTGATGTGCGGTCGGCCTGGCAAGCGTTCCTGGCCGCGTTCCCCGTGGTTGAGTTTGAAGTGCAGGATTCCATTCACACCTGGGTCGACGCGAGGCTTGTGTGGGCTGACCTCGCCCTTGCTTTGGCCGATGGCCGGAGAGTTTCGGTGTACTCCGCCCTCCGGTTCGATGGCCAAGGCCTACTTCAGGCTGCCGACCTTTGGATGTACGCTGGAGGGCTGTGGCCTGCGCTTGCGGTGGATGGCCGCATCGAGGCCCAGGAATACGCGCGCAACGTGCGGGAGCCCGCAAGCGGCGTGGAGTTTTTCTGGCGCAACGGGCTGGTGGTCCTCGTCGGCGCCCTGCGCAGCCCGGGCACGGGGTGGGTCAGCGTGGGGTTCGACCCCGTGCGGGCCATGCAGGGAGCCAACTACATCATCGCCGCGGTCTCCGGAGGCCAGCTCCTCATCGAAGACCACTTCGGCACGGGCACCACGGCCCACCGCAAGGACGCCCGCGAGGACATCCTGCTGGCCGCAGGAGGGGTTGAGGGTGGAACCACAGCGGTGGAGTTCGTCATCCCCTTGGACAGCGGGGATCCGGAGGACAAAGCCTTAAAGCCGGGTGGCACGTACACCGTGCTGTTGGCCTACCACCGCAGCTCCCCTTCGTTCATCGTGCGGCACACGGCGCGGGGTTCGGTACGCATACAGCTTGAGGGGTAGGAGATGGAAGTTCTGCGGCGGATCGCTTTCTATCCCCTCGGCCCGTTCCCTGTCCTGTTCTACTTGGGGATCGTGAGTTGGGCGCTGCTTTTCGTCACCGGGGCAGCGATGGCCATGGCCAAACGGACCCGGCGGCGGTTGCCCGTTAAGCTCCACCACAAGTTGGCGTACACCACCCTCGCCCTGGCCACCGTCCACGGCTTATTGGCCATCGCGAGCTACCTGTGAAAAAGGGGGCGGCCTGGCCAGCCAGGCCGCCCGATCTCGTCTTTACTTCTGGATCTCCATCTTCATGGCCACAAGGCCGGAAAGCAGCTTGGGGTAAAAGTCGGTGGACTTTTGGGGCATGCTCTCCCCAAGGTCGGCAATGGCCATCACTTCTTCGACCTGGGTGGGGTTGAGGAGGAACGCGGCCTGGCCCTGTCCGCGGTCCACCATCTCCACGGCCTCTTCTGCAGTATGGGCGTACTCCAAGTACGCTTGCTTGGCCAGGGCCTCCTCGTCGATGCCCAGGTAGGGCTCGAGGAGGGCCTTGTGCAGGATGGCCACATCCAGCCTCTTCCAGGCGGGCGGTTGCGGGCCAGGAACCAGGCGCTCCACATCCACCTCGCCTTTGAGCACAAGGGCCCAGAACTTTCCTGCCGCGTACAGCACAAACACGTGCTCCCGCTTCCAGCCCAGGGCGAGCCGCGCCTTGGCCTCGGCCAGCGACCCCAAGCCCTCCACGCGGAAGTGCTCGGACACAACGCGCAAGAACGGCTCGGGAGCGAAGCGGGGCAGGCTGTGCAGCACGCGGGGTGTGGGGCGGATCACGCATCCCGGCTCTTCCACGTTCACCAACGTGACGGGAAGGGAAGCGAAGCTTTCCGGGCCCACGGGCTTCCAACCTTTGCTCAGGCATTCCTGCATGAAGGCCTTGGAGGTTTCGAAGCGGTGGTGGCCGTCGGCGATGTACAGCTCCAACGGCTGGAAGGCCTGCTGGACTTCGCGCAGGAGGTGCGCATCGGTCACAGCCCACACCTGATGGAGGTTGCCGAAGTCGTCGCGGGCCTCGAGGTGGGGAGGGCCGCTGGCGGCGCTTTCCATGGCCTGGGACGCCCGGCGCTGGGGATCCCGGTACAACAGAAAGATCTGTTCGAGGTGGGCTTCCATGGCCCGGAAGAGCTTCATGCGGTCCTCTTTGGGGCCCCGCAAGGTGCGCTCGTGCGCTTTGGCCCCGCTTTTTTGCAGATCCAATAAGGCGATGATGCCCGGACGTACGTAACTTTGCCCGTCCTGGACAAAGGTCACCTTGTACCAGTAAAACGCGGGCCGCTCCTCCCGCACCAACACGCCTTCCTCAAGCCAGGAGCGAAAAAGAGCAGCCCGGCGGAGGTAGTCGCCGTCATCTTGGGGAGGGTTTTTGCCCCCGATCAGGCGGGCATAGGAATACGGCGAGCGGGCCAGGTAGGTTTCCATCTCTTTGTTCCCGATGCGATCGTAAGGCTGGGTCACGACCTTGGAGAGGTCCCCCACCTTGGCCAGGTTGTACCGGACCGCCCGGAACGGGTAAACCACCGCCATTCAAGCCCCCTTGGCGTGCTGGAGGAGGAGTTCCACGACCTCGTCGCCGATGCGGGCCTGGGCCTCGTGGGTTTGGGCGCCGATGTGGGGTGTGAGGGTGACCTTGGGGTGGCGGAGGAGGTCCAGGTTGGTGGGCGGCTCGACCGCGAACACGTCCAGCCCAGCGCCGGCGAGCTTGCCGGAATTCAACGCGGCCAGGAGGGCCGCTTCGTCCACCACTTCCCCGCGGGCACAGTTGATGAGGTAAGCCCCGTCTTTCATCAGGGCCAGCTCGCGGGCGCCGAGGACCGGACCGGCGGGATCCGGCGGCACGTGCAGGGAAACGAAGTCCGCCTGGCGCAACAGCTCCTCCAAGGGGACCATGGACACCCCGGGAATGGGCGACTGGGAAACGAACTTGTCATAGGCGAGGACCCTCATGCCCAGGGCGAGGGCCCGACGGGCCAGCGCCTGCCCAATCCGGCCGATGCCCACGATCCCCAGCGTTTTCCCCTGCAGCTCAATCCCGTGGAAGGCCTTCTTTTCCCACTTGCCCTCCCGCAAGGACTGCGTGGCCTGGGGAATGGAGCGGGCCAAGGCGAACATGTGGGCGAGGGCCAGCTCGGCCACGGAGTCGCTGCTGGCCTTGGGCGTGTTCAGCACCTTGATCCCCTTGGCCTGGGCGTAGTCGGCGTCCACGTTGTCCAACCCCACCCCCGCGCGGATGATGAGTTTCAGGCCCTTGGCCGCGTCGATGGCCGGCTTGCGCACCTTGGTGGCCGAGCGCACCACAATGGCCTCGTACCCCTGGGCTAGCTCCTGCACCAGCTGTTCGGGGCTCATCCCCGTCTTCACCACGACCTCCAGCCCGGCCTCGCGCAACCGGGCCAAGGCCTTCTCATCGATGGGATCGCAAATCAAAACGCGCATGCGGTCTCCTTACAGGCCGAGGATGTTTTCCAACGCCTCGAGCACGCCGTAGACGTCCGCCAGCGTGAGGTCGCCCATGTGGGCGATGCGGAATGTCTTCTCCCGCAGCTCGCCGTAGCCATTGGAAATGCGCATCCCATACTCCTTGATGAGGCGCTTGTTCGTCTCGTCCACGGAGATCCCCCGGGTGTTGGTGATACAAGTGACGGTCTTGGACCAGTAGCCCTCCTCGGGGTAGACGTCGAAGTGCCTTTTGGCCCAGGCCTGCACGACCCGGGCCATTTCCTCGTGGCGGGCAAACCGTCGGTCCAAGCCCTCCTGGAAGAAGTAGTCGAGCTGGAGGTTCAAGGCGAACATGTGGGGGATGGTGGGCGTGGCCGGGGTCTCGTTTTTGAGGTGGGAGTTGTACATCACAGGGAAGCTGAAGTAGTAGGTGCGGGGCTTCACTTCCTCGGCCCGCTTGAGCGCCCGCTCGGAGACGGCGCACACCGTCAACCCCGGCGGAAGGCCAAAGCACTTTTGCACTCCGGCCAAGCACACGTCCAACCCCAATTTGTCAAACTCGATCTTCACCCCGCCCATGGCGGTCACCGCGTCCACAAGCAGCAACACGTCGGGGAATTTCCGCACGACCTCCGCGATTTCAGGCAGCGGGTTCATCAGCCCCGTGGACGTCTCGTTGAACACCACGGTGACCGCGTCAAACTCCCCCGTGCGCAGCTTTGCCTCCACCTGCTCAGGGCGGATGGCCTTGTTCCACGGCACTTCCAACAGCTCGCAGGGGATGCCGCAGGCCTGGGTGATCTCGTGCCAGCGCTTGGCAAATGCACCGTTGACCAAGTTGAGCACCTTTTTCTTGACGCAGTTTTGCACCGCCGCCTCCATCGCCCCCGTCGAGGAGGATGTGAACAATAACACCGTTTGCTCGGTGTACAGGAACTTCTTGAGCTTGGTCTGAAGCTCCGCATACAGCTCGCGGAACTCCGGCGTGCGGTGATAAATCTGAGGCGTGGACATTGCCTGGAGCACTTCAGGACGGACCTCGATCGGACCTGGGACAAACAACTTGACGTGCGATACGCGCATTGAACCTCCTTGGGTTCAATGTTGCCCGAGAGGGGCGTTTTTTCAAGTCAGTGCGGGCCCGCGCGGCGCAGGCCCAACTGTCGTGCGATCTGCAAAACTTCTTGGTACTCGTCGGAGGTGATCCGCCGCCGGAGGGCCGGCACTTCCCCGGCCCGGTAGGCCGGATAATACTGGGCCATGATGTTCACGTAGGTATCCCTTCCGATCTCGTCGGCGATGAATTTCAGCACTTGGGCACTTCCCGCCATCCCTCCGGGAAGCACAAGGTGCCTCACCAAAAGCCCCCGCACGGCGAGCCCATTCTCCACGCGCAAGTCCCCCACTTGGCGGTGCATTTCCCGCAGGGCCTCCCGGGCGCGTGGGAAGTAGTCCGGGGCCGCGGCCAACCGCCGCGCGACTTCCGGGTCGGCAAACTTCACGTCCGGCATGTAAATGTCCACAACGCCCTCCAGCACGCGCAGCGCCTCCACGCTCTCATACCCTCCACAGTTCCACACCACGGGAAGCCTCAACCCCTCTTCCCGAGCCAACCCCAACGCCTCCACGATCATCGGCGCTTGATGGGTGGGGGTGACCACGTTGATGTTGTGGCACCCGATGTCCTGCAGGCGAAGCATGATGCGGGCCAGTTCAGCTACGGAGATTTCCTCCCCTTCGCCCAGGTGGGAGATCGTGTAGTTTTGGCAAAACAGGCAGCCCAAGTTGCACCCGGAGAAAAAGATCGTGCCCGAGCCTCCACGGCCGACCAGTTCCCGCTCCTCACCGTAGTGGGGGCCAAAGCTGGACACCCAGGGTCGGACGCCCGTGCGACAAAAGCCCCTCTGGCCTTGATCGCGGCGCACGCGGCAGGCGCGCGGGCACAGCCGACACGGCGCGGCCAGGGCGTAGAGGGCCGCGACCTTCTCCGCAAATTGGCGTGCGGTGAGGTTCAGATAGATCGGCTCAGCCATCTCCACCTCGGCCTTGGGGGCGCGTTGCTGGAGCGCCCATGCACGCTCCAATCCACGTGGAATGGCGTCAGACCTTCCACGGCACCCACCCCAACTCCCCCAGCAGGCGGTAAAGCGTATGCACAGGGAGGCCCATCACGTTGAAAAAGTCCCCTTCCAACCGCTCCACAAACAGCGCGGCCCGGCCCTGGATGGCATAGGCCCCGGCTTTGTCCAGCACTTGCTCAGCCCTCAAATACCACTCCACCTCGTCGGGGGAGAGGGTCTTGAACTTGACCCGTGTCTGCACAAGCTCCGCCCGCTCAGCTTCAGCAGAAAATACCACAAGACCGGTGCACACGGTATGCCAGCCGCCGGAGAGGGCCTGCAAAATCTGGCGGGCCTGTTCGAGGTCACGGGGCTTGCCGTAAGCCTTCCCGTCGCGGAAAACGCCGGTGTCGGCGGCGATGACGAACCCCCGGGGGAACTGGGCCCGGGCTTGTTCGGCCTTATGGCGGGCCACCCAAAGCAGGTCGTCGGGGCTGTGGAGGGGAGGCTCAGCGTCATCCTTGGGCGGCACCACCAAAAACTTGGGGGTCAACAGGCGCAAAAGCTCGATCCTCCGCGGCGAGGTGGAGGCCAACACCAAAGGTTGCGTTCCGAAGGCCGGCATCTGATAATCCGTGGTCCTCATGGACATCATTTTCAGCGAACGGTGCCTGGAATACCACGCCCTGGGGCATCCCGAGGGGCCAGCCCGCGTTCGCCTGCTTCAAGAGCACCTGGCCCGCAAGGGGTATACGTTTGTCGAACCCCAACCGGCCACGGACCAAGAGCTCCAAACCGTCCACACCCCCGAGCACATCCGCCGGGTCCGGGAAGGGGACTTCTACGACCCTGACTGCCCGCGGTACCCCAACATCGACTTCTACGCCCGCCTGGCCGTGGGAGGAGCCCTGTTGGCCCAAAAGCTTCAAGGGTTCTCCATTCTCCGCCCGCCGGGTCACCATGCCGGCCCCAACTTCCTCGGCGGCTTTTGCTACTTCAACAACATCGCCGTGGCCGTCAAGGTCTCGGGCAAGCGGACCTTGATCGTGGACATCGATGGCCACCACGGCAACGGCACCGAAGAGATCTTCCTGGGCGACCCCCAGGTGACCTACATTTCCCTCCACCGCATCTACAACTACCCGGGCACGGGGCACGTATCCCGCGGCAACTGCCTCAACTTCCCCCTGCCGCCGCGGTGCGGGAAGGAGCTGTACCTGGAAACGCTGGAGACGGCTTTGGCCCAAGCGGGGCGGGACTTCGAGCAGCTGGCCATCTCCGCGGGGTTCGACACGTATGTAGAAGACCCCTTGGCCTCCCTCGGGCTTGAAGTGGACGCTTTTTATGACGTGGGCTCAATCCTGGGCGGGGTGGGGCTTCCCACGTTTGTGGTGCTGGAGGGGGGGTACATCCCGGAGATCATGGGGCCGGCGGCGGAGGCCCTGATCGAGGGACTGCGCGACGGAAGGCGTTTTACGGCGAAGGGATAAAGCGGCGTTGCCGTAAGCGGCGGCCCCGGGCTATAATGCGTCGCCATGCGGATCATCAAAATCCTGTTCGCAATAGGTTTCTTTTGTTTGACGGCGGGGGGAGCCCCCTTGCGCGTGTCGTTGCCTCCTTTGACAGGGGCTGTGCCCGTGGTGATGGGCGCCGCCTGGGGACTGTTTGAAGAAGAGGGGATTACCGTTGAACTGGTTCCTTTACCCAGCCAGCGCGACCGCATCCTGGCGTTCCAAGCTGGGCAAATCGATGCCATGGTCACCGACCTTACAGGAGCCTTGATTCTCATGGGCGCGGGCGGCAACGACGCTGTCATTGCCGGGACCTTGTATACCCCGGATCCGACCCGCCCCCACGTGTTCGTCATCACCCCCCCAGCCTACTCCCGTATTTCCTCCTGGGGCGATTTGCTGGCCAAGGTGCAGCGGGGAGAAAGGGTGCAACTGGCTGTGCCGCGCCAGTCAGATTTAGAATTTGTCCTCGATGAGCTGTTCCGCAAAGAGGGGGTCACCTTCCGCGCCGAGGGGTACATCGGCCAAGACAACTTGATCAGCAACGCGTCGTGGGTTTTGTTCGGCATGGTGACCGCCGGAGCCCTGCCCCAACCCTATGTGGATTACATCCTGAACTTTGACTTCCCGGGCAAGCCGCAGCTTGTGGTAATCGCCGAAGTGGGCGCGGAGGACGTCCCTCCGGAGGTCCTCGTGATCCGGCGGGCGATAACCCAGCGGGAGCCGGCCAAGGTCGCCGCGTTTTTCCGGGCTTTGCGCCGGGCCGTGGACCGCCTCAATACCTCCACGCGGGAAGAGCTTGTGGCTCTAGCCTTGCCCCAAGCGGTGAACCTGTTCTTCCCGGGGGCCAACCCTGAGGAAGCCACGCCCGAGGACCGCGCCCGCATTGAGGCCGCGATCGCCGCCATTTCCATCCCTGTTTTCCCCCAACCCGGTCCGGTCGATCCCCAGATGTACGAGCGGGTGGTCAGTTGGGCTGCACGCAAAGGCTACATCCGCTCGCCCATCCCTTACGCCATAGCAACCACCACCCCGCCGGAATGATCGAAATCGAACACTTGACGGTGGTGTACGGCCGGGGAGCCACGGCCATCCCCGCCGTCCAGGACCTTTCCCTCACCGTGGACAGCTATGAGCTTGTGGCCCTGGTGGGGCCTTCCGGTTGTGGCAAGAGCAGCCTTCTTTTGACGCTGGCGGGGCTCATCCGGCCGTCCAAAGGGCAGGTCCGGGTGTACGGGGAACCGGTGCGCGGGGTGCGCCGGGACGTGGCCTTGATCCTCCAGGACGCTGGCCTCCTCCCGTGGAAGACCGTGCGCCAAAATGCCGAGCTTTCGTTAAGAATCCAAAGGCGCAAGGACTCCACCACCGTGGACGAGGTGTTGGCCCAGCTGGGGCTGGCCGGGTTTGAGCGGCGGTTTCCCGGCGAGCTCTCCGAGGGGATGAAGCGGCGGGTGGGCATCGCCCGGGCCTTGGCCCTGCAACCCCGTGTGCTTCTCATGGACGAACCGATGGCCAACCTGGACACCCTGACCCGCGAACATATCCAAAACCTCGTGCTGAACTTGTGGCGGGACCTGGGGTTCACGGGGGTGCTGGTGACCCACGACATGGAGGAAGCGGTGTTTTTGGGCCAGCGGATCGTTGTGCTTTCGCCCCGGCCGGCGCGCATCGTGGAGATCTTGGATAATCCGGGGATGGGCACGGTGGAGTACCGCGGGACGCCGGAGTTCATGGCCAAGGTGGCCCACCTGCGCGAGGTTTTGGGGGGCAATGGGCCATGAGGACCGCTTTCTACAGCACCCTGCTCTGGACGGCCCTTTACCTGTTGGCCCTCGGCATGGTGTTGGGTTCCTGGGCCGGTCTGTGCTGGCTATTGGACCGCGTGCAGGGCCGGGAAGGCGTTTTTCCCACCCCTGGGAAGACCATCCAGGCGGCTTGGGAGTTCCGCCACGTGCTTTTGCCGGCGTTTGGAAACTCGGCCCTGCGCTTCTTGCTTGCCTTGCTGATCTCCTTTTTTGTGGGGCTGCCCCTGGGGCTGGCCATCGGGTTTGAGCGCAAACTGAACATCTTTTTCTCTCCTTTGGTCTATGTGCTCTACCCCATTCCACCGGTGGCGCTTCTGCTGTTTTTGTTTGTGGCCTTTGGCTTGGGGGAGATGGTGCGGTTGGTGGTTGTGGTGATCGCCCTCTTTTTCCAGATCGTGGTGGCTGCGCAGGGGGCGGCGAAGTACATCACCCCTTCCCATGTGGCCGCGGTGCGCTCGGCCGGGGCCACGCGGCTGCAGCTCTATCGCCACGTGGTGCTGCCGGCCACGCTTCCCAGCGTGCTCACCGCCGCCCGCGTCTCCGTGGGCCTGGGGATCACCATGCTTTACATCGCAGAAACCAAGGTGGGGTACGTGTTGGGACCGGAAGCGGCCTTGGGCCGGTTCATCGAGTACTACTTCCGTGCGGAGGTTTCCTTGGCCGGCGTGGTGGCCCTGGCCCTCCTCGGCCTGATGTTCTACGTGCTCTTGGAGCTGTTGGAGCGCTGGCTGTGCCGGTGGAAGTTTGTGGGAGCGCAACGTGCTCGGTAAAAGGGTTCTCATTGTCTATCACCCCCGTCGAGCGCAAAGCGAGGCTGTAGCCCGCCAAGGTCTCCAGTGGTGCCAAGCCCACGGCCTCGAGGCCAGTTTGCTTGCTTTGGGCACACCGGTTTCCCCTTCTTCCGATTTGGTGGTGGCGGTGGGCGGGGATGGCACGTTCCTGCGCGTGGCGGCTGCCCTCTATCCCCACGAAACGCCCATCCTCGGCGTCAAAGTGGGCGGGCTGGGGTTCCTCACGGCCTGCGAGGGGGAGGGGTTGGCCCAGGCCTTGGGCCTGTTTTTCAGCGGGCAGGCGCGCCTGGAGCGCAGGTTTCGTCTGGCCGCCCTGCGGCAAGATCGGGAGGTGGGCACGGCCCTCAACGAGGTCGCTTTCCAATCCCCAACAGGAATGCGTGCGGTGCGGCTGGCGCTGGAGGTGGAAGGGGAGCCAGTGTTGAGCCTGGTGGGCGACGGGCTGCTGGTGGCAACGCCCACGGGGAGCACGGCCTACGCTTTGGCCGCGGGCGGCCCCATTGTGCACCCGCAAGTGGAAAGCCTGGTGGTGGTTCCCCTTGCCCCCCATGCCTTGGGGCTGCGGCCCGTGGTGCTCCCCGCCCACGCGCTCCTGCGCGTACGGGCTCTGTCCCCCTTGGGCCTTTACCTCGACGGCGAAGAGGCCGGGCGGCTGGAACCTGGGGAAACGGGGGAAATTCGGCGGGCGGAGGCGGCCACCGTGCTTGTGCGCCTCAGCCCCAACGAATCGGTGTTTGCCCGCCTGAAGGGCTTAGGGTGGCCCAATTAGGAAAGGAGGCATCGTGCAGGTCGAGCAGCTGTTGGAGGCAGGACTGAAGGAAAAAGGTCCGGACGAGCTGGAACTGGTGGTCATCCGCGACCGGGACGAGCTCACCCGCTTCACGGGTTGTCACATCCACCAAAATGTGGCGTCGCTGGACACCACGGTGTTTGTGCGGGCATGGGCCGGGGGCAAGATCGGCGTGGCCCAGACCAACGAACTTACCAAGCAGGGCTTGCGCCGGGCGATCAAGGCCGCGTGGGCCGTGGCCCAAGCGCAGAGCAAGCCCGCGGGGTACGAGCCGCCTTCCCCCCAAAAGATTCAGCCCCTGGAGGCGTTTGACGAAGAGACGTGGGAGGCCACGCCGGCTCAGCGCGCAGAGCTGGTGGCCCGCGCCGTGGCCGGGGCCAAGAAGCTCGGGTTCAACGCCTCGGGTTCCCTAAACACGGGCGGTGGAGAAATTTGGATCCGCTCCACCCGCGGTGTGGACGCCTACTTCCGCACAACTTCGGTGCGGTTTGTCACCGTGATCCTCGGTCAGCAGGGGGGCTCAGGGTACGCCGAGTTTGCCAGCGTGCGCCTGCGGGATTTTGACCCCGAAGCGACGGCTGAGCGAGCCCTGCGCAAGGCCCAAGCTTCGGAAAAGCGTATCGCCTTGGAACCTGGGGAGTACACGGTGGTGCTGGAGGAGCCGGCTGTGGCCACGCTGCTGAGCATGCTTTCCTCCATGGGCTTCTCCGCCCGGGCCCTTCTGGAGAAGCGCAGCTTTTTCTGCGATAAGCTGGGCCAAAAGATGGTTTCTGAGCTGGTCACCGTGTACGACGACGCCCGTCACCCCAAAACTTTGCCCATGCCCTTTGACTTCGAAGGCGTGCCCAAGACCAAGGTGTACTTCTTCCGCCGGGGTGTGGCCGAGGGCGTGGTGTACGACTCGCGCACCGCGGCCCTGGCCCAGACCAAGTCCACAGGGCATGCGCTGCCGCCGGGGGCTGCGGCGTGGTCGCCCATGCCCACCCACCTGATCATGGATCCCGGCACAAGCAGCGATGAAGACCTCCTCCGTGGGGTCCAGCGCGGGCTTTTGGTCACGCGTTTCCACTACGCCCGCCCGGTGGACCCCATGCGCGGGATCATGACGATGATGACCCGCGACGGCACATTCCTCATCGAGGAGGGGAAGATCGTGGGCGCGGTGGAGGACCTGCGGGTCACCGAGTCCGGCTTGCGCGCCTTGTCCTTGGTGGAGGCCGTGGGCAAGGAACAGGCACTCATCACCGGCGAGGGCTTTGGCAGCACGGTGGTACCCAAGCTGCGCATCAGCAAGTTCGCCTTTACCGGGCGGACGGAAAGGATTTGACGTGGGGGCCCTGAACGACCTCAAGGAATACGTGCGCGAAATTGGGGAACTGAGCGCGGCCTCGGCATTGGCGGCGTGGGACCAGCGCACCCACATGCCGGAGAAAGGGGCGGAGGCGCGGGCCAAAGTGATCGGCCGGCTCAGCCGCTTGGCCTTCGAGCGCACCATCTCCGACCGCATGGGCGAGCTCTTGGCCCAGGCCGAAAAGGAACTGGACGGAAGTTCCACCGTCGAGCGGGCGCTCGTGCGCGAATGGAAGCGCACCTACACCCGGTACAAGGCCATCCCGCCCGACTTCTACCAAAAGTTCGTGGAGACCTGTACCCGGGCGGAGACGGTGTGGGAAAAGGCCAAGGCCGCCTCGGACTTCGCCATGTTCCGGCCCCATCTGGCCGAAGTGGTGGACATGGTACGGGAGCTCACCCGCTACATCGGCTACAAGGACAGCCCCTACGACGCGCTGGTGGAGGAGTACGAGCCGGGGATGAGCACGGAAAAGCTGCGGGCTGTGCTGGGCGGCCTGCGCGAGGAGCTCGTCCCGTTTCTGCGGGAGCTGATGGAGCGAGGCCAGGCCCCTGAGCCCTTGCCCGCGGGCAAGTTCGCGGTGGACAGCCAGCGCGCCCTGTGCCGGGAAGCCCTGCAGGCCATCGGCTACGACTTCTCCGCGGGCCGACTCGACGACTCGGTGCATCCGTTCACCATCGGCTTGGGGCCCGGCGACACACGGGTGACGAACCGCTACCGGGAGGACGATCCGCTACCGGCCCTGTTCGGCGCCTTGCACGAGGGGGGCCACGCCCTGTACGACCAAGGCCTCGCCCCGGAGCTGGCATGGACCGGCCTGGACGGTGGGGCTTCCTTCGGCATTCACGAGTCCCAGTCCCGCTTCTGGGAAAACCAAATCGGCCGCAGCCTGGCCTTCTGGCGGTTCTTCCGCATCAAGCTCGTGCGCCGGTTCAAGTCCCTGGCCAAGTTCAAGGCTGAGGACTTCTGGCGGGCCGTGAACCGCGCTGAACCCGGCTTCATCCGCGTGGACGCCGACGAGGTCACCTACAACCTGCACATCTGCCTCCGGTTTGAACTGGAACTCGACCTCATCGAGGGCCGGCTCAAGGTGGAGCACCTGCCCCAACGGTGGAATGAAGCCATGCACAAGTACCTGGGCGTGGTCCCGCCTGACGATCGCCAAGGTGTGCTTCAGGACGTGCACTGGTCCAGCGGAAGCTTCGGCTACTTCCCCTCCTACACCCTGGGCAACCTGTACGCGGCCCAGTTCACCCACGCCGCCGTCCAAGAAATTCCCGAATTCTGGGACTTGGTGGCCCAAGGGAACTTCACGCCCATCCTCGGTTGGCTGCGGGAGAAGATCCACCGCCACGGCCGGGTGTACCTGCCCGAGGAGCTGGCCCAAGCGGTCACCGGCCAGGGCCTCACCCCACGGCCTTTTTTGCAGTACATCCAGGGCAAGTACCGCGCGGTGTACGACCTTAGCTAGAAACGCTTTTTGATCCCCACCCCGGCCCACGCCGCGGGGGGTAAACTCGGAGGCGATGGGCCGGGTTGCTGTTGGGGAAAAATTTCAGATCAAGACCAAGCTCAAGCCCAGGGGGGACCAACCCCAGGCCATCGAGGCGTTGACCGAGGGCGTGTTGGCGGGCTTGCGCTACCAAACCCTGTTGGGGGCCACGGGCACGGGAAAGACGTTCACCATTGCCCACGTCATCCAAAACGTGCAAAAGCCCACGTTGGTCATCGCCCACAACAAGACCCTCACGGCCCAGCTCTACGGCGAGTTCCGCGAGCTGTTTCCTGACAATGCTGTGCACTACTTTGTCTCCTACTACGACTACTACCAACCCGAGGCGTACATCCCCCAAACGGACACCTACATCGAGAAGGATGCCCAGATCAACGAGGAGATCGACCGCCTGCGCCACGCGGCCACGGCCAGCCTGCTGGAACGAAGGGACGTGATCATTGTGGCCTCGGTGTCCTGCATTTACGGCCTGGGTTCACCCCAGGACTACGCGGCCCTTTCGCTGACCTTGGAGACCGGCCAGGACTACGACCTGGACGAGGTGCTGCGCCAGCTGGTGAAGCTGCAGTACCGCAGGAACGAGCTGGCGTTTGAGCGCTCGTCGTTCCGGCTGCGCGGCGATGTATTGGAGATCATCCCCGCCTCGGAGGAGGTGGGTTTCCGCATCGAGTGGTTCGGCGACACCATCGAGCGCATCACGGCCATCGATCCGCTTACGGGCGAGGCCCTGGCGGAGCGCAAGCGGGTGACCATTGCCCCGGCCACGCACTACGTCACCCCTGACGAGCGGCTGCGGCAGGCGTTGGTGGGCATCGAGGAAGAGCTGGAAGGGCGGCTTAACGAGCTGCGCGCGGCGGGCAAGCTCCTCGAGGCCCAGCGCTTGGAGCAACGCACGCTGTTTGATTTGGAGATGCTCAGGGAGATGGGTTACTGCCCGGGGATTGAGAACTACTCCCGCTACCTGGATGGCCGGGCCCCCGGCGAGCCGCCCTGGACCCTCATCGACTACTTCCCCGCCGATTTCCTCGTGGTCATCGATGAATCGCACCAGACGATTCCCCAGATTCGCGGGATGTACAACGGCGACCGCTCGCGGAAAGAGACGCTTGTGGAGTACGGGTTCCGGTTGCCCTCGGCCCTGGACAACCGGCCGCTCACGTTCGAGGAGTTCGAAGCCCGGCTGAACCAAGTGATCTTCATGTCCGCCACCCCTGGGCCCTACGAGCGCAAGGTCTCCCAACGAATTGTGGAGCAGATCGTACGGCCCACCGGGCTGGTGGATCCCGAGCTGGAGGTCCATCCTGTGCAGGGGCAAATCGACCACCTCATCGGTGAGCTGCGCAAGATCACAGCGCGAGGGGAGCGCGCATTGGTGACCACGCTCACCAAGCGCATGGCCGAGGACCTCACGGACTACCTGGTGGAACTGGGTTTTCGGGCGCGGTACCTCCACTCCGACATCGAGACCCTGGACCGGGTGGAGATCCTGCGCGACCTCAGGCTGGGCAAGTTCGACATCCTGGTGGGCATCAACCTGTTGCGGGAAGGGTTGGACCTCCCGGAGGTTTCGCTGGTGGCCATTTTGGACGCGGACAAGGAGGGGTTCTTACGCTCGACCACTTCCCTCATTCAAACCATTGGCCGGGCGGCGCGCAACGTGCGGGGCAAAGTGATCCTTTACGCCGACGAGCGCACCCAAGCGCTGCAGGAAGCCATGGAGGAGACGAACCGCCGCCGGAAGATCCAAATCGAGTACAACCTCAAGCATGGGATCACCCCGGAGACGGTGCAGAAGGAAGTGCGGGACATCTTGGCCGATTTGCATGCGGGGCGGGTGGAGCCGGTTTCCGTGCCCAAGGCGCCCGAGCGCCTGCCCAAAGAAGAGCTCGTGGATCTCATTCGCCAACTGGAGCGGGAGATGAAGAAGGCGGCCGAGGCGTTGGAGTTTGAACTTGCCGCGGCCTACCGGGACAAAATCCGCGAACTCCGCAAGCTGCTCTGACGCCCGCCACAGGTTCGCTGGCCCGAACATGGCCTGTAGGTACGGAAACCGGGGCTCCGGTTGATGAAGCCCCGGCTTCAAACCTCAGGGGTTAACCGATCAGCTGGACCCAGGCGATGTGCACGTTGCGATCCTTGCCTGCTTCAGGCCCCCTCTCCCCCTCCACCAGGCGAACGGCCAGGAGGTACTCCGTCGCCGTGAACGGCGCCGCCAGAGTGAACTCGTAAATCCGCCACGTGCCGGGGGGATAGATGGTGAGGCTCCCCACCTTCACCCATCCCGGAGCCGTCATGGGGTTCCCATCGTGGACGAGCGAGGAAGTCCCCCCTGCGAACAGGTACACCTCCACCGGCGTACCCACGCTGGGCGTTACGGGATTGCTCAAGCACAACCGGATCGTCTCCAAGGTGACACCCCAGGTCTTGATGTGGTAGATGGCCCAGTCGCCGGTGTGCCAAAGGCCCACCGCGTAGGTGGGACCCCAGTCCGGCAGGGCGTTGGGGATGGTAATGGCCTCGAAACTGTCCGCGCCCACATAGGCGTGGTTGGCATCGGTTCCCCCTGTGGCGAAATAACGGCTTCCCGGAACCGTGAAGTGCCCTGGCCAAGCGGGTTGAGGGTCGCAAACCGCGGTCACCGGCGGCGGAATGACGCCCCTCACCTGGAAAAACGCTGTGCCTATCACGCTCCAGGCCCCTCCCTGAATGTTCACGTTGACCATGTAGGTTCCCGCGGGCAGCTTGCCCAAATTCACGGAAATGGACCACGGGGTAATGGTCGGAAAGCACATCGGGAATTCATCCGTAATCGCCCCCTGGATAAAGATTGTGTTGCCTATCTTGAATGTGCTGTAGTTGACCTTGGGGCAGGTCGTTCCCCACTGACCCGAGACTTTGACGACCACGTTGTCCTCGGTCGTGGGGTGAGGCGGAACGATGTCGATGGAACCACCCTGAGCTCGTCCCATAACCCCTAGGAGCAACACCCCTGTGAGGACGAGGGCCCAAGACCTTGCCCAAGCAGCGCCTGTGTGGACCATGTGGATCACCTCCTTTCTTCGGCGCGCAAGGCCATTGTACCCTTCGCTCAGCCGCCTCCGCATAACCTGCCAAATCCCTCCCCCTCCCACCAACTCCCTCCCGCCAGGGGAGGGAGGAGCGACTTTCTATCGCATTGGGAACGAAGATTACAAGACAAGCCCAAGGAGTAGGTCACCCACTTGGGCTTGCGCCTTTCCCATGCTGGGTGGGTGTCTAGCCCGGCTTGCGCACACGCACGTGGAGGAAGTAGGGGACGACCTGGGCGTCCTGAAGGTAAGGGTGGACCTGCACGTCCTCGTCGGAGGGGCGGGGCTCACCCAGCCGCTCAATCACAAAGCCTGTATCGATGAGGAGGTTGAGCCACTTGCTCAACGGGCGGGTGAACCGAGGAATTTTGAACTTGGGCACAGTGGCGCGGATCTCGGGCGGCGCTGCCCCAAACGTCCACTCCTCCACTTCACCGTGGAGCTCGTGAAAGTAGCCGCCGACTTCGTAGGCGTAGGTGCGGCCGTCCGGACCGCGCAGGTTGCGGCGGTGCGGAACGTCCAAGAAGGGATGGGTAATGGAAAACTGAAAGAACCCGCGGGGGACGAGCACACGGTGGACCTCGGCCAACGCCCGCTCCACCTCCGGCATATCCATGAGGCTCATGAACGCGACCACGAAGTCGAAGCTTTCCCGGGCAAACGGGAGGGCCAGGGCGCTTCCTTCCACGAAATTGATCCCCAGGGGGTCGTGGGCTTCGGCCTCGCGGGCATAGCGGATGAAAGTCGAGGAGATGTCCAGCCCGGTCATCCGGGCCCCGCGCCGGGCCAGAAGCCGGGTGTTGTGGCCCTCGCCACAGCCCAGATCCAGCCCCCTGAGGCCCTGAACATCGGGCAACATGGCCAAAAACGCGGGCGTATTGAGATAGTCACGGTACACGTCGTACCCGGCCCGGGCCAGCCGCGTCCACGTTTCCGCGTTCCCCTCCCAAAGCCTTTGCACATCTTGCTCATCGGCCATCATCTAGATCACCTCGGATGGTGAGGGAGTCGCTCCCTCATCCTAACCCACGGCTTGCCCACGGGCGGAACCGCAAGCCCTGCGTTCGAGTCCTTCGCGCTAACAGGTGAGGTGGAGGAGGGCGCAGACCTTCGTTTTGGGCGCAAGCTCGTTGTAGGCTTCCACAGCTTCCCCGGTTTTGAGCACGTCCAGCTCAATGCCGCGGTCGCGCACCAGCCGCTCGGCCTCCGGGGTGATGCGCAGAAGGCCGGTGTAGCCCGTGCCCACGATGAGCACCTGCGGGGCCTCGGCAAGCACAGCGGCCAAGTCCTCGGGGTGCACCTTGTGCCCTTCTTTGCGGTGCCAAGCCCGCACTTCGCGGAGGAGGATTTCCAGGTCGTGCTCGTAGGGAACGCCGTCCACCTCGACCCGGCCAAAGTGGTACTTCCCCAGCCGCACAACAATCACCTCCAAAAACGATACTAACACGCCAAGTGCGGGGAGAAAAGCAGAAGGCCCGATGTGCAAGAACGGACAAGGGTGAACTCCTGCCCAACAGTCCTCGGTTCCCGAAAAAGAACGCGCTCCCCACGCTCATCCCCTTTTTCTTGACAAGGACCAGCAAAGGTCCTATGATGCGGATGTGCCCGAGGTCAGACCCGGCCACCGAGAAGGCGGCTATTAACGGCTCGGATGGCTTGCGTGCTCATCGCCCCTTCTCCTCCGGTCTCCTTCCTGGCCAAGCCTGTCCAACGTGCACAAAACTTCCTTGGAGGGCAGGAGGGCCAGATGAAGTGCGTATGCGCGGTTTTCGTCACCAGCGTGTTCATTGGCCTGATGGCCGTGAGCCAACAGCCGTCCGAGTACTACCTCACTGGGAACTTGCAAGAGGTCCCGGGGACGGTGACCACGGACAAGGGGGATCAGAGGACGGTTTTCTTTGGTTCCCTCGGGTTCCGGGTTGTGCCCACCGAGAAGGGCCTCCTCCTCTACCTGTTCCAGCTCAACTTGGTCTCGAAAGGCGTGCCCACCGAAAGAGGGGATTCCGGGCTTCTGAGCCTCAGACTTCCAGAGTTTGAAAAACCGATGACCTACGACCCCAAG
>FWWL01003505.1_pt1 | contig 21630 bp, 14 predicted proteins | sample 2228331 | NCBI WGS metagenome assembly FWWL01 (sample SAMEA103939775, study PRJEB20133) | metagenome | reverse complement strand
TGTTAGAAATTGAGAGAGATATGTGGGCAAATTTGTTAAAGAGTGAAGATAAGTTACTACGGGATTTGGCGGAGAGAAAAATGATAATGGTTGAAATTAAACAAATATGTAAGGAACTTACACGGCGATTAGAAGAATATAAACAGGCACACAACAAACTACCTGAAAAATTGGAAGAAATAGGATTGGCTCCAGATTCTATTCAAGACCCGTTAGGGGGGAAGTTTTTCATTACAAAGTCGGGTAAGGTTCAGAATACTACTATATTAGATGACCAACTCCAGCAGAATAAACATATCATTGAAAATGGTATCAGGACTTATTATGAACGATTTGGAAAATACCCATCTAATTTGCAAGAACTTTTGGAAAAGCATGTTATGACCTTTTTACCGGAACACCCCTATGAGGAGCGGGAATGGGTTTATGACCCTGCTACGGGGACTTTGAGTGAAAAATAAATAATCTTTTATTCCAGGATTCCTTCGGGGGAGATAACGCAATTATCAAGTTTTGTATTATCAGGAATGGAGACATTATCTAAAACTACACATTTATTCATGGTGCAGTTATTCCCGATGACAACGTGATTCCCGATTACTGTCTCTGTAAATGAACAGTTATCTCCAATCTTGCAATCTTCTCCCTGAATATAAACTTTCCCCTGACGAAGTAATTCATAAGAGCAACAGGTGATAAGGTCTTTAATATAGGTTAGATTTACATCCCACTCAATAATAGACAAAGCCTTTACAGGATAACCAAAATCAATAAGTATTTGTATGGAATCAGTAAGTTCGTATTCATCTCTCAGGGCTGTGCGTGGCGTTCTATGCACTCCTTCAAATATTCGTTCATCAAACAAATAAATTCCACAGCCCTTGATACGAGTTTGTGGGTATTTCGGTTTCTCTACCACTTTCGTTACGAATCCATTTTTGTCTGTATATACACTAAAATTCTTCTTGATGGTTTCTAAATCTTCCTCTTCTTTTGTTGCTAATACACATGCGCATTGGTCTTGTTTCATGACTTCGCACATAAGATTTAATTGAGGGGCATGGAAGAATATGTCTCCCAAGAGAAGAAAGAAAGGACCATTTATATAAGGCTCTAATTGTCCGACTGCATGGGCTAATCCTAATCGTTTTTCCTGCTCTACATAGCGAATGTTTACATTCCAGTTGCTTCCATCTCCTAAAGTTTGAATAATTCTGTATCCAAGATGCCCTATTACAACGATGAAGTTTGTGACACCAATTGCTTTTAGGGATTCTATCTGATAAACAATCAGGGGTTTATTTGCAATAGGCACAATAGGTTTGGGATTGTGTTGCCCAAAAGGTCCTAACCGTGCTCCATGCCCTGCGGCTAATATTACTCCTTGATACATATCAGTTCCATTTTGATAATTTAAAATTTTAGTTTTTTGAAACCCGTGAAACAAGAATACAAAATCCGTTTTGTAATAATCAAAAAATGTAGGTTAAATCGCAGGAAAGACTAAAAGAACAAACAAGGTAACTATAAGAAATATCTTAAATAAACAATAGAGACCTCTGAATAAATACCATACATCTCATTGAAATAAACTACTTTATTATCATAACCTATTGCAATATTATTCTTAATTATTTCTCCCTTATTTATTTTGCCTCTACAAAAAGAGTATAATTTTCTATCATCTGACTCTTTTTATTAACCACAGAGGACACGGAGATAACACGGAGAGCCACAGAGGGAGAGGAGGTCTTTTTCGTTTATGCATGTCCATCGATAGTTATTGTGTTATCGGATGGTATTTGGGGCGAAAGATTTTTCGCCCCTACACAATCCTAACAATCATTTTCGGACACCAACTCGTTCGATTGGGTCTATCGTTCGTGGCTTTAAGATTGGTGTGACCAAATGGTTTCGACGATATACGAGAATTTATCCTGTCTGGCAACGGAATTATTTGAACACATTATCTGCAACGAAAATGAATTATCCCTAACCCGTGAATATATCCGTAATAAACCCCTATAATTGGAAACACGACGAAAATTATCGGAATGAAATTTGATGTAATATCGGTTCAAGGACTCATTATGGGTATGGAATAATTATTTGAATAGGAAATGTAGGGGCGAAAAATCTTTCGCCCCTATATCAACATCGCCATCACCAACATCTTTTATGATAATAATCCCGTGAAGATAATTAGCCATAGTTAATTCTGTTTTTGGATGAAAGATAGAGGATTGACAAATAACTGGGTGGGTGAATAAGAAAAGGTGTGCAAATCCCTCTGTGGTTCTCTGTGCCTTCTCCGTGTTCTCTGTGGTGAGAAAGAAAAAACTTCAGAATATCGCAAGATGAAGGATGTGCGTAGTAGAACGAAATAAGACAGGGTAAAAGTGAAAAAAGATTCAAACTATTATTTCAATAGGTTGTGTAGTAATCTTTTTCACTGAGGGAATAAAATCGTAATTATTCAGAGGTCTCAATATAAAATATAGCAGTATTTTTTATTTTATAAATCCGTGATATACACCCATCCAGTAGGGGAGTAAGAAGAATGTGCCTTCCTCTTCATCAGTGCCGTCGTTTCCATGACAACTACTTAAAGTAAATGGGTCATTATCGTTTCGGAGGTGTGGTCTTTCCTGAATAGGCAAAGCATAGCCATCTATCCACCAACCACGAACTTTTTCGGGATGTTTATCTGCATCCAGAACGATGTCAAGTCGGTGTGTGTTATCCATACAATATGAGATGAGGTCTAAAGGTATACCTTTTAAAGTATCAATTGCGTGTTCCAGAGCAATCGGATTTGGCTTGCTAAAATCTCTCAAAACCATTGGAACGAGACCGGGAACATCCGGGTACAGATTATCAAATCTTTTGGCTTCTATATGTCTGGAGAAGTTTTTTGCACAGGCAAGGTATAACAAATTCCAGAAGGGTTGCCTCATTCTCCCTGCATGTTGCCATGCATGGTCCATAGCAATTCGCCACATCAAAAGTTTTTCAGGGTCTTCTTCATAGCAGAAAATTCCATACCAACTCATGAGACATAGATTGTTGTCCCATGGAACGACATAGTCGGGAGGGAAATACATTTTTGATTGCATGGCGTTTGCATGATAAAAATATTTTTCACAGAGCTCGTTAAATTTCTCTTCATAAATTTTGTCACCTGTTATATGATGTGCTACCCGTAGGAAAGAGAGTATCATCATTGAATTTAAGCCTCGTTGTTCCCAACCTTTTAGAGAGTGTAACATTTCGGGATTGAAGAAAGCCCACCTTGTAGGTTTACCATCGTGGTCAATTAGACAGTAGTTATTATTTATTAAATGGTTCGTTACTGCTCGGACTACTTCCCGAACAGGTTGTTTCTCTTCTTCCGTCTCTGCCACGAGGTCGTAGTAAATTCCATAAAAGAAATAGTGTCCTATTAATTCATCGGAACTGGTGTCACATTTCCACATGTATTTACCGTCGGATGAAGTGACAAAACGAGGAACAATTTGTTTCCAGAGTGGGTCAGTGAGTTGTCTTCTTGCGTTATATTCTGCCCCCATGATTTCGTTTACAGGTTCTGGCCAGTCTATAGGGATGACGACTCGTGCGGGCATATCTCTTTCTGTAATGTCTACGAGTCGTTTACAGGCAAAGAAACTTCGTTTTGCAATTTCTTTGGATTTAGGGTCTTTGGTTACTGCATAACGGAAAGCATGGGATGCACCGTACATAGCAGTATAAAGACCGTCATTATCAGATATTGAAGGGAACCATGAGTCGGGATTATAGGGCTCTTTCAAACCGCATGATGTTACATATCCGTCTCTGTTATGGCGTGTTTCTACCTGGTTAATGAAATAATCCGATTTTTCTTCCAGAGTCATTGTTTTTCGTTCAATTAAAGAAAGTCCGTCAGGAGTAGCCAGCCATGCATTTCCACTGGGTTCAACAGCAATAGAATTAACATAGTCGTTTAATAGCCAACGATGACTGAATCGGTAGGCAAATTTTCCATCTTCGTGGCGGATAGCACCTCGGTTAGTTGCAAACCATACTACATTTCCTTTTTCACCAGAGTATGCTGAGAGAAATTCGTTCCATGGGAGTCCTTCTTTACCTGTGTATAAAGTCCATTTTTCGCCGTTATATTTCCCTGCACCTTCTTTACTTCCGAACCATAAATTGCCGTCTGTATCAAATGTAATTGCTTTTACATCTCTTGGCGCCCATCTCCGTTTTTCATCTTCCGGTAATAACCATTTCCATTGACCGTTAGATGAGTTGAATAAATATATTCCCTCCTTTGTTCCAACAGCAATTCCATTATTCTTTCCAATTGCAATTGTAAGAATAGGGGAACCGGGGCCTGTAATTGTCTCTTGTTTTTGGGTATTCAAATCGACTTTTACAATATTTTCTTTACTGAATGCATATAATTCTTGTTGACTTTTTGTAGATTGTAATCCAGTAATCTCTTCATTAACGGATATATTAATTATTTCCCAGTTCTTATTTTCAGGGTTGTATTTAGCGATTTGTTTTCCGTCAGAAATAAATATTAAATTTCCTGCATTTGCTAAAATAGATGGTTTTATAGAAATTGTATTGGAAATGTTCTGCCATTGATTATTTAGATAATTCTGTATATTTCCATTTTGGGTCAGGATAAATACACCATTTGAAGGAGTGGTGACAATTTGCTTGATATTGTCCTCTATTAGCCCATCTTTTACTCGGAAGAATGTCCTAACTTCCTGAATAAAAGGGTCATTTCTCTGGCTGACGGCGGAAAAATGGATACTTGTAATTACCATGATTATAAGAATTGTCAATTGTAGAATTTTCATAGGTTTGTTCCTTATAAGTTTTGTTTTTTATTTACCAATTTATATCAAGTTGTTTTCTATTTTTGTCAAAGAAGTTTATATTAAATGAGTAATTACCTTTTTCTTTGATTAATTTAATCAATATCAAGTTTTTCCATTTGTGTAATACTGTTTTTGCTTCATAATTTTTGACTTCAGAGGCGGGATTCAGGTTTTCAAGAATTTTATTTCCATTTAGCCAGAGTTGGAAGGCATTTGAGGTTTGTAATTGGACAATGACTTCTTCTTTATCTTCATAGTTAAACTCTGCATACGCAAAAACAATACCACTCTCCTGTGACGAGTAGTGGGGATGTAAAGGAATAGATAAGGCTTTGTAAAAGTCAAGATTATGGTGCTTCTTTTTAATTGTGTAGTATGGTTTCCATGATATTTCTTGATATTTCCCGTGATATGTTGCTGTTAAATCTATGGACTCTGCATTGGGGTAGAGTGCTTCATTATCTTCACCTATGATGGGGAATTCCCCGATTACCATCCATTTTCGTAAGTTCTCTTCTTTTTGTAACCTTATTTTTTGGACGATACTTAGGGGTATTGGAATTTCTTCATGGGAAGGGATGGCTCTACGAGCAAAGTAGTTGACCATATTGACGAAAAGATGAATAGCTACAGGGTCATTGGGAATGTTTTCAAGCACTTTTAGGTGAACAAAGACCAATTTCCCAACGCCGTAACGATGAACAAGAATATCTGTGCCCCAGAAAGGTTCTTTGTTTTTTTCTTGTGGGATAATAAGGCAACCGCAGATATCTTCATCACCTTTTTCTAAGAATACTTTTGATGGGACTATATTTCTATACTCTTGTTTCATTAAACAGCGATTGGGTAAATTGAGAAATATAGGATGTGGTTTTACATAGTGGAAGTGACGGAATTTGTCCGGTGAACTTATATCAAAACTTGCAAATTGGGGACAATTTGGAATGAATTCGCTTAGTTCATTCCAGTCATCGGGTGGAGAGAAAATAATACCTATTGCTCCATGTCGGACTTGTTCCATCATGAAGATAAGTTCAATTTCTGGGTATGCAAAAACAGTATTATAAATAGGTGGGATAATATAGATAGGCGGGAAATTAGATGGTTGTTTAACCCATTCGGAACATATTTTTGAGAATTGGTTTTGTATATCAATAAATTTTACAGGGATATTTGTATCCTCAGGTTTAGGGAGAACAGTGAAGGGGTGAGAAAATTCCGATAGAATTTTGTTATTAAGGGATACCCGTGTTGTTAGGGTATGTATTCCGATATTCTTTGAGCCAGTAATATCGCCTAACCAGATATTTGGAGATTCTTTTTTGAATCGGAATTCTCTCTTTTTTTTCCAGAGTATTTGTTGGGTTGGACTGGATATGGAAAGGGTTAGAGATAGTTTATTTTCTGTATTGACTACGGAAGATTCATATCCCTGGGGGATGAGGAAGACTTTGATTATTATTTCTTCATTTTCAATCAAATTTGTTTTTTCATAAGCGATGGCGAGTCGCACGGGCTGATTTATTCGTTTTAGTTGGTTTAGATGGTTCTCTGAAAGATTTAGAATGTTTACAAGTTTTTCTGGATATATACAATATCCGCTTATATGTGGATTAGAAAGAACAAAATTTACGTGAGAATTTATATTGTGAATACAAACATCTTTTATTTGTTCCAAAAAGTTTTCTATAGAGCCGAAGGATATATCTAAGTTTCGTTCTTTAAATGCCTCTTCTATTTTGGACTTGTAGTTTTGTTCATTATTTCCTTCGGATAAAACTTGTGATTCAGTAGGTTGTGTTTTGTTTGGGATAACAAAGTTTAATGAGTCTTCTTTACCAGTATGTTCTAAAAAAGTAGCCGATGTGTTATTTAAGTATTCATAGAAGTCTGAGTATATATGTTTTATAGGCAAAGGTTTGATGTTGTATGGCACGAAATAATATGAAGGTAGGTTAGAGTTCATATAAGATGGATAAACTGTAATCAGCCGACTACGGTCAGTTTTTCGTATGTCGCGGATGAGATTGGAAACATAAAATTGTTCTGAAAAGTACTCACATTGGAACCAGACAAAGGATGGATTGTTTATTTTATTGGAGAGGATTTCTTCAATTTCTTTAATGGCAACTTCTTTATGTTTTTTATTTTTTGTATCGCAATGTAATGATGGTGTTTCGGCTACCATTAATCCAATTTCATCACAAATACGAATTATTTTTTCTGGTAACGGCTGACCATAAGGCAAAATTAAGTTAAAATTACATTCATGCAGTTTTGTTAAAAGTTCTCTTAATTTTTCCTCAGAATATAAGGAAGTATTTATTTGTTCAAGTTTCCAATGGAAAAGGAGGGCTTTAACATAAAAAGGTTTATAGTTGAGTATAAATTGATTTTCATTGACACTGAAGTCTCTCATCCCAAATTGAACTTCTGCGTAGTCGGAGGAACTTTCTGTAATGTATTCAATTTGAATGGTATATAATTTTGGTGAAGGGGGTAACCAGGGTTCAAAATCTTTTAGTTGCAATGTCAATTTAGGTTTTTTGCTTTGAATTTGTGCGTCTAATTCAGGGATTTTTACGCGTAAAGTACAGTTTTTGTTATTCACATATATGTTTGTTACTACTCTTTTTCCACGGACATCAGGTCGCACCTGAAAATTTTTGATATAGTTTTGAGGGGCAAATTCAATATAACTACTTCCCCATATCCCCGGAAAATGTATCCACGATGGATTGTAAATGACTGGGAAGTTTGGATTAGGATTTGAAGAAAAAGGATATACCTTTATGGCAAGTATATTTTTCCCTGTTCGAATTTGTCTCGTAATGTCAAAACTAAACTTTGTGAAGGCCCCTTCGTGAGTTCCTAAATAATGGCCATTCAACCAGATAACTGATTTGTAGTTTATATTTTGTAGATACAAAAATATATTGGAGTTTTGTTCTATATCAGGGATTTCAAATTCTTTAAAGAACCAAAGGACAGGGGGTTTTGTATCAATATCAAGAGGCTGAGTAAGAGGAAGTACTATTTGTTGTGTATTTGTTTGTGGTAGGTTTAAATACCATTTTTTTTCTTCACCCTGTTGGCTAAAATCAGGAGTGAAGAACCAAACTCCATCAATATTCAATTTTTGTCTTCTGGGGAACATGATACACCTTCACTTCCGCAGTGGTTAGGGTAAGAATTTTACTTTTAATTGATAGGTAAAATCAAATTATAATTAAAAACAATTTTTATTGAAACAAATAAAAAGGACATAAGAAATGGAAACAGCCTTGTTTTACCTTGCTTTATTTTTAAATGTGGCAACTTCTGATGGCTTTGAACTGCCTGCGTTAAAAGGGCAATTTCAGGAGATAGTTAAGAAATTTTCTAATTATGAAGTTATTCTCCGTCCGGATAAAGATGAGCCAGAATGGTGGGCGGGTGCTCCCTCAGTTGTCCGTGATGCGGAAGGGAACTTCTGGCTTGCTTGTAGAATGCGTACTGCGGAAGGACAAAGAGGATTCCGCGGTTATGAGATACGAATTCTAAAAAGCAAAGATGGTATCCACTTTGAAAAAGTGAAGAGTGTTAATAGGGAAGAGGTTCCGGTGCTGGGCTTTGAACGACCATCAATTGTGTTAGACCCGATAACAAAGAAATTTAAGTTGTATGCCTGTTCACCGGATAAAGACGGAGTTTGGTCTATTATAAAATTTGAAGATGTAGATACGCCTGAAAACATTAATCCAGATACAGCAAGGAAAGTTATCTCCCCTCCTGAAAAACGGTTTGAAAGGGATATTCGACCTCGTGGATATAAAGACCCGGTTATATTTGTAAATGAGGGAATATATCATTGTTATGTTATAGGTTATGTGAGAGAAAATGAGTGGATATTTCATTTCACAAGTAATGATGGAGAGGTATGGAATCCCGTAGGAGATGTAAATGAACCTATTATGAGTTTATCGGGATGGCATAATTTTTTTGTAAGACCTGCATCTGTTTTGCCATTGGGCGTTGGCTATCTATTTGTTTATGAAGGTTCCAATATAAAGTGGTATGACCCTGTTTATAACATTGCAACGGGTTTGGCTTTTACATTTGATTTGCATAACATAATAGATTTGACTTCGGATTCACCGTTATTAGTGAGTAATACTCCTGGTGATTTTTTTACCACATTTCGATATTCTCACTGGTTATGGGTAAACAATGAGATATGGATATATGCGGAGGTTGTCTGTCCTAATAAGACACATGAAGTTAGATTATATAAAATTAGAAGGTAAGTAAAGTTATTCATGTGTTTTAAAAAATGGAATAAAATGTTTTAAAATATAAACTCTTAATTTGTAATTCATACTTCCCCCCTGAAAGAAAGGAATAAGAAAGTGGAAAAAATTGTAAATTTATGTAAAAGAAGAGGTCTAATTTTCCAATCCAGTGAAATTTATGGCGGTATTAATGGCTTTTGGGATTACGGTCCATTAGGGGCTGAACTTAAGAAGAATTTGAAGGATGACTGGTGGTATGTTTTTGTGCAGACAAGGGATGATATGGTTGGGCTGGATGCGAGTATCATTATGCACCCGGACACATGGGTAGCGAGTGGGCATGTTGAGGCTTTTCACGATATGTTAGTGGATTGTAAATCCTGTAAAAAAAGATTTCGGGAAGACCATCTTGAGGGCGACAGGTGTCCCGAATGTGGTGGGGAACTTACAGAACCACGAGCGTTTAATAGTATGTTAAGGACTCGTGTTGGTGTGAGTGATGACACTGCGGTAGATACTTATCTCCGTCCGGAAACCTGCCAATCTATTTTTGTGGACTTTAAACAGATATATAGCACCAGTCGAGTTAAAGTTCCTTTCGGTATTGCTCAGATAGGAAAGAGTTTTAGAAATGAGGTAAATCCACGGAACTTTATTTTTAGAAGTAGAGAATTTGAACAGATGGAGATAGAGTTTTTCTGTAGGCAGGAGGAGGAAGATTTGTGGTTTGAAAAGTGGCAGGAATGGATATGGCAATGGTATCTGGATATTGGAATTCGTGAAAATAAACTTCGCTGGTATGAACATCCTAAGGAATCATTAGCACATTACTCTAAACGGACTGTGGATATTGAGTATGAGTTTCCATTTGGTTGGGGAGAACTTCAGGGATTAGCAAATAGAGGAACATACGATTTAACACAACATACCAAGCACTCTAAAAAGGATTTATCGTATTTTGACCCGGAGAAGAATGAGAGATATATCCCTACCGTGATAGAACCTTCAGCGGGCGTAGACCGGACAATACTTGCGGTGCTTTGCGATGCTTATGATGAGGAAATGGTGGAAGGTGAATTGCGGATTGTGCTCAGGCTTCATCCACGATTAGCACCGATTAAAGCAGGGGTATTCCCGTTGGTGAAAAAACATGGGCTTGCGGAGATTGCGATAGACCTTGAAAAGAAATTACGGAGGAAATTCGTGACATTCTATGATGACTCGGGTGCTATCGGAAGAAGATATCGCCGAATGGATGAAGTAGGGACGCCTTTCTGTATTACGGTGGATTTCCAGACAAAGGAGGATGGCACTGTTACAATTCGGGAACGCGATTCTATGAATCAAATACGCATGCCGATGAATGAAGTTGCAGGATATATAGAAAAGCATATTACACATGAACGCAATTGATTAATCCTTTTATGGATTTGTTTAACAAATGTGCAGAAACCTATGACCAGTTTCGTCAGGGGAACACACCGTATCTTTTTACCATAGTTACTTTATTAAGACAATTCCATTCTAAAACAATCCTTGATATAGGCTGTGGAACAGGGAATCTTTTTTATCAAATCTCCCCGTATTGGAGAGGGAATTGTATCGGTATTGATATTTCGGAAAATATGCTGAAAAAGGCAAAGGAAAAAACTATTAATGCAAGTTGGTTATGTGCTGATGTGCGATGTATCCCCTGTAAGGATAATTCTTGTGATGGTATTACAGGGATTTATGTCCTGCATTTATTGAAGGATATACCGGATGTATTGAGAGAATGCAGACGAGTAATAAAAAACGGCTGGATAGCGATAGTTTCTGCCCCACATCAATTTATAGAAAATCATCCCTTAAATCAGTATTTCCCGAGTTTTTCGAAAATAGATTTATCGCGGTTCCCGAAAGAGGAAGAAATCGTGAATATGTTGGAGGAAGCAGGTTTTAGTAATATTAGGCAAGAATACTATATATTCGTTAGAGACTGGCTATCTGAGGAGTATTTGCATAAAATTCGGTCAAAATTCATTTCCACGCTTCATCTTATTCCGCAGGATGAATTTAATATAGGTATAGAAAAGATGGAAAGGGATGTATTAAATGGATTGTCTGAAAAACTTATACCGTGGGAAAGTGTTCTGATTACAGGTTTTTGTGAGTAATTTTATTTGGGTAACAGTTCAACCTCAAAGAGTGTATCCCAGTATTTTCCTGTGACCAATAGATGATTGTTATCATTGCGAAAAGCAATTCCATTTAATACATCTGCTTTGTTGGAATTCCCCAGAAGACCCTTTAGACCAGATAAGTCTATTTTGCCGACTACTTTCCCTGAATCCGGGCGAATAATCACTATGTAATTTTTATACCATACATTTGCACAAATGTAGTTATCAATATATTCCAATTCATTTAGGTTGGTTACAGGATTACCGTTATCTTGAACGCGAATGGTTTTAACAACTTGAAAAGTCTCAGGGTCTCTAAAGTAAATGGTTGCTGAACCATCTGACATGATTAAGTTTTCTCCGTCATAAGTTAATCCCCATCCTTCACCGTTGTAATAAAAAACCTTTTGTAACTCAAGGTCGTCTTTTGAATAAACAAAACAAATTCCTTCTCGCCATGTTAGTTGGTATATGAAATCACCTACAATTGCTATACCTTCCGCAAAAACCTGGCTAAAGATGTGTCCTTCGTACTCGGTTGGCATATCTCTTGCATTAATAGGTATACCTGTCTCTAATTCAACAATTCGTAAAGATGATTTTCCATATAGACCGGTACTTTCGTAAAGTATCCCCTGTTCCCATATCAGCCCTTGAGTAAATGCAGAATTGTCGTGAGGATATTGGGATATGATTTTGTAGGTTAATAGAAAAGGTTGAGGGTAATTCCAAAAACTTGATTGTATTTCTCCTTCTCCTTCTTTTTCCTGAGCAATATTACCCTCACCTTCTGTTGTTATATTTGTATCTCCTTCGCCTTCGGTAGTAGGTTTTGTATTTTCTCCCTCAAAAGGATGTTTATCACAGCAGGAGGAAAATATTGAACAAATTATTCCCAATACCAAAAGATAATTCTTCATATTTCCATATTCTTTATGTTATAAAGTAAAATACGTAAATAAAAGTATAACAAAAGGTATGGTAATTGAAAAATGATTGTGCCCCAAAGGATACAGATTCAAACGCAAACGGGATGTAATGGACGCTGTGTTTTCTGTCCTAATGAACAGTTTATTCAAGCACATCTCCCAATAGGGAGAATGCCTGAAGAATTGTTTCGTTCCATTATTGACCAGTTGGCGGTATTAAAGCCACACAGAATTATGCCCTATCTACAAAATGAACCCCTTTTAGATGAACGATTGCCAGATTTCATCCAATATATACATAAAAAGATGCCAGATGTTACATCATTAGTAGTGACGAATGGGACGCGTTTAACAAATGAGATGGGGGAGAGACTTATTGCAAGTGGATTAAAACGCTTGAAGGTCAGTCTTCAATCGCTCAATGACGAAGTTAACCGTGAGTTGATGGGGTATCCTGCTACACCGGTGGTTGAGAATGTAATAAATTTTTCTATGGTATTGAAAAAGAAAAAGTCTAAAATGGATTTCCGTGTTTCTGCAATTGTGACATCCAAGAATGAGAAAGAGATAGAAAATATGAAAAAATTTTGGAACAAACACGGGATTCGTTTGGTCCTATCCTCGCTTGAAAATCGGGGAGGGAATATTGGCAATATTCTGGAACTATCCAATACGCCTGAAATTCAATTAAGAAGAGGATGTATTCGCCCAACCCGAGATATGTGTATCCTTTTTAATGGTCAGGTAGTTTTGTGCTGTGTAGATTGGTTAAGAACAGTAATTTTAGGGGATTTGAAGGAAAAATCAATCACGGAAATCTGGAATTCTCAGCGTTTACAGATGATTCGTGAAGGATTAAAAATGGAAGACTGTTGTCACTTACCGGAAATCTGTAGAAACTGTTCCGAAGCCGTAGAAAACTACAGAAAAACTCCTTCCTGGTGGAAACAACTCAAAACCTCCTCCTTACCACCTGGCGAGAACTCAAAGAACGACGGGCAAAAGTAAAATAAATGAGACCTCTGAATAAATACCATATATCTCATTGGAATAAACCACATTATTATCATAACCTATTGAAACATTATTCTTAAATTATTCTTTCCTCCTTTGTTTTGCCTCTACGGAACGAGAATAAGCCTCTATCATCGGATTCTTATTTTTAACCACAGAGGACACGGAGATAACACAGAGAACCACAGAGGGGTTGGGAATTCCTTGTATCGTTTGTCTTACTCGTCGCCGGGTTTTGGTGGATGGATAGAAGTTGGTTGATTTTTTAACCACAAAGGACACAAAGAAGGGATGAAGGGATTGGGGAGGGTAATTCTGGATATAAACGGAAGATAGACGATTGACAATGGACTGGTAGGAGTGAATAGGAGAAGGTATGCAAGTCCCTCTGTGGTTCTCCATACTTCTCTGTGTTCTCTGTGGTGAGAAAGAAAAAACTTCAGAATATTGCAAGATGAAGGATGTGTGTAGTAAAACGAAATAAGACAGGGTAAAAGTGAAAAAAGATTCAAACTATTATTTCAATAGGTTGTGGAGTAATCTTATTTTAATAAGGAAAAAAAATCGTAATTATTCAGATATCTCTATTGTTTGGGGTAATGGATTTCGTAGGTTTTTTGGTCGAAGTCTACTATGATGGAGGTGCCGTCAGAGTAGGTAGTTTTTTGTTTACGGAAGGTTTCGTCTAAGAATTCGTGGTTGACTAATTCAAGAAATTGGCAATGTTTTGCAAGGTTGCATACTTCTTTTACGAATTGGATTTCCTTTTCAGTTGCGTGGATATTTAGGTAGGGCATGCCTGCATTGAGGAGGCAATGGAGGTAGCCTGCATCGCCTTTAGGTATACCCCAGCCTCCGTCTTCTGTCATACTCCAGGGCATTATTAAAGAGTCATGGTAGACAAGGTTAAATAGGGGAATGGGAATACCTACCGCTTCACCGTTATCTAATGCTGGGTGTAGCCAGTAAGGTCCGTGATGAACCAGGTCAATGGTGGAGGTGAGATAATCAGTAGGTTCTTCAGAACTGATAATATAGCCAAGAGATTTCAAAAATTGGAAGCACTCTTTGCGGTATCTTATACAATCTGTCCGAGTAACAGGAGCAAAAGGTTCAAAACTTTCTTCTTGTGGGACAATGGAAAATACATCTAAGTAAACTCCCTTAATATCAACGCCGTGCTTTATAAGCCAGTTATAATTGCGTTTTACATAAGAAGGTGCAAAACGGGGACTGAGTATCATTTGTGGACCGCCACACCAGATACTATGCTGTTCCTTAACCATGTTTTTATTGGAAATAGCTAATTTTGGGTCAAAGGAAACCGCGTTGAGGTAAAAGTCTCTATATTGGTCGTGTAGGGCTAAGATGTAGTTTAATTCTTTGCAGGTCTGGGATAGTTGTTTAAGTCCTTCTAATCCGCCTACTTCATAGCCGGGTGGAACTACATCCGGATGTCCACTGTCGTATCCTAAGTATCCCCAACCATCTAAATGAACATACGCACTGTTCATTCCTTTGTCTTTCAATTCCTTTAATTGCTCAGCAATTTTGCTTAGAGGTGTTATCTGGTGGTTATTTTCAATGGGATTTTTTGTAAAATAATGACTCTCTTTTTCAAGATGATATAGACCGCCGACATGAATCACAGGGACACCGATTATTTGTTCAAGAAGTGGGCAACGGGCTATTTTTTCTTTCAGGGACACGAAATTTCTGTGTTCCTTGACCCACTTTCTATATTCCTTTGCGAATGTTACATAATTTGCATTAGATAGAAGATGGTAATCAATACTTCTTAAATAACCTAATTCGCCAAGACTGGAATACCATATAGGTTGGACTCTTGTTGGTCCTCCTTCCGGATGTTGATATTCAATCCCTGCATCTTCTGGGGTTGTGAATATTGCTAATATTCCATTACCGCTTTTAAGGTGTCCCCACCAGGGCATATATAGCATACGGGAATTAGTAAGGTCTTTACCATAGAACTTTCGGGGATAGTTAGCAGGTAATAACATACCTTGCATGGCACATAAAACACTTTTTTCATCGGAGTTGGGATTCATTTGAACAGGTTTTGGAAATTTGATTTCCAAAAGTTGTTGTCTTGTGTTGGAGGCTGATATATCCGTAGTTAGTTTGTTCTCGGAGAGGTAAAATGTGATGTGAATAACAAAATCAGGAGCAGAAGGAAAATCCTTGAATTGAAGGGAGAAACCTTTTGCATATCCCGTAGTGATACTCTCACATATTATATTTTTTGCAGAGGTTAATGAAAATTTACTTGTAGTCAGGATTATGTCTTCTTCATCTGATGGATAAAATTCCCATTTCTGCCCCTGAAAATCAATATTAAGTTGTAGGTTCTTTTTTGTTAATTGAACTTGTGCCATTGGATTTTCCAAAATCCATGCTTCGGTAGATTCTGAAAATGTTTCGGGTGATAAAGTGGGCTTTTCAATAGCATTTTTTAGTAGCCATTCACGAACAGAAAGGAACTCATTGTAGGTAGATTCAAACTCTGATTCTGAAGAAATTTGAACAATTTTATTTCTTAAATTCTCTATTTTACTGTTTTTCTCCTGGGTTAATGTATCTGTTACGGGTATATTGTTTAATGTTTCACAAAAGAATAAGTAGCGTTGTTTTCTGCCTTCTATATCCTGCGAGAATGAAGAAAAACTAATGGTTAGAATGCATAAGGAACAAAAAAAGAAATTGGATTTACTCATAGTCCTTGTCCTTTCTATTTCTTTAAATTTGACTTTTTCAATTGTAAAAATGTTTTAATAACTGTCACAAGATAAAGTAAAGGAAATTTTATGTATTTGCACGATGCGCATGTATCAAATGTTGTGACCTCTTTTGCAACTTTATGGTCAGGTATTATCGTTACTCTTTTCTGGTATTTTGATGGCAGACAACCATTACGCTGGTTATTCTTCTATATTACAATTATTATTACTGCAATACCAACCATTATCCACCATAAGTATCCATTACAACAATTCTGGACATCCGTAGATGTGATGAGTAATATCCTTTTAATTTGGGCACTGGAATTAGCACTGGCTGGAGATTTTTTTAAGGAACCATTTCGCAAGAAATTTATATCTGTAGTGAGTATCATAAATTTGATTGTTGTATTAAAGTTGGGATATGAGATATATGCTCCGCCGAAGGGTTTATTTCTCCCATTAGGTGAAAAGAGTGGATTTACAGTTGGTGAGGTGGCTCTGATATTGAATGCATTATTGTCGGTCATAATCTTTTCTTACTATTCAAATACATTTTCAAAAAAACAAAAAATGGTTCTAAAGACTATTGTATTTATGTTTTTATTAGGGCTTATTCTTGCTACAGGAAGTGATGATTTTATTAAACCTGCCTTTATAAGTTGGCATTCTTTGTGGCATATCACAGGTGCTTTTGGTTTTGTTGTGTTGTGGTTTTTTAATCATTTAAGATTTTCAATAGAAGGAGGTACGGACAATGTTGGTTCATAGTGTATACTTCTGGTTGAAGGATGAAATCTGTGAGGCGAAGAGGCAGGCATTTTATGAGGGATTGCTGGAATTATCCAAAATACCCACAGTAGTCCAACTTTATGTGGGCAAACCTGCAACGACGGAGAAGAGACCTGTCATTGATGATACCTATACTTATGGGATTACAGTTATCTTTAACGATATAGAGGGACACAATACATACCAGATGCACTCCATCCATAAAAACTTTTTAGCGGAATTCAGTTCCTATTGGAATAAAGTTGTTGTCTATGATATTGAGTGCTGATACGGGCTCAGTATTTTTGTTCAATAGCCTTACGAGCAATTTTATCTACAAGTGAGGGGCATAGTAATTTTAGCCATCTGCCAATTTTCCCTCTTGTGGAGGTGATTAATAATCGCTTCCTTTTGAGAATTGCCTTTAATATTAATTCTGCACATTCTTCCGCTGTCATAATTTTTGACTCAACCATAGGTGTTTGTCCTAATGAAGAACCGTCCCCTTTTAGGGCTCTTTTATGAATTTCCGATTTTACAAAATCGGGGGCAACAATCGTTACAGAAACTCCCATCGGTTCTACCTCAACCCGTAATGAGTCAAAGAAACCTATCATAGCATGTTTACTTGCGGAATAAATTGTTCTGCAAGGGACTCCTGTCAACCCCGCTACACTGGCAATTGCTACAATGTGTCCGCTTGTTTTGTAAAGATGCGGGAGAGCATAATAGGTGCAACATAAAGAACCGTAAAAATTGGTTTCCATAATATCGTTTAGAATTCCCAAATCCTGTATTTCGTCAAAACGGCACCACATTGTCCTACCTGCATTATTAACCAATATATCCAATTTGCCAAAATGGGATATGGTTTCTTCTATAAGACGGTGGCAATCATCTTGCTTGGTAATATCTGCTTTGACAATAAGCACATCATTATTCTTTTTTCCTATTTCATCTGCTAATTCTTTTAATCTTTCCTCGTTTCGTGCAGAAATAACAATTTTAGCCGATTCTTTTGCAAAAGCTTTTGCCAAAGCACGACCTATTCCTTCCGACGCACCAGTAATAATTACTACTTTGTCTTTAAACTTTCCATTCATAATTTCCCTTTCCGATGTTAATTTGTTATTATATAGATATTATTTATATTAGAGTAATTCAAGTTTTTTGTCCATTACAAACCGAATTATAACCCGATTTATTATGGAGGTTTACAATGTTAAGAGGTATAAGTAAAATTAGAATAGTTATAGTAAGTTTAACACTTGTTTTATTGTTAACAGTTTCAAATGCCTTTTCAGTGGTTCCCAAATCAAAATCACTGGCTGATATACCGAATCCTGTTCCCAGAATTGCTATTATAGGGGATAGTTGGGGAATGTTTATGTGGTGGTTTCGTTCATTCCAGAGAGCACTTACAGAATTAGGATACGAGGAATACTGCGAAGTGGCTAATGAATCTGTTGTTGGCGGTGGAAAAACTTTTCAGTTTGTAAATGTTCAACAATTTCCTGCTGCGGAACAGATACGCAATGCTGTTGTGCAAATGCTTTCAGACTATCCAACCATTGATATTGTTGTTATCTCATTAGGAGGGAATGACGCTCTCTATGGAACAGAGTTCGTTCTTCCCGAAGACCCTTACAGAGAATTGAGGATGCAGTGTCCGGGACATCCTGACAATATGAATGAAATCCTTGCTGAAAAAATAATAAATCAAGATATGGATAACTTAATAGACCTTATTTTGTCTGTGAGACCGGATATTCGTGTTCTGCTTACTTCTTATGATTTTGGGGGTGATACAAAGCGGAGTGAGTGTGATTTAATGACTCAACAATTAGGAATAATGGTATTGGATATTTATAAACAGCGGTTGGCAGACCGGAAAGGGGATAGAGTCCATTTTATTAATAATTATGGGCTTATGCAATTTATGTATGGTGTGTTTGAATATCAAATAGATTCGGGAAATGACCCAATCTGGGGAACGGAACAGCTAGTGTATCCAGCGGGGTATGTAAAACCCGGTTTTTCGCCTGATGATTATCCACCGTTGAGACTTCCTGACCCTGATGATGTATGGACTTTTCCATGGACAGAAAATGGTGTAGAAGTTAATGTGCCTGGCTTCCCAGATTATTTTAATCCACTTCATTCCCTTCTGGATAGGAATATGCATTTAACCGAGGAAGGGTATTATTTTATGGCACGGCGGATGGTTGACCGTGTGATTAAATATTGGCTTGATTATCCAAAGGTTTTTGGGATACATCCTATTAACAGTGAGAAAGGAGATATTTATCAATTTGAGGTTATTTTCTCAAAGGAAGTTACAGGTGTTGACCCGACTGATTTTGAGATTACCACAGCAGAAGTGGAGGTGAACAAGGGGATTGACATCAGTCAGGCTCAGATTGTTTCAATAACGCCCGAGTCAGGTTTTAGTAAAACTTATATTGTAACAGTGGATTTGAATCCTAACTTAAATCCAGAGAAAGGGACATTAAAAGAGGTAGTGCATATTCATGTTCTGGATGATGATACTATTTTAGATTTAGATGGTAACCCACTTGGCGGACCCAATACACCAACATGGACCGATAACGGTAAGTTTACATATTATGGTCCTTTTGCTTTTGCAGATTTGATGAAACCGGAAGAGGATAACTTTGAGCAGGTTCAGAAATATTTATCAGTTCTGACGAAGCCTTATTTGCCTTTTATTAACTTTGCGGTTTCCTTTGATGAGGATAAGTTAGATATTAATGGTGACTTATTCCCATTGGTTCAACAGTTATTAAATGATGAAGAGGTAGACCCAGAGACTTTATATATAAAAGGTAATGGGATGTTAGATAGTTACGAATTTGCTGTTTTGGAACGCTGTATTAAAGACCCAACTATTGATTTAAGTTCGGTCGGAGGTGTTTCGCACACTCTTGTTAAAAATGCATGGAATCAGAATCTTGCTCGGATTCGTAATGATTTAGGAGGGCCAATAACTCCGGAACATGACAATATGGTTTTAAGAGTTTTTGCAGGTATTGATTCCTTATTCTGTGCATATTTAACTTTTGGCGAAATGAAGACAGTTGGGACTATTTCTGCCGCGTCTGTTGCACTACTTTCTGAAAGTGTTTCTCAATTCTTGCCCGGTTTAACTTTTACTCAAATTGATTCTCGAAATTATCAATTATTGACAGATTATTTAGGTGCAAGGGATAGAAATGGAGATGGGATTTTAAAGCCATCAGAATTTGCAGACGCTGATAAGGATGGTTTTACAAATGCTCAGGAATATCTTTACTTTGAATGTGATGGAAAGGGAGCCTTCGTAAATGCTATGCTTGACCCTAACATAAAACCAGTTCTACTCAACACTACTCCTGTAGAAGGAACAAAATTACGTTTGTATGTTCCAGAGTTACTTCATGTCTATTTGACTACCTATGAGTGGTATAAGGATGGAGAATTACTTACGGATAATGAGCGGATAAAAGGTAGTTCTAAACGGACATTGAATATTGAATCACTAACATTAGAGGATTCGGGGACCTATATTTGTTATTATTGCGAGAACAATCCCAATAATTATGTCGTAAAAAGTTATGGACCTATAACCATAACGGTTCTACCCGAAACTCAAGAAGGTGAAGAAGGTTCGGTAGAAGGTGAAGGAACTATGGAAGGTATTATTGAAGGCACTGAAGAAGGGGAAGTCATTGAAGGGGAAGAAGGCGAAGGAACAATGGAAGGGACTATAGAAGGTCTTGAAGAAGGAGATGGAGAAACCATTCAGGAGCCTCATTCTTTAGATACTAACGAAGATTTCAAAATTGAGTTGAAAGAATTATTAAGGGTTATACAGTTCTACAATTATGGTGAATATACTTGTGCACCTTCTTACCTGACGACAGAGGATGGTTATGTTCCTGGAAATAGAGGGTATCGTTCTTGTTCTTACCATGCTTCTGATTATAGTCCTCAGGATTGGCAAATATCATTAGAAGAATTATTGCGGGCGATTCAATTATTTAATTCCCGTTCTTATTTCTACTGTCCTGGACAGAGCGAAGATAATTTCTGTGTTGAGTAAAAATAAAGATAGATTTGAATCGGATATAGAAATGGGGTCTTAGGAAAAAGGAATTTTCTCTATTTTTATGAGACTATTGCATAACTGATATACATTTAATTGCAATTATCCTTTGTGTTTTCTTTATAGTTAAAAAAATTAACCACAAAATACACATATAGATTTTATTATTTCCCTTATTATGACTCAACTTATATAACGAACTTGTGGGATGGTTTCTTTATTGTGTTTTTATGAAAAATCTTTTGCTAATTTGTTAAGTGCTTCTACACCTCGTTTTATAGTTTCGTCAGGGGCGGCAAAGGAGATGCGGAAATGTGTTTTCTTATCGGAGAAGACACTTCCGGGTATAATCAGGATATTGTTTTCTATTGCTTTCTTTACGAATCCATCTCCATCCCCACCTGGGGCTTTTGGAAAGATATAGAAGGCTCCTTTGGGTTTTACTACTTCAAAGGTGTCCTTTAATCCCTCATATATTAAGTCTCTTTTTCTTCGGTATGCCTCTATTTTTGCACTCATATCGGTTTTTAATGCTTGAACTGCTGCCTTTTGAGCGAACGAAGGAGCACAAACAAAAGTATATTGTTGTAATGTATTCATTTCTTGAATAATGTCTTCTGGACCCGCCGCATAGCCAACACGCCACCCTGTCATACCTGCATTTTTGGAAAACCCATTTAATAAGATTACCTGGTCATACATTCCTGCTATGGTGGTTGGTTGTTCATCGTATAATAGGGATTCGTATATTTCGTCTGTGATT
>FWWL01004936.1_pt1 | contig 21632 bp, 16 predicted proteins | sample 2228331 | NCBI WGS metagenome assembly FWWL01 (sample SAMEA103939775, study PRJEB20133) | metagenome | reverse complement strand
CGTGGGACGCCTTCCGGTCATCGCCGCCTTCCACGGCCTCTCGGAGGACGACCTCATCCGCATCCTCACCGAGCCCAAGAACGCCCTGGTCAAGCAGTACAAGAAGTTCTTCGAGTTCGACGGGGTGGAACTGCGCTTCACCGAGGGCGCCCTGCGCGCCGTGGCCCGCAAGGCCATGGAGCGCAACACCGGCGCCCGCGGTCTCCGGGCCATACTCGAGGAATGCCTCCTGGACGTCATGTACGAGCTCCCGTCCCGCAACGACATCATCCGCTGCGTGGTCACCAAGGACACCATCGAGAGGGGCACCGAGCCCACCCTGGTCACGGCGGCCGGAGAGTACAAGGACGAGGAGAGCGCCTGAGGACCGGCGTCCCCGTTTCTCCGGACCGGACGGAAGCGGGGGCTTTAGGGACTGCCTCAACGGAATCCCCATACCGAGAACCCCGCTCGTTTCACGCGTTTAAAGGGCGCCGAAAAGGGGAATAGTTTTATAGGACTTCAGGTGCCGGTAACTTAGGAACGCGTTTCAGGAGTTCCCAGCGCCTATCCTCCATCCCTGGGACGCATTCCGAGGGGTAGTCCCGGGGGTGGAAGATGAAAGAGAAGGACTTCATCCGGTATTCCTTGCTGCCTCTGCTCTTCCTCGTCATGCTGCTCCTCCTTGAGGTCATGCCCTTTCCTCCGCTGCCGCCTGCCGGCCGTGCAGTCCTTGCCGAGGACGGCGGCGGAGAGCCACCGGCCATCCCCGACCAGGTCTGGGAGCCGGTAGGGCCGTCGTGGTTGCCCGAGGGGGCCAGCGTGAAGGAGATCGAGGCGGCCGATCAGAACGTGGCCTACGCCGTGGTGGACGGCCCCGAACACGGACCGGGCATGCTCCTCAAGACCGCGGACTACGGCGTGACCTGGAACGAGTGCGGGCCCGACCTGGAATGGACCTGCAACCTCTCGGTGGTGGACGCCGACACGGTGTGGGTGGGGAGCGTGCAGCAGTGGGAGGTGAGCACCGCCGTGACCACCGACGGGGGCTCGAGCTGGCGCTACGCCGCCGCCATGTCCTTCCAGTACTGCCTGGAAGGCTTAGGCGGAGTCCACGCCTGGGCCGGGGGTTACCAGGCAGGCGGTGCGGGTCCCGGCTTCGCCCAGGATTCATACGAGTCGGAGGGACGTCTCTACTTCCGAGCGGATCCCTTGCCCCATACGTTCCCCTGGTGCGCAGTCAACGACATCCAGTTAGGCTCCGAAGGCCTGTGGGCGGTGGGCTCCGGGCAGTACGCGAGCAAGGTCTGGCTGAACTGGGAGGAGAAGCCCCTCAGCCCCGCCCCTCCCGGTTTGGAATCCATCTGTCCCGTGGCGGGCGGCACCGTGTGGGTGGCGGGGGGCGCCGTCCTCAGGAGCACCGACGGGGGAGACACCTGGACTCGGCTCACCCTGCCCCAGGGCTGCGGCTCTATCCATGACATCTGGGCCCTGGACGCCGACACCGCTTTCGCCGTGGGGGACTATGGGTGGGTCATCAAGACCACCGACGGCGGGGCAAGTTGGACCCGCATGTACGCCCCCACCACCCAGCATCTCCACAGCGTCTTCGCCGTGGACGAGGACCACGCCTGGGCGGCGGGGGGCCGCACCGTCCTGCGCCTGGTGGACCACAACACGCGCCCGGGAAGCGGGGTGACGGTGGACCTGGGGAACGGCGACTACGCCACCTTCGACCGGGTCACCGCGCCCGGCAACACCGTGCGGGAGGACCTGCCCGTGCCCAACGACGAGGACCTGTACTGCATGGACGTCCTGCGCGACTGCGTCACCGGCGTCCGGACCAGCGCCTCCTACACGGGAGACATCACCCTGAGCACGCCCTACGGGCCTTACATAAGAAAGGACGAGTGCGAGGAGGCGGTGCGCATACTCAAGAAGACGGGGTCCCTGTGGGAGGACATCACCACCCATGTGGATACGGTAAACAAGGTGGCCTACGGGCGCACCGACTCCCTCTCCGAGTTCGCCCTCGTATATCCCTATCGTCCGGTCATCAAGAGGATCGACCCCTGCTGGGGCCTGCGGGGAAACCAGTGTGCGGTGACCGTAGAGGGCAACGGATTCTTCGAGTGCAGCCATGGGAAACCCTACGTGGCCCTGTGGAGGTCAGTGGGGGAGGAGGAGGAGTACATCCCGGCCGAGAACGTGACGGTGGTCTCGCTGCGCCGCATCACCTGCACCTTCCCCATACCCCGGGATGCCTTTTTGGGCGAGTGGTACGTCTACGTGAAAAACCCCGACGAGATAAATTGGGGGACTCGCTACGAGAGTTTCCGGGTCATGGAGGACCCCACGCCGGATCCCGTTATCATCAGGTTGAGCCCCTACCATGCTCCCCGGGGCGGTACCGTGCGCGTGTGGATAAACGGCTCGGGAATATGGGCGGCGTACCAGCAGAACGAGGAGGGCTCGGCCCTGCCCGAGGTCTGGTTGAGCCGGGAGGGGCAGGACGACATCATGGGCTATGATGTAGACGTCTCCGAGCCGAGTTGGGCCATCGTGAACTTTGACATCCCCCCTGAAGCGGAATCGGGGCCGTGGGACGTACACCTGCGTAACCCCGACGGCAAGGAGGCCACCCTGGCGGGCGGCTTCATGGTCACGGGAGACCTTCCCGGCCCCACCATCACGAGCATAGACCCCGACACCGGGGTGCTGGGTACCAGCAGGGTCGACGTCGCCATCGTGGGTTCCGGTTTCTGGGGCAGACCGGATATAAGGTTGACGATGGGGAGTGCGTGGTTCTTGGCGCAGGACGTCTTGGTTAACGACCCGCAGCACATAAGCTGCTGGTTCTACCTCCATCCCAACCGTCCGCCCGGCGTTTATGACGTGTTCATCCGCAACGAGGACGGACAGGAGTACATCCTGGTCGGAGGCTTCACCGTCACCGCCCCTCCGCCCCCCACCGTGACCTCCATCACCCCCAACAGCGGGGCGCGGGGGACCACGGTGAGCGTCACCGACCTGGCGGGCAGCGGTTTCTACGACGGCCTCACGGTGAAGCTCAAGAAGGCGGGCCAGCCCGACATCACCGCCACCGGGGTTACCGTGGTCAGCCCCACCAGGATCACCTGCAGCCTGCCCATCCCCGCGGGCGCAGCCACCGGTGCCTGGGACGTGGTGGTCAGGAACGCCGACGGCCAGGAGGCCACCCTCGGCGAGGGATTCGCCGTGGCACCGTCGGGAGGGAACACCCCACCGGGGACGGGCGTGGAGGTAGACGCCGGTCTCGGATCGAGCGTCACTTTCGAAAGCGTCAGCGGCGGGGGGATCACGGCGACCACCCGGCTACCAGACCCCGAGGTGGCCGATTTCAACGTGCTGGGAGGGAGCTGCTACAACATCACCACCACGGCCACCTATTCGGGGATCATCGTGGTCGTTCTCCCTTACGACGAGTCCTCCCTCACCGTTCCCGAGGCCAGCCTGCGCTTGCTGCACAAGGAGGGAGGCGAATGGAGGGACGTCACCAGCTACGTTGACACCGCGGCCGATCTCATCGCCGGGGAGGTGGATTCCCTCAGTCCCTTCGTCATCGGCTGGCGGACGGCACAGGAAAGCACCACCTGGTACCTGGCCGAGGGGTGCACCGCCCTGGGCATGCAGACCTACGTCCTGGTCCAGAACCCCGGCCCCTCGAGCGCCCACGTGGCCCTCACCTTCCAGACCGGCTCCGGGGAGGTGGCGGGCCCGGAGGTGGACCTCCCCGCGGGCAGGCGCACCACCTTCCTGGCCAACACCTACGTCCCCGACTGCACGGACGTCTCCACCAAGGTGGTGGCCAGCTCCCCGGTGATCTGCGAGCGGGCCATGTACGGTCCGGGCATGACCTGGGCCCACGACTCCATCGGGGTGACCTCCGACGCCTTCTTGCCGTGAGTGTCGACAATGCCAGAGGAGGGTTTTTGAGACGTATGCAGGTATAAGCGATAAAAGGCGAACCGTCAGGCCGTAAAAGGAGGGTCGTTCTGAGGATGCATTGCCGTGAGCAGCGGCAACTCACAGGGATTTAGATCGACTGCGGCAGGTTTGGACGAACCGAGGGAGCGCGGTAGCGGAGTCACGGCCTGCGGCCCAGAAAGCGCGCCAGGCGAAGAAGGGGGCTGGAGCGCAGCTCTTCGACGGCGTCATGGATGTCCTCCAGGGTTTCCCGGACCCGGTTGAAGCTCTCCAGAACGGAAGCGGCGCGGTTTTCCATGCCCCGAAGCGCCTCGGAGATGACGCCGGTCGACTCGTTGAAGGAACTCACCCAGGCCTGGAAGTCGTCATACGCGCTGCTCAGAGTGCGGTAGAGGACCAGGGCGGAGCGGACCAGGAGCGCGATGCCCACAAAGGCGGTTCCCAGAGCCGCGAGGAAAACGACCAGAGCGGTAACGGCCATGACCCTCCTTTCCCTGCTTACATCCGGCGGTCATTAAGGATAACCCTCCGCGGGATCCCGCTCAAGGCTCCATTTCCGCCGTTCCGGTGACGGAACGCCTTCCCTTGCATATATAATGTCTCATATCGTAGTGGCCGCGGAGCGGGCTGTTTCCGCTGCTTTGAGCCATTCCCGGCGCGTGACGCCCGGCCCGCCCGCGTGTTAGGAACTTTACCGGAGGTGAGCGAAGGGTTGCCCGAGGACAGGACCGGTGGACCGGTGACGGACATGCCCAAGGCCTACCAGCCGGAGGAGGTGGAGGCCAAGTGGTACGCTTTCTGGGAGGGGCGTCGCTACTTCCACGCCGAGCCCAACCCGGAGCGCGAGCCCTTCACCATCGTAATCCCCCCGCCTAACGTCACCGGCTCACTGCACCTGGGACACGCCCTCAACAACTCCCTGCAGGATTTCATCATCCGGCGAAAGCGCATGCAGGGCTACGAGACGCTGTGGCTCCCGGGGACGGATCACGCGGGCATAGCCACCCACGCCGTGGTGGAACGCCTCCTGGCGGAGGAGGGTACCACCCGCTGGGAGATCGGGAGGGAGGCCTTCCTGAAGCGCGTCTGGCAGTGGGTGGACAAATACGGCGGGACCATCATCCAGCAGCTCAAGCGCCTGGGGTGCTCCTGCGACTGGGAGAGGACGCGCTTCACCATGGACGAGGGCTGCTCCCGCGCCGTGCGGGAGGTCTTCGTGCGTCTCTACGAGGAGGGTCTCATCTACCGGGGCGACTACATCGTCAACTGGTGCCCGCGCTGCCTCACTGCCATCTCGGACATCGAGGTGGAACACGAGGAGGTGGAAGGGAAGCTCTGGTATATCCGCTACGACCTACAGGATTCCGACGGATACATCACAGTGGCCACCACGCGTCCGGAGACCATGCTGGGAGACACCGGGGTGGCGGTGAACCCCCGCGACCAGCGCTACCGGCACCTGGTGGGCAGGACGGCCATCCTGCCCCTGCTGGGAAGGGAGCTCCCCATCATAGCCGACGATTACGTTGACCCGGATTTCGGGACCGGAATCGTGAAGGTAACCCCGGCCCACGACCCCAACGACTTCGAGATGGGGAAGCGCCACGGCCTCCCGGAGATAAACATCTTCACCCCCGAGGCCCGGGTCAACGAGAACGGGGGGCCTTACGCCGGGTTGGACCGCTACGAGGCCCGCGACGCCGTGGTGCGGGACCTGGAGAGCATGCATTACATCCAGAAAGTGGAAAACCACGTCCATGCCGTGGGTCACTGTTACCGCTGCCATACGGTCATCGAGCCCTATCTTTCCAGGCAGTGGTTCGTGAGCATGAAGACCCTGGCCGAGCCGGCCATAAAGGCTGTGGAGGAGGGGAGGACGCGCTTCATCCCCGCCCGATGGGAGAAGATATACTTCGACTGGATGTACAATATCCGGGACTGGTGCATCTCCCGCCAGCTGTGGTGGGGTCATCGCATCCCGGCCTGGTACTGCAATGAATGCGGGCAGGTCATCGTGGCCCGCGAGGACCCCGATCGCTGTTCCTGCGGTGGCCAGCTGGAGCAGGACCCTGACGTCCTGGACACCTGGTTCTCCTCCGGTCTGTGGCCTTTCTCCACCCTCGGATGGCCGGAGGACAACCCCGATCTGCGTTATTTCTACCCCACCTCGGTCCTGGTCACCGCCTTCGACATCATCTTCTTCTGGGTGGCGCGCATGATGATGTCCGGCCTGCACTTCATGGGGGAGGTGCCCTTCCGCGAGGTGTTCGTCACCGCTCTCATCCGGGACGAGTCGGGGAAGAAGATGAGCAAGTCCTCGGGGAACGTCATCGATCCCCTGGATATCATAGAGCGCTACGGGGCGGACGCCCTGCGCTTCACCCTGGGACACATCGCCGTCCCCGGAAGGGATGTCTTCCTTTCCGAGGAGCGCATCGCCGGCAGCCGCCATTTCTGCAACAAGATATGGAACGCCTCCCGGTTCGTGCTCATGAACCTGGGGGACTTCGACCCCCGGGAGGTCGAGGAGGGGGAGCTTCGGCTCTCCCTGGCCGACCGGTGGATATTGTCCCGCCTGGCCGCCCTCATCGAATCCCTGGACGAGTATTTCGATCATTACAATTTCAGCGAGGCCTGCCGGGCCCTCTACGAGTTCTTCTGGAGCGATTTCTGCGACTGGTACGTGGAGCTCTCCAAGCTCCGGCTGTACGGGGAGGACGAGGAGGGGAAGCGCACCGCCCGCTACGTCCTGTGGACGGTGCTGGAGCAGGCCCTGCGCCTCCTGCATCCCTTCATGCCCTTCATCACCGAGGAGATATGGCAGAGGCTCCCCCATGAGGGGGATTCCATAGTGGTGGCGCCCTGGCCGACGCCTCGCCGGGAGCACCTGGACCCGGAGGCGGAGGAGGAGATGTCCGTGCTGCAGGAGGTGATCACCTGCCTGCGCCGCCTGCGCTCGGAGCTGGGGGTGCGTCCCAACGTGAAGGTGGAGGCCTTCCTGGTCCCCCTGGTGGAGGGCAGGCGGGAGCTGCTTCTGCGGCAGGCGGACTACGTCACCTCCCAGGCGCGCCTCTCGGAGATGCGGGTGGTGGATGGAGTCGAGGATCCCACCTCCCATGCCCGGGGGGTGGCCGGCGGGGTGGAGGTCTTCATCCCGTTGCGGGGAGAGGCCTTCCGGGAGGAGGCCGACCGCCTCCGCAGGGAGATCGCGCGCCTTGAGGAGGAGGCCAAGCGCCACCAGGCCAAGCTCTCCAACGACCAGTTCCTGGCCAAGGCCCCTCCCGAGGTGGTGGAGAAGGAGCGCCGCAGGCTGGCCGAAGTCCGCCTCAAGCTGGAAAAACTCAAGGGGTCAGGTCTTGAATCTTGATATCCCCATGGATATACGAATGGGATAACGTGACCTCGGGTTGTGGTCCGCCGGTGATTCGTCCGGTGAGCGCGTCGAAGGAGAACATACGGTGGTTGCGGCCGGAGAGGGTGATTGCAGCGCGATGGCGGAGTGGGGTTTTCCGTGGCCGCGGTGTGCGGATCGTCGGGGAGTGGAGCTCGCCTTGTTTTCGGCGGATATCCCAGTTGGTATCAAAATTCAAGACCTGACCCCATGATTGAGGATTATCTGGAGAGGAGGTCCAGGTTCGGCATCAAGCCGGGCCTGGAACGCATCGCGTTGCTGCTCGAAAAGCTGGGCCATCCCCAGCTGGCCTTCCCCTCCATCCACATCACCGGCACCAACGGCAAGACCTCCACGGCGCGCATGGCGGCCTCCATCCTCAAGGCCGGAGGGAGGAGGGTGGGCCGTTATACCTCACCTCATCTCCAGAGCGTCACCGAACGCATATGCGTGGACGAAAAGCCGGTCACGGAGAAGGAGTTCGCCTCCCTCCTGGAGAGGGTCATCCCCGCCGTGGAGGAGACGGACGCGGAGACCGGCGACCCCCTGACCTATTTCGAGGTCACCACGGCCATGGCCTTCCTGCACTTCGCCCGCCGCAAGGTGGACGTGGGGGTCATCGAGGTGGGGCTGGGCGGCCGTTTGGACGCCACCAACCTGGTCCGGTCCCCGGTGCAGGTGATCACCTCCGTGGCCTACGACCACATGGATGTCCTCGGCGACACCCTGGAGAAGATCGCCGCGGAGAAGGCGGGTATCGTCAAGGAGAGGAGCGTGGTCATCTCCGCGGTGGCCCATCCCGGAGCCCTGGAGGTCGTCTCCGCCGCCTGTGCGGAGAAGGGGAGCGAGCTGAAGTTGTATGGAAGGGATTTCCATCTGATCTACCAGCTGACCTACGGTGTGGAGACGGAGAGAATAGGCCAGGTTCTGGGCATACGGGGCCTGCTGCGGGAGTATGCCGACCTCTTCCTCCCCCTCCTCGGCGAGCACCAAGGGGTGAACGCGGCCTGCGCCGTGGCCGCCTGCGAGGCCTTCGCGGGATCTCCCGCCGACCTTACCGCGGAGGATGTGGCGGAGGGGCTGCGCCGGGTGACCTCTCCGGGTAGGCTGGAGGTGGTCTCCCTGCATCCCCTGGTGGTCCTGGACGGTGCCCACAATCCGGACGGAGCGGCACGGCTGGCCCGGGTGATCCGCAACGACCTAGATTACGAGAGGCTGGTGCTGGTCCTGGGCATCCTGGAGGACAAGGACATGCGCCAGATGCTCAAGACGCTTCTACCCCTGGCGGACACGGTGATCTTCACCCAGAGCCGGGAGGAGAGGGCGGCGCCGGCCAGGAGGCTGGCCGCGCTGGCCCGGGAGATGGGGTATCGGGGCACGGTGGTGGAGGACATCGGGGAAGCGGTGAGGTTCGCCCGCACCCTGGCTTCGGTGACGGACATGGTATGCATCACCGGCTCCCTGTACACGGTAGGGGAGGCCCGGGCCGCCATGGGGCTGCGGCCGGGGTAGGCAGGGCATGACCCCGGTGCGGGGCAGGCCGGTCTCGGATCCCCTCTCGCCCACGGGGGTCGCCTCGGCCTGCGCTTTGAACCCTGACCGAAACCCGGTAATATAACTGCCGGCGCGTCACGGACGGCCATCCGGCCGTGGTGGGAGCGCGGTTGAGCGAGGACGGAAGCAAGGGAGAAGGAAACGGAGGGACGATCTCGTCATGGCCGTGGAGAGGACCCTGGTGCTGGTAAAGCCCGACGGGGTGGAAAGGGGACTGGTGGGGGAGGTCATCTCCCGCTTCGAGAGGCTAGGCATGCGTATAGTGGCCATGCGCATGCTCCGGGTGGACGAGGACCTGGCCTCCCGTCACTACGCGGAGCACGTGGGCAAGCCCTTCTACCCGGAGCTGGTGGCCTTCATCACCTCCGGGGAGGTGGTGGCCATGGTCCTGGAGGGAGAGGAGGCCATCCGGCTGGTGCGCAAGGTCATGGGGCCCACCGATCCGGTGGAGGCTCCTCCGGGGACCATCCGGGGGGATTACGGGGTGGAGATAACCAGGAACATAGTCCATGGCTCGGACGGACCGGAGAGCGCCGCACGCGAAATAGAGCTCTTCTTCCCCGAGCTGGCCTGAGGCTTTCCGGGTCGCGGGAACCCCGAGGCGGGGACCGCCGTCATTCAAGTCGGCGGCCTTCGCACCTTCCCCGCTGGGATCGTGGGGAGAAGGATGGGCGGGCCCGTGCGACCAGCGGATGCGCCGCGGAAGGCGCCCGGCACCGGGTTCGGTGAACCTGTGCCCGCACCCCGAAACGGGTGTGGGAGAAGGAGAAGCGGGCCCGTGTGATAAAATTATGTGCGTGACTGAGAGGATGTTAAGCGGCCTTCGGGCCGTTAAAAATATGCCGGAAAGGTGAGCGCCATGTTTTCCTCGTGGGAAATGCTGGGAAGGGATATGGCCATCGACCTGGGGACGGCCAACACCCTGGTTTACGTGCGGGGCAAGGGGATCGTCCTCAACGAGCCCTCGGTGGTGGCTATCAACACCTCCAACGGCGCCATCCTGGCGGTGGGCGCGGAGGCCAAGAGGATGATCGGGCGGACTCCGGGTCACATCGTCGCCGTAAGGCCCCTCAAGGACGGGGTGATAGCCGATTTCGACGTCACGGAGAAGATGCTCCGCTACTTCATCCAGAAGGTCCACAAACGCCGCCTCTTCGCCCGTCCCCGCGTGGTGGTTTGCGTGCCCTCGGGAACCACGGGGGTGGAGCAGCGGGCGGTGGAGGAGGCCTGCATACAGGCGGGAGCCCGCGCAGCCTACATCATCGAGGAGCCCATGGCCGCGGCCATCGGGGCGGGACTGCCCATCCACGAGCCCACCGGGAACATGGTGGTGGACATCGGCGGCGGGACCACCGAGGTGGCGGTGATCTCCCTGGGAGGTATCGTGACCAGCGAATCCATCCGTATAGGCGGGGATGAGATGGACGAAGCGGTGGTCAATTACATCAAGAAGGAATACAACCTCATGATCGGGGAGAGGACCGCCGAGGAGCTCAAGATCCAGATCGGCTCCGCTTTTCCCGTGGACGACGAGATAAACGCGGAGATAAGAGGCCGCGACCTGGTCACCGGCCTGCCCAAAACCATAGTGGTTCTGGCCGAGGAGATAAGGGAGGCCATCGAGGAACCGGTCTCCGCCATCGTGGAAGCGGTCAAGACCACCCTGGACAAGACCCCGCCCGAACTGGCCTCGGATATCATGGACCGGGGTATCGTGCTCACCGGTGGAGGGGCGTTGCTCACCGGCCTGGACCAGCGGATCCGACACGAGACGGCCATGCCCGTGGTGGTCACCGCCTCCCCCCTCTCCGACGTGGCCATCGGTTCGGGGAAATGCCTCGAGGAGTTCGAGATCATGAAGAAGGTCCTCATCTCCTCGTCCCGGCATTGAACCGGGGATGAGAGATCATGCTGGAAAGACGCAACCGCAGACAGCGATTCCTCATCGCCGTACTCATAGTGGTGTGCATCCTGCTGGTGACCGTCTACTCCCGGGAGAGCGAGAGCGGCTTCCTCCACCGCCTGCAGCGTTTCTCCATGGACATCATCTCCCCCCTGCAGAAGGGGATGAGCAAGGTGTTGAGTCCGGTGCGGGAAGGCATAGGTTTCCTGGTGGACCTGGGGAGGGCCAGGGGAGAGAGGGACCGCCTCAAAGAGGAACTGAGGTTACTGGAACAGAGGGTCCACGAGCTGGAGGGCATGCGCCGGGAGAACGAGGCCCTGCGGGAGATGATCGCGGTCAAGGACTCCTACCCGGAGCTGGAGTTCCTGGTGGTGGAGGTCATCGGGGCCAGCCCCGACGTGTGGGAGCAGACCATCATCATCGGGGCGGGATACGACGACGGGTTGCAGGAATACATGGCCGTGCTCAGCGAGGACGGGAGCCTGGTGGGCAGGATAATCACCTGCACGGCGCGCACCTCGGTGGTTCAGCTCATCACCGACGAGAAGAGCGCCGTGGGGGCGAGGCTGCAGCGCAACGCGGAGATAGGCATACTGCGCGGGGAGGGGGGAGGCAGGGTGCGCCTCGAGCTCCTTAACCTGGAGGCCGACGTGCGCACGGGCGACGTGGTGGTGACCTCGGGCATGGGGGGGACCTGTCCGGCGGGCATACCCGTGGGCACGGTGACGGAAATAGGGGAAAAGCAGGCGGACCTCTCGGTGGGGATCGTCATCCAGCCGAGGGCCAACATGACCCGCCTGGACAGGGTCATGGTGGTGGTGTCGCCCAGGCCGGCCGCCGCCCCGGGATTGGCCGAGGGGGGGAGCGGGATATGATGGTCGCCCACCGCCGGCTTCTCTTCTCCATCGTCATCCTGGTGACCCTGCTCCTCCAGGTGGCGGTGGCGGGGGAGATAAGCCTGGGGAGCGTGAAGCCGGACATATTGCTGACGGCCACCATCTGCTGGGCCCTCTTCGAAGGTCCCACGCGGGGCGCTCTATTCGGATTCTGGGGCGGGCTTCTGGAGGACGTGTTCACCACCGCGGTGCTGGGGGTGGGGGCCTTCGCCAAGACCCTCATCGGGTATTTCTCCGGCGAGCTCCGGCAGCGCGTGGTCTCCAAGTCCGTGGTCTGGCCCATGCTCATCGTCTTCGTGGGCACCCTCCTGCACGAGCTCATCAAATTCGCCGCCTGGACCATGGTGGGCCTGGAGCAGAGACCTCCACTGGAACCGGGAGTGGTCTTCGGGCTGGCGCTGTACAACGCGGTGCTCACCCTTGCCGTTTATCCCCTGCTGGCAAGGTTTGCCAGCAGGGAGGAGAGGGAGATGATGTTCCAGTGAGGTGGGAGGGCCATGCCCGTTAACCCGCAGCAGAAGGGGGCCATGATCCACCGCTACACCCTTTTCGTCATGTTCATCGGGATCATGGTGGCGGTGCTGGTGGTCAGGCTGTGGTTCCTGCAGGTGGTGCAGGGAGACCGCTACCGGAGCATGGCCGAGGGCAACAGGGTGCGGGAGGTCCCCCTGGAGGCTTCCCGGGGCAAGATACTTGACCGCAACCACCGGATCATGGTGGGCAACCGCTGGGCCCTGTCCATCTTCGTCCTCCCCACCGAGTTCGAGAAGCTGGAGGACAAGGAGGGCGAGGCCGCCCGCCTGGGCGCCATGCTGGGCATGAGCGGCGAGGAGATCATGAGGAAGCTGCAGGGCGAGGAGGTGCAGCCGCACAAGCCGGTGCTCATCAAAAAGGACGTGGACCCCGAGGTCTACTTCTTCATCCAGGAGAGGCAGGCGGATTTCCCCTGGGTCTTCCCTGAGAAGATGCCGGTGCGCGAGTACCCCGACGGGGACGAGAGCCTGGCGGCCCACGTCCTGGGTTACCTGGGGGAGATATCCGAGGAGCAGCTCAAGGTGTTGAAGGACAAGGGCTACAAGGCGGGGGACATCGTGGGTACCTCCGGCGTGGAGGCCTACTACGAGGACGTCCTGCGAGGCATCGACGGAAAACTGATCCTGGAGGTGGACGCCCGCGGAAGACCGCTTCAGGAGCTGGGTAAGGAGGAGCGCAGTCCCGGGAAGACCCTGGTCCTCACCCTGGACAAAGAGCTCCAGAGGGCGGTGGAGGAGAGCCTCCGCCAGGGCATGGCCCGGGCGCGGACTTACTACGACCGGGAGCGGGGGAAATACTACGTGGCGCCCGCCGGCGCGGCGGTGGTCCTGGACCCCCGCACCGGCGAAATACTGGCCATGGCCAGCGAACCCACTTTCAACCTGGAGGATTTCGTGGGGGGGATAGAGGAAGAGGAATGGGAGGCCCTCAACGACCCCCGGAACAACTATCCCCTCAACAACCGGGCTATCGTGGGGCAGTATCCCCCGGCGTCCACCTTCAAGGTGGTCACGGCCATGGCCGCCCTGCAGGAGGGCATGGTCTCCGCCTACTCCCGCTTCACGTGCACTCACGTCTTCAACCGGGGTGAATTCCAGCAGTACCCCAAGACCTGCTGGGGGACGCACGGATCCATAAATTTCCTGGAATCAATCATCCAGTCCTGCGACGTGGTCTTCTACGAACTCGGTTACGCGTTCTACGAGAACCGCAACCGGGAAGGGTGGGTGACCCGGCTTCAGGATTACGCCGTTCTGGCCGGTTTGGGCAAGCCCACCGGGGTGGACCTCCCCAACGAGTTCGAGGGCCGGGTCCCCACCCCGCAGTGGAAATGGGAGTTCAACCAGGGCAACCCCGACTACCAGCGCTGGTATCCCGGGGACACGGTGAACATGGCCGTGGGGCAGGGTGACATCCTGGTCACTCCCCTGCAGCTGGCCAACCTCTACGCGGCCATAGCCAACCGGGGGCCTTATTTCCGGCCCCACGTGGGCAAGGAGATCCTCACCTACCTCGGGGAGACGGTGGAGACCATCCAGCCCCAGCAGATCGGGGACATCACCTCCCACGACAACGAGCTGGGCATACACGTGGACAGGGACAAACTCGAGGTGGTGCGGCAGGCCCTCACCGGCGTGGTGTCCAGGGGGGGCACGGCGGCAGGGGCCTTCGCCGGGTTTCCCATCCAGTCGATCCCGGTGGCGGGGAAGACGGGGACCGCCGAGGTGCACGGGAAGCAGCCCTGCGCCTGGTTCGCCTGCTACGCGCCGGCCAACGATCCTCGATACGTGGTGGTGGTCATGGTGGAGGAGGGAGGGAGCGGTGGACTGGTGGCCGCTCCCATCGCCAGGCACATACTGGAATACATATTCGGCCTGCCCACCGGGCAGCCCCAGGTGACCACCACCGAATAGGAGGGGATGCGGACATGCCCACCAGGTTGGGAAGGGTTTTGGCCCCCAAGGTGACCGAGCGAAGGAGGACCGATGAGGTAGCCCGCCGGCTGGGGGAGATGCCCATCCGGCACGTGGACTGGTCGCTCCTGGCCACCACCCTTTTCCTGGTGGCCTTCGGCATGCTCATCCAGTACAGCGCCACACGTGGGGACAACCCCGACAACCCCACCTATTACGTGCTGCGCACGGCGGTGAACCTGCTGGTGGGATTGGTGGTCATGGCCCTCATGCTCAGCTTCGACTACCGTCGGCTGAAGGTGGCCACGCCCTTCATCTACGGGATCTTCCTCTTCGCTCTCCTGGTGGTCTTTCTCACCGAGGAGGCCATGGGGGCGCAGCGGTGGATAAGCCTGGGCCCCTTCAGCTTCCAGCCGTCCGAGTACTGCAAGCTGGTGCTCATCCTGGTCCTGGCCAATTACTTCTCGGACAACAAGGCGGACCCGGAATCCTTCCGCAGCTTCATCGTCCCCGTGCTCTGGGCCTTCCCCTTCATGCTCCTGGTGTTCCTCCAGCCGGACCTGGGGACCACCCTGGTGCTGGCGGCCATCCTCCTGGGCATGCTCTACCTGGTGGGCTGCCGCATGCGCTACTGGATGGGGTTCGTGGGGCTGGGGGCCCTGGGCTTCGGGCTGGGATTCGCTTTCCACCTCTTCCACGACTACCAGGTGGAGCGCTTCACCGCCTTCCTCAAGCAGGGGAGCAGCATCCAGGGTGCGGGATATCAGCTCATGCAGTCTAAGATAGCCATAGGATCAGGCCAGCTGGTGGGCAAAGGCCTCTTCAAGGGGACCCAGACCAACCTGAAGTTCATCCCCGCCCACCATACCGATTTCGTCTTCGCCGTGGTGGGGGAGGAGATGGGGTTGATCGGCGCCCTGCTGCTCATCGCGGCCTTCTGTTACCTGATGTGGAGGGGAGTGCGCATCGCCAACCACGCCCGTGACTTCTACGGGACCATGATCGCCTTCGGCATAGTGACCATGTTCGCCTTCCAGATCATCGTGAACATCGGGATGACCATGGGGATCATGCCCATCACCGGCATACCCCTACCCTTCATCACCTACGGAGGTTCCAGCCTCATAGTCAACCTGGCGGCCATCGGCCTTCTCACCAACGTCTACATGCGGAGGTTCTCGCAGATATAGATTTGGAGAATAGGATTCCGGGAAGTTCCCGAAACGGGAGTCCCTCCCGCGACGGGTGCGGAGGCCACGGGAGGGGGTCGAGGCGAGGATGGAGGAGGATATGTCCGAAGGTTCAAGTGCTCCGAGCACGCAGGGCGCTTACCGCTCCGGGTTCGCGGGGATAATCGGGCGCCCCAACGTGGGAAAGTCCACCCTTCTCAACAACCTGATGCACCGCAAGCTGGCCATCATCTCCGAGAAACCCCAGACCACCCGCAACAAGATCCGCTGCATCCTCACCAGGGATGACGCCCAGATCATCTTCGTGGATACGCCGGGCCTGCACAAGCCCCGCAACGCGCTGGGGGAGAGGCTGAACAAGGCGGTCAGAGAGACCCTCTCCGAGGTGGACGTGGTCATCTTCATGCTGGACGGGACCCAGACCATCGGCAAGGGCGACCTGTTCATCGCCGGGGAGCTTTCCGGCCTGCAGACCCCGGTGGTGGCGGTGCTCAACAAGATAGACCGGTTGACTCCCGAGCAGGTGGAGGCGCAGCTGGCGGTGGCGGAGAACCTGGGGGATTTCGAGGAGGTCATCCCCCTCTCCGCCAAGACCGGCGAGAACGTCCACGCCCTCATCGAGAAGATCGTGGAGCTCCTCCCCGAGGGGCCCAAGTACTATCCCGACGACATGATCACCGACCAGCCGGTGACTTTCATCGTCGCCGAGCTCATCCGGGAGAAGGTCCTCCAGCTCACGCGCGAGGAAGTGCCCCACAGCGTGGCCGTGGTGGTGGAGGAGATGGGAAAGCGGGAGGACGGGGACATCGTGGACATCCAGGCGGTCATCTACGTGGAGCGCGAATCCCAGAAGGGGATCATCATCGGCAGGGGAGGGCGCATGCTCAAGGAGATCGGCACCCGGGCCCGCCAGGAGATCGAGCCCCTGCTGGGGGAGAAGGTCTTCCTGCAGCTCCAGGTCAAGGTGGAGAAGGACTGGTCCAAGCGGCCCCAGCTGGTGCGCAGGATGGGCTACTGACCGCGGGGGGTCGCTTTAAACTATATGCGGTCGAGATGGGAGGCATGAAGGCGCGCGGGACGGGTCGCCGGCCCGGGCGGGTGGTTGACGAAGCTCGGACTTGAGGCGGGGATGGAGGAGAGGAACCGGGTTCTGGGAGAGACCCTCAAGGCCCTTCTGAAGGAGGGCAAGATGGGGACTGCGCTGGCCCTCCTGGGCGGTCTGCACCCGGCGGACGCCGCGGAGGTCCTGGAGTGCATCCCCTACGAGGACCGGCTGCGCATCTTCCGCTCCTGGGACGCCGCGGATTCCTCGGAGGCCCTCCTGGAGATGCCCGAGGAGGAGCAGGTGCGGGTGATGGAGGGGCTGGCCCGCAACCTGGCCGTGCGCATCATCTCCGAGATGCCCCCGGACGACGCGGTGGACCTGCTGGCCGATCTCCCCCCCAGGTCGAGGGAGTCCATACTCGCCGGGTTGAGCGCCAGGAAGGCGGGGGAGCTGCGGCGCCTCCTGGCCCACGGGGAGCGCACGGCGGGCGGCCTCATGACCCCCGCGGCCATGCGCTTGAGCCAGGACCTCACCGTGGGTGAGGTGCTGGAGAGGCTGCGCGGGGCGCCGGAGAGCGTGGAGATGATCTACTACGTGTACCTGCTGGACGAGCGGGAGAGGTTGGTGGGGGTGACCTCCCTGCGCGAGCTGATCGTCGCCGACCCGCAGGAGCCGGTTTCGCGCATCATGCATCGGGACCTCATCACCGTGGGACCCGATGAGGACCAGGAGAAGGTGGCCGCTCTCATCGACCGCTATGACCTGCTGGCCCTCCCGGTGGTGGACGAGGAGGGACGGCTCCTGGGCATCGTGACCGTGGACGACGTCCTGGACGTCATCGAGGAAGAGGCCCAGGAGGATATATACAGCCTGGTGGGGAGCTGGGAGACGGAGGAGGGGGCGGAGAGGCATCCCCTGCTGGCCCCCTTCCTGGGCAGGTTGCCCTGGGTCTTCCTGGCCCTGGCTCTGGAGGTCCTGGTGGTGGGAGGCATCCTGCGCGGCTTCTCGGGTGTGCTGCGGAAAGAGCTTGCCGTCATCTTCTTCATCCCCGCCATTCTGGCCATGGGGGGGACGGTGGCCTTGCAGAGCGCCGCCCGCGTGACCGTGGAGCTCCTCGAGGGGGGCGAGGGCGGGCGGTATGTCCGGGCGGTGGCCGGCGAGCTGGGCGTCGCACTCCCGGTGGCCGTGGTCTCGGGGGGGATGATCAGCGTGGTGGCCTGGCTGATGCGCGAGAACGCCGCCCTGGGGACTGCGGTGGGCCTGGCCATGGGCTGCACCGTCCTCACCGCCGCCCTTCTGGGTTCCTCGCTCCCCGTTCTTCTCAGGAAGACGGGCCGCGATCCCGCGAAGGCATCGGAGCCGCTGGTGGCCGTGCTCATGGATGCCGTGGGTCTGGGGGTCTACCTGCTGGTGGCCATGGCCCTTCTTTAGGGGGTTTTGGAGTGTCGCATATGGAGGAGACTGACAGGCTTGCGGAAAACCGAGAGGTGCTGGAAATGTTTCCCAGTGTGGGGCACCTCACCTACCTCCTGGACGCCACCCTGCTGCGGCCGGAGGCGGACGAGAGCGAGTACCTGAACTTCCTGCGCGAGGCGGCGGATGCGCACTTCCGGACGGTTTTCGTGCCCCTCTATTACCTGCCCATGGCCCGCATGGAATTGAAGGGGAGCGGGGTGGTCCTGGGGGCGCCCATAGGTTTCCCCTTCGGCTATCAGTCCACCGACGCCAAGAGGGCGGAGGCGGTGTTCGCGCTGCAGCAGGGGGCGGGGGAGCTGGACATGGTGATCAACATATCCGCCCTCCGTTCGGGAAGACTGGAGAGGGTGAGGGAGGACATCCGCGGCGTGGTGGAACTGGCGCGCCGTTACGATGCGGGCAAGGGCGAGGGCCACGTGGTGGTGAAGGTCATCCTGGAGACCTGCTACCTGAGCCGGGAGGAGATGCGCCAGGGGGCGTTGCTGGCCAAGGAGGCGGGAGCCGATTTCGTCAAGACCTCCACGGGTTTCGGTCCGGCCGGGGCCACCGCGGAGGACGTCCGCTTCCTGCGGGAGGTGGTGGGACCGGGCTTCGGGGTCAAGGCCAGCGGGGGGATACGCACCCTGGATCAGGTGGTGGAGATGGTGAAGGCCGGAGCCAACCGTATCGGGACCAGCGCCGCCTACTCCATCCTCCAGGAATACCTCTGGATCAAAGGGGTCAGGTCTTGAATCGTGGTACCCCCAGGGGCATAAAAGGGCTCAGTTCTTGAATCGTAGTACCCCGGTGGTAAAAGACCGAGGATTTCATGGCATGCATGCATCGGATCCCCTTTCGAGAAGACCCCCAGCGGTTATATCGCTTGGCTCTCGCCGCAACCGGGGACCGGCTTCCCGAATAGAGGCGGCGCGGGACGCGCGGCGGTCGGGCTCGCTTCGAAGCTCACCGCTGATGAAAAGGGGATCACCCCGGACTCCTCTTCGGTGGACGGTCTCGGGCGGGCCTTGGAGGACGAAAACCCGCGGCGTCACAGGCGGTTTATGAAATGCATACTAAAAAGGCTCGCGCGGCGAACATACAAAACAGTGACCCCAAGTAACCTTCGGTACATCCCTCCGAGCTTCCCTTCCGGCCTCCCCTTCCGGCTTGCGCCTTCCGGTTCCTCCTTCCGGGTCCCCCGGCTGGACTTCCCTCCAGCTCCTTGGGGTCGAGCTTAATATACTACCCCGGTATTAGTTAGTCAATACCCTTTTAGCTGGGATTTTATATAACTTCCACCTCGCTCCTCGCTCGGAGCTAATACCTCGGGGTTATACCGCGGGCACGGTTGCGCGGTCCCCGTCCGCCGTCTCGGCCCGCATCCTCACCGCCGGGTACCCTCTGACCTTCCGGGCGTGGGTTTGAAGAAGGGGACGGCTCCTCGACGCACCCCGGGGAGCGCCTGCGATATTGCTAAGGTCAGCCGGGGATCGACGACGGTGTTGGGGTGGAAGGACCGGGCTTCCGTTCGCGGAGGCCTGGGGGCCGGCCTGACCGCACCCCCGGGAGATGTCGGACAACGCCTCCGAGTACGGGGGCGTCAGCCGGTTTTGCCCGGGCCTGTCCCCGGGTGCTTTTCCTCGAGGTGTCGGAGGACGATCTGCCGCGAGCGAAGGCGCTGTTCCAGGACGCTTTCCGCGTAGGCGAAGGAGGCCCGCAGCACCTCCAGCACCAGGGATCGGCTTTCGCGGAAACCAGCCACGTCGGCCATGTGGGAGGCCAGAAGGCGGCGCATCAGTTCCAGCCCGGGCGGGCTCAAACTCGGGAAACCCGGGATGCCGCCCGCGCATCCCGGGCAGGCGATCCCTCCCTCGGAGAGGTCCAGAAGCCAGGGTCCCGGGGATGTATCCCGCCCGCAGTGGAGACAGCGTTCCAGGTGGGGACGGTAGCCGATGATGGCGCAGACTTTCAATATGTATGCGGCCAGGAGCATGGCACAGTCCTCAACCTCCCCCTCCAGAACACCCAGGGTGACCCTCAGGAGGTCGAAGAGCCTGGGGATGGTCTGGTTCTCCCTCAGCGACCTCTCCGCCAACTCCAGCATGGCCTGGCCGCAGAGGAACTTCTCGTAGTCCGAGCGGAGCCGGGCATGGGGGCGCAGGGTGTCCGCCTGGGTCACCGTGTCCAGGTTCCTGCCTTCGTGGAGCACCACCCTGAGGTGTGTGAAGGGCTCCAGCCTACCCCCGAAGCGGCTCGCGGTGCGTTTGACCCCCTTGACCACCGCGCGGCGCAGGCCGTGCTCCGCGGTGATCAGGGAGACGATGCGGTCGGCCTCCCCGAGGTCGTGGGCGTGCAGGACGATGGCCTCATCCTTGAGGGTGGCCAAGGGAGACTACTCCTCGCGGATGGCGCCGAAGCGCCTTTCCCTCCTCTGATAGTCCCGGATGGCCTCCGCCAGGTGACGGCGGTCGAAGTCCGGCCACAGCACGTCGGTTACGTATATCTCCGTGTAGGCCAGCTCCCAGATCATGAAATTGCTGATGCGCATCTCACCGGCGGTGCGGATGAGGAGGTCGGGGTCGGGGATGTCCGGGTGGTAGAGATAGGAGCGGAAGCGCTCCTCATCCACCTCGGAAGGGTCCACCCTGCCCGCCGCCACATCGGCGCTCAGCGCCCGGACGGCGTCCACCAGCTCCGCCCTTCCGCCGTAGTTGAAGGCGATGTTCAGGGACATGCCGGTGTTGTTCCGGGTGAGGGCCACGGCGTCGTCGATGGCCTTGAGGGTGGAGGGCGGGATGCGGTCCCTGCGGCCCAGGTGCCGGATGCGGATGTTCCGCTGGTGGAATTCCTGCACCCGGTTGTTGAGCAGGTTGCGGTTGAAACTCATGAGGAAACGGACCTCGTTTTCCGGCCGGTTCCAGTTCTCCGTGGAGAAGGCGAAGAGGGTGAGGGCGCCGATGCCCCATTCCGAAGCGGCCCGGATGACGTCGGTGATGGACCTCTCCCCCGCTTTGTGGCCCGCGATGCGCGGCAGGTCGCGCATCTTGGCCCAGCGGCCGTTCCCGTCCATGATGATGGCTATATGGTAGGGAAGTTCACCTTCCGGCCTGGGGACCTCCACCTCCGACATGGCGCTGTTCCCCCTTTCGTCCGCTTTCCATGGTGGCGGGAGCCCCTCGGGGCGCGGTCCCGGCGTTATGCACCGGAACGCCCATCCCCCGCCGCGATTATTATCCTCCACCGGAGCGGAGGGGTAAAGCCGAGGAGGATACCAAGAGGTCTCCCCTTTTGTCAGGAGCCTGCCTCTCCGGAGGCCCACTATCCTTTACGCGACGGCGCCTTCACCCCTGGCCCTCGAGGACCGGCGGCCGACCTCCTGTGACCGTTCCGACCGCCGACGAGCAAGACCCGGCTTCGCCTCGGCCCTCGAGGGTCAGCGACCGACGTCCTCTGTCTCTCCCGCGGAGCCCTTGCCCGGCCCCTCCTGCTGTTTGAAGACGATCCTCTGCAGCGCGTAGACCCCCAGTATGGAGAGGGCGCAGCTCTTCTGGGAGGGCATCTTGGAGGTGGGGATGTACAGGGCGCATTCGTCGTTGCACGGGGACAGGGTTCCCGCGATGGCCGATACCCGGAAGGGGCAGTATGCACCAGGGACGTTTCCCATCTTCCACCTCCTATCTTCTACCCCACGGGGAAGGGACGCGCCGGCAGCTCGATTCGGAAGCCGGACCGGGGGAGCGGCCCCGGGCGGTCCTCGTCCCCGCGCGGTCGGGTGCCGCCGATCCTGTGCGGGATGCGCGGCGAGC
>FWWL01004880.1_pt1 | contig 21635 bp, 17 predicted proteins | sample 2228331 | NCBI WGS metagenome assembly FWWL01 (sample SAMEA103939775, study PRJEB20133) | metagenome | reverse complement strand
CCAGAGTATTGGGATCTTTATTAAATTCAAAGCATCCGTTTTCGTCTACAATCTTGCCGCCAAAGGTATAGGTCCAGAAGTGGAATTCATTTGCAAGTGCCCATTCCTGATTCCATGAAGGTGCCATCCCGTATTGGACCACGCCTTTTTCTTTGGCGGCCAGGCTCATCTCCTTGAATTCCTGCCAGGTACGAGGCGGTTCTTTGAATCCCGCCGATTCTAATTTAGCGGCGTTGTAATAAAAGAAACGTGTGTCATTGTTCCAAACGACGCCATAGAGTTTACCATCCGGGCAGGAGAAGAGATCTACCAGGCCAGGGATCATGCCTTCGGTAAAGTTTGCCGGCATGAAGTCGTTGAGGGGTGTTACCCACCCGGCACCACACCATTCGGCGACCCAGCCATTGTCAAATTCCACTACATCATAGGCGCTTCCCCCAGTAGCCATTTCAGGGATCACACGGTCGGCTACGGAGTCCCAATCGCTTTGAATCAGGTCCACCTGGATTCCGGTTGTTTTTTCGAACTCGCGCACACGGGCTTCAAATGCACCGGTGATGTCGGCTTCATGGCGAGGAAAAATCACCGTGATTTTTTCCTGGGCGGGTTGAGGCGGGGCCGCGGTAGTTGCCTCTGCTTTAGGAGGTCCGGGTTCAGTGGTTGGGGTTGGGGTGGTGGTTGGGGCACAAGCGGCAAGAAAGGTTGCTAAGATGGTAAGCAACGCTAGGACTAAAAATATAACGTTTCGTTTCATCTCCTTTTCTCCTTCCTAACCATCGAAAATTTTGGTTTCAAACATTTCTAGGGGAGTTTTTCGATTCCAAGCACCTCCTGAGCGTTTTGGTAGTATATCTTTGCCAGGACCTCATCTGGCAAATAAACGCCGTAGATAAACCAGCGACCCTGGAGGGGAATATCTCCCGGGTTGTAATTGAAGTACTCATCATCGGTTTCCAAGAAGCGGTAGTAAATGCGGTAGACTTCCAGATCCGGTCCCATATCACTACCGAATAAAATGCGGTCCTGGTATTTGATAAAAAACCGCCGTGCCGAGTAGGGTTGTCGCCCTAACTCCCCAACGCGGGCTGCAATATCAACATAGTAGTTGGGGCAATCATCCAGCATTTTGCCTACCCAGGTGAGGTATTCGGCATAACAGCCGACATGAGCACCAATAAAAATCGTGCGAGGATGTCCTTTTACTAAACGATAGAAAGCCTCTAAAATCTCACTGAAAGGAGGGTAAGGTGGGCTGGTAAAAACCCAATCGGGGTGTTGATGGAGTTCTTCCCAGCGTTCGTTCGTTTCATCCACAGGATCAAAGAAAGCCACCGGATCAGCGACGTGAATTAACACGGGAAGACCGAGTTCAGATGCCGTATCCCAGATGGGGTCCAGACGTGGGTCATCAACTTTAACCAGTTTTCCTTCATGATCATGTACCTGAAGCCCAAAAAGTTTCCATATCTTGAGCCCGTCTGCGACGCGCTCTTTCTGAGCCCGCACTCGCGATGCCGCCCAATCCGGAAAACGGTTGCCTAACTCAAGCCACCGACTCCAATCTACCCCGCCGAAGACACGAAATCGTTCCGGAGCACGAGCCTTGAAGTAGTCCAAATGAGTGTTCAGAATGTCCTCGCCCCAACCTCCATCCAGATCTACATAAACTCGAACTCCAGCCTCGTCTAAAAGATCCAGTAGTTGCGAGAGGGGTTTGTGATCCCAACCACCCCCAAATGGCTCGCCCAGATGGTTGTGGGCGTCAATAACTGGAAAGCGGGGTTTTAACACCTGTGTTACTTTAGTCACAAGCCGGGAACGTGGCCGGTAGTTTTCTAGTAACATTTTTCTCATCCCAAATCAATTTTCGAAAATTGGGGGAGGTAGTCACGATTCTGCACGAACATTTCTTTGACCATCGTCTTTATTTCTTCCATGGACAGAACTGCTGCAGTCAGCGGATCGTAAAGGCAGGCTTGCATAACCAAGCGTGCGTTGCCGGTAAGCGCCGCTTCAATGGCCATTTCCTCTACCATGACATTGGTATGAATCAGAGCAACCAGTTGGGGTGGGAGATCGCCTACATGAATGGGATGAAAACCGCCCCTATCCACATAAACCGGGACTTCTACACAAGCGCCCTGGGGAAGATTTGTAATGAGATGCGTATTTGGAACATTGCCATTGAACCCAAAAGGTTCCCCTCCAATCAAGGCGTTAATAATGTAGGCGGCATACTCGTTGCCACGCTTCAGGTCATCTGGGGTCAGTTCGCGTGCCAATTCAGCGCGAATCCGACCTTTCCAGGTTTGTTCGGTTTTTTGGTATTCCTTGAGGATATAGGCATACTCTCCCGGGTTCCAGCCGGTTCCGTGTGTGCAGTATTTTTCAATCAGATCAGGACGCTTTCGAAACCACGGATTGTACTCGGAATTGTGTCCGCTGGACTCCGTGGGGTAGTAGTCAAGATGCAGGAACATCTCATTGCGTACCTGTTCCTGGTTATAAATCTCTGGGCGTTCGGTAATGGCTTTACGAATAAGCGGATAGGCATCTTCTCCGTTCCATTCGTATTTCAAGAAGAAAGCCTGATGGTTAATGCCGGCGCAGGTGTAGGTGATCTCTTCGAAGGGGGCGCCAATCCATTCCGCCAGCATCATAGCGGTTCCTTGAACGCTGTGGCATAATCCGGTCACTGGGATGAACGTCTGGCGTTGTAAAGCACCGCATAGCATTGCCATGGGATTGGTATAGTTGAGCAAAACCGCTTTCGGACAAAGTCGCTCCATGTCTTTCACGATCTCGAGCATTGGGGGAAGAGTGCGCAGGAAGCGAAAAATGCCGCTTGGCCCACGGGTATCGCCGACGTTAATATCTACACCGTACTTTTTGGGGATCTCAATATCGTGCCGCCAGACCTCGGTTGATCCCACCAATATCGTAGTCAGCACGACATCTGCGTCTTTCAACGCCTCGGCCCGATTAAGCGTGGCTTGGACATGGGCTGGGTAATTTCCGGCAGCAATAATTTTGCGTACCGCTTGCTCGGCGAATTCCAGGCGCTCAGCGTTGATATCCATGAGTGCCAGGGTTGCATCCTGGAGCCGTGGGAAGGTCAGAATATCTCGCACTAAAGCAGTAGTGAACTCGAGACTGCCAGCGCCGATAAAGGCAATTTTGGTCATAGAGTGTCCTCCGGAGTAATATTGCACAAATGGGATGGGCATTACCCGATATTGCTTGTATCCTGCAAACTTTCGGAGCAAAAAAGGCATTACAATCGAATTCTTTTGATTGATTATGACATAATATGACACAATTTTCAAGTATTTTTAAGAAAAAATGCAAAGAGTCGGGTTCTCAAAAACGCAGGCCTATGAGAGAAAACCCAGAGCGAGGCTCGTGATCAGTTGCCCGGCGCTTCGAGTCCTTGCTCGGATTCGGTCAATTTTTCGGGAACCGGGACTCGAGATTTGGGATCTGTACTTGATATGGGACTATTCCTGAAAAAAACGCGAGAGATGCGTGTTTCCGAAGTGTTCAACTGATTAATTCTGATTTGTATAAATAATCGGAATTAATATTGGGCTGCGATTGGGAACTTAAGTGGACACACCAGGGCTAACTAATGCAAAATTGTTTGGCTGTCGCCGAATCTGCACGAATCATTTTTTCAATAAAAATGGTATGTTCGGCAATCTACTTGGAACAGATTGCCACGCTGGTGTCCAGCAGTTAAAAAAGCCCATCGGTAAGAGCCACTGGCCCTAACCTTTGAGCGAGCCTGCCAGCAATCCACGCAGGAAGTAGCGTCCAGCGAGGATGTAGACGAGTAGTGGCGGAAGAGCTGTCAAGAGCGATCCGGCCATTTGCACATTCCAAGCAATAATCTGGCTGCCCGCCATATTATTGAGTGCTACCGTGATGGGCCAATCTTTATTGCCTGTTAAGACCACGGCGAACAAAAAATCATTCCAGGCCGACGTGAATTGCCAGATAAGCACCACCACAAAACTAGGGATTGATATGGGGAGGAGAATATGCCGGTAAATCTTCAGCAGATCCGCACCATCGATCTTGGCGGCTTCCAGCAATTCTTGAGGTAGACTGGCATAGTAATTACGGAATGTAAGTGTCGTGATTGGGATTCCGTAGATTATGTGCGTCAGTGTCAATCCTACCAGCCCCTTGATACCGACAGCATTCATAAACTGCACAAGAGGAATGAGGATGCTCTGATAGGGAATAAACATTCCAAAGAGGATTAAAGGAAAGATTAGGTCTGCTCCTCTGAACTTCCATTTGGCAAAGATGTACCCGTTTAATGATCCCAGCATGGATGAAAGTACTGCCGCGGGGATAACCATCGCGAAACTATTCCATAACGATGGGGCTAGTTTTGAATAGGCTTCAATGAAATTGTCGAAATGAATGCCCGCGGGCAAATTCCACATTGTCTTCAGATCCACTTCGGCAAAACTCTTGAAACTCGTGACCAACATCACGTAAAGGGGTAAGAGGTAAAAAATCGCCATAAAGACGAGAGGAACATATAAGAAGTTCTTGCTGAAGCGTAATCGGTTCATTTGAACGTCTCGGTGCGCAAAGTGTAGATAATATAGGGGATAATAAGTACCGCTACACTGATCAACAGCAAAATACTGATGGCTGCCCCTCGCCCGTAGAACAGACCGTCAAACGTTGTTTGCCACATGTAAATCGCAGGCACATCCAGGGGAAGTTGCTTTCCGGCGATTGCGATAATCAGGTCAAAAACTTTTAGGGACATGTGCCCCAAAATAATGAGTGCGCTAAGAGTCACCGGGGTCAAAAGTGGCAGGATAACAAAGCGATAGATTTGTAAATCACTTGCGCCATCAATTTGAGCCGCCTCTCGCAGTTCGTGTGGAATGGCGCGTAACCCGGCCAAATAAAGGGCCATGGTGTAACCCGACATCTGCCAGATGGCAGCCAACGCTACCGCCGCTATCCCCCAGGTTGGGGTGGTATGCCATGCATTTTGAAGAAAGTCGAGGTGAAGGTAGGAGAAGAGCAGGTTAAAACCGCTGGTCCGGGTGCCGGTGGCTGGATTCATCAACCATCGCCAGACCACACCGGTTACGATATACGAGATAGCCATAGGAAAGAGAAATAGACTACGGAAAAACCCTTCACCTTTTAGCCCTTGATCCAGAAGAACGGCCAGGAAAAATCCCAGTAGAATGGTGCCTACAACGAAGACGCTTGTGAAGATCACAGTATTGCGAACATCCACTGCAAAGCGAGGATCCGAGAACAGATTGACATAATTCGTTAGCCCATTCCAGGTATAGTCTGGGTTGAGACCCTTCCACTTGCTTAACGAAACTCGAACCGTCCAGCCAATAAAACCATAAATAAAGATCAGGACCGCCAGAATGGACGGTAGCACCAGCATAACCGAAAGAACTCGATCCTTATCAGCAAAAAACTTTCGCATGAGTAAAGCCCTATGCAGAGGGAATTGGAGGGGGCGAGACCTCTCCACGAGACCTCCCCCCCTCATTTTACGCTAATCCTTATTTGCAGGGACCGGAGCTCTTGCACGCAGCGACTAAAGCAGCCTGGAAAGCGTCTACATCTCCATTCTGGACAAAAAGTCCAAGAGCAGTGTCAATTTCGGACTTCCAGGAGTCATTAGCCACCACACCATGGGTGAGAGATCCAACGACTGTGTTAGTTGCCCAGTCATTCATTGCTGACTGGAGGTACTCTCCAAAGAGGCTCTTATCGCAGTCAATTCGAGCGCAAATGGAACCCTTAACCGGGTTGAACGCTTCCTGCCCTGCCTTGGAGCCCGCAATCTTTAACCAGGCAATGGCACCGTCGGGATGGGGAGCACCAGCAGCAAGGACAAACGAGTCGGAAAGGAATTGGAAGGTACCCGCGGTACCAGGTACCGGCGCCCAGCCGTAATCTACCTGAGGGGTCTTCCCTAACTCACGGAAATACCCTTCTGCCCAGTCGCCCATGACGTTGAACGCGGCGTCGCCATTGACAACCAATTGAGACGCATCCTGCCAGGAAAGGGAAGCAGAATCGGAATTGGCGTAGGTCAAAAGTTTGGCAAAGTTTTGCAGAGCCACTTTGACCTCTGGGCTTCCCCAGTCGGTCTTGCCGTTCCACAAGCCGTTGTAGGCGTCTGGTCCAAGCGTGCCGAGTAGAACGGTCTCAAGCAGGTGCATCTTGGTCCACTGCTCACCGAGCGCCAGAGGCGTGACACCTGCCGCCTTGAGCGTGTCCATAGCGGCAAACCACTCATCTATTGTGGTCGGGACATTGATGTTGTTCTCTTTCAAAATCTTGGGGTTGTACCACAGGACATTGGCCCGGTGGATGTTCACAGGCACAGAGTAGATCTTTCCATCTTGTGAAATGAGCGGGATAAGGGTTTCGGGCATTACCTCAAGCCACCCTTCCGATTCATACAAGTCGTTCAGTGGCTGAATTTGGTTACCAGCGACATAGGTCCCGATTAACTCCTGACCCGCATGTCCTTGCCAGGAATCTGGTGGGTCGCCCGCTTGTAAACGCGATGCCAGAACAGCGCGGGCATTGGTACCGGCTCCACCCGCAACGGCTGCGTTGATGAACTCGATATCGGGGTATTGAGCCTTAAAAACCTTGATCATCGCTTCTAGACCAGCCGCCTCACCACCGCCGGTCCACCAGGAAAATACTTCCACCTGTTGTTTGCCTCCGCTCGGTTGTGAGGGCGGATTGGTGGGCTGGGCCCCCTCCTGAGGAGCCGTTGGCTGTGCTGGCGCGGATGTTGGGGTCGTCCCACACGCACTCAGCACGATCGTGAAGATCATCAACAAACCCAAAAGGGTCAGGCTTAACCGCTTCATTTCTTTCCTCCTTTTGTCTTCATTCCGGAATAGGGTTTTCGAAACTCGCAAGACAGGGCTTTTAATGTTTCAGACAAAACCACCTCCTTGCCCTCAGGGATAACAAGGGTTACACTTCAATTAAATCCCTCCGGGACGGAAAGTACAATCATTCTGCGGACTTAAGTCGGACATTCAGCGGCCATGGAACGATAAACGTTTGCAGCCCTTTTTAAAGATCTGATCTCTCATCTCTACGACCTAACCGTTCTTGAGACTCATCCATTAACAAAGCACTTTCCCCTTCCCGCCGATTCCTCAAAGCATCGTGCAGAGGCTATCCAAAAACTAATACTATACGAAATCGAACAGCTGCGCCCATCCATTAAGGATCCCCAACCCCAATCCTTAGAGTGGCGCCCTTATCTGATTCTTTTCAAGCGGTATGTTCAGGGAGAGAGTCCAAGAGACGTAGCCAATGCACTTTATATTGGTGATCGTCAGTTCCGACGAGATCACAGTCGAGCCCTTCAGGCATTGAGTCAACGAGTGTGGGAACGCTATTTCTTGCCCCAGGTGCACAATGGAACGGCAGAGCCTCTCTTTTCCGAAGACGAATTTGTTCTCCATCCCGAGAAACTTGATCTCGTGGGGCTTTTAAGAAGCCTTGAGGGCATTCTGGCTCGGCGCTTACGAAGCGAGCAAATCTATCTTGATCTTAAGTTACCTGATCACTCCATTCCTATTAAAGCCGACCGGGTGCTCCTGCGTCAAATTCTATTGAGTCTGATCAACTACAGCGTGCAGCTATGCACGGGCCCCAGGCTTGAGTTATGGGTAGATAATCAGGCCGATCAAATCGTCGTGCAGATTGATTTTGAGACCGACGAGCAGTGGGAAACCAGTCGAGATGATGGGAAAGACTTCTTGGATTACGTGAGCACCTGGGGTAAACGCATTCAGGTCCAAATAGTGGAACGTTATCCATCTCGCAGGGAAAAAGGGCTCGCTTCTTTGAGGTTAATTTTTCCCCCTGCCCGCCAACAAACTATCCTAATTGTGGATGACCAGGCCGCCGCACTAAAAATGTATGAGCGCTATCTTAGCCATGTTGGCGTGGAAATTGTTTGGATAACTAACCCGGAGCAAACATTGGAGGCGGCTCGCCATCTTCAACCCAGCCTTATTATTCTTGATGTGATGATGCCCCACTTAGATGGTTGGGAGATACTTCAAGCGTTACAACTCGACCCCTTAACTCGCAAAATCCCGGTCCTGGTTTGTTCAGCGTGGGATGAGCCCGATCTTGCTTACTCGTTGGGAGCGGCGGCTTTTCTTAAAAAACCCATTTTACAGCGAACGCTTCTCGATGTCCTTTACCAGCTTAACATCATTGGGTAGGAGCAGACCATGCCCTGGTTGCGAGACTTATCTAAAGACTCTGACCTGATGGACCTCATGAAATCCACCGCCCGCAACCTGGTTTATACGCTCGGCGGCTTGTATCTTGCTTGGCACATTATCGCAACCCTTGGATACTCGCAGGTATTTAACCCCAGTCTATGGGTGATATCCCTCTTTATGGTAGGTCTGATCTGGCTCAGCCTGTATCTTCTTGAGCGTTATTTCATATTGTCCCAGGTTGTATGGTTGGCAGGCCTTGGGGTTAGCATTCTGATTGCCTTTTACCTGTATCGGCAACCCGCTATTCTCTTGCTTTTCACGCTTATTCCTCTGATTTCCATTGCAACTCTGGGGATGGGAGGAACATTGGCGACTAACTTGGGCATCCTTTTCGTTGCTATTTTTTTGCCTCGTTTTTTCAATATTTCAGATGGCTACAGGCTGGCATTGATTCTGGGGGGAATATTTATGAGTATCTTCGGCTGGGCGCTCTTAAATAACCTGGTTGAAGCGCTAGACTCGGCCTCATATCATTATGCAGAAGCGCGCCGCTTGCTTGAAGAGACACGCGAGCATCGGGCGGAACTGAGTAGGGTCCTGAAAGAAATGAATCATGCTAACTACCAATTGGAACGCCTCAATGAAATGCTCTCCTTCGCCCGGGCTCAAGCCGAAGAAGCACGGGAGGCTCGCAACCATTTTGTGCTAGCTGTCAGCCATGAATTGCGCAGCCCGCTCAATTTCATCATCGGCTTTAGTGATTTGATGGTCAATGCCCCTGAAACCTACGCCCCACTCGAACAATGGCCTCCTGGGTTATACGATGATGTTCAGGAGATTTACAACTCCAGCAAACATCTGATGCGACTTATAAATGACATTCTGGATATGGGCAAAATTGATGCCCGCCAAATGACCTTGTTTCGAGAAAGGGCTCACCTGGATCAGATTATCGCCGAAGTACAACAAATGGTAGCCAGCGCTTTTGCCGAGAAAGGTTTATGGATAAGGGTAGAAATTCCCCCAGATTTGCCGGCTGTTTTTATTGACACGACTCGGATACGTCAGGTTTTGCTTAACCTATTCAACAACGCTTTGCGTTTCACAGATCGGGGAGGTGTTACACTTCGGGTGGAGAGGTTGGAAGACGCAGTACGCATAAACGTCATTGACACAGGAGTGGGCATTTCGCCCGAGGATCTACCCAAGGTATTCACAGAATTTCGGCAGGTTGGTGAAGAAAACTGGCGCCGACGCTCAGGAACGGGCTTGGGTTTGTATATCAGCAGGCGGTTTGTTGAACTACATGGAGGGACCATGGGGGTTGAAAGCCGTTTGGGGGAAGGAAGCCGTTTTTATTTCACGCTCCCCCTTACCATCCCGCCCGAGAAACCCCTTTCCTTCTCTGCTGTTCACTATCCACCTGCTCAAGAAAATAAATTTATCTTGTTTGTGAGTCCTGATCAGGAGCATGTGCAGACAATCCGTCAAATTCTTGATGAATATGCCATTCAGGAAGTTGCCGACTTAAATGCGCTTATTCCACAGACAGAGAAACTATATCCACGCGCGGTGTTGCTTTCAACACAGGTGGGTTCGCTCTCCCCTCAGCAACTTCCTTACGAATTGCCGGTAATCAGGATTCACCTGCCCCACGTTGATACACAAATCGGCTCAATTCATTCCTACTTGTTGAAGCCCATATCACGTTATACGCTCGTAGATGTAATTCGCTCTTTAGGGCCACAGGTGCATTCTATCCTGGTGGTTGATGATGATCCGGCCATGGCTCATTTCATTACCAAGGCAATCCAGTCCATACAAATCGAGAAGAACGAGCAACCCTATCACCTGTTTAGCGCCTTAAGCGGCCATAAGGCGTTTGAAATCCTTGAGGAGCACTCTATTGATGCCATCTTGTTGGACCTTGAACTGCCTGATATCCACGGCTGGGATTGGCTGGCAACATTAAGGCAAAATCCCTCGTATTCTCACCTGCCTGTTGTGATCATTTCCGCAGAAGAGAAACCAGAAGCCTCACTGGCTCCCAACGGCAATGTGCTTGAACTGAGCCTGCCTCGTCCTTTGAATGCTAATGAAATGAGGGAAATTCTGCGGGTGATATTAAATACTATTCCACCCCGTTATCCCCAAAACAGGGCTCAAGAGGTAAGAACAACTTGATTGTTTAATTTTCATCTTTCATTAGCCAAATAACTAGTTTTTGTGGACCGTGCACGCCAAGAGTCACAGTGAGCTCAATATCCGCTGTGCGGCTTGGCCCTGTGATCAGCACTAAATAATGATGTTGCTTGGCTTCTGTAAGTACCTCAAATAAGTCTGCACGAAATTTGGAAGTATGAGCGATTACCAGATGAATGCGTGGGAGGAGGGAAACAGCACGTGATTTCTCACGGGAGGCAAGCAACCCCACCGTCGCTGTTTCAGGTAAAAGGAAATCAGCCTCTGTCACTCCAAGGTCGCACCTGGCAAGTTCATTTTTAGAGGCATTTGGCGATATAATCTCAACACCTAGCGCTTGAAGGTGCTCTCTGATTCTAAGTCGCTCCAGTAACGGGGTTTTCCACAGAGTGGCTTTCGTTATCGTTTGCTCACCAATCAGGCGTTCCAATTGCTTGGATACTTCCCCCTCGCATATCAAATGTCCTTCCGCGGAGAGCGATGCCAGCTCCCGAAGGAAGGTTTGAATCTCAACCTCGAGGTTTTGAGATTGACGCAATGGAGAAATTGCTGGACGCTGGATTCCGGATGCCAACGTACCCCTTAATGCCTCTCGAACCTTTGTAATAATTTTATTGTCATTCCTCATGTCGTAACTCCCCGCTCTTGCCTGGCAATTTCTTCCCCCTCCACCAAGACCGAAACCGATTTGAAACTTGCGGTAATGGCCGGACCTGTGTCCATCGGTTGAATGGGAATGGCAGGTGCGTTATCCATCCCTCCCGGCTTAATACGTTGGAAATTCTCAACAGATAACCCCCAAGCTGGTATGTCCATGAATTTGAAAACGCCCATGAGATGAGCGAAGCCATCCACCGGATCACCAATGGCATAGCTGGCGGTTCAATGGAGTTCCCCTCTGCTACTCGATGCCGCAGATGTCGTAAAATGGTGGGAATGGGTATCTTGACCGGGCATACCTCAGCACATGCACCGCATAAGGTGGAAGCAAAGGGCAATTCCCGTGCTACTTGAATACCTAAAAGTTGTGGGGTAAAGATGGCCCCAATAGGGCCAGAGATGAACCATCCATAGGCAAAACCACCTACATTTTGATACACCGGGCAAACATTAGAACAGGCTCCACACCGTATACATTTGAGCACCTGCCGTCCAACCGGATCCTTTAGGATCCTTGAGCGTCCGTTATCCAAAAGGACCAAATGGAATTCGCGTGGACCGAATTCACCTTGTTCTCGTTGGGGACCTGAGATAAATTGCACGTAGGTCGAAAGCTTTTGTCCCGTCGCAGAGCGGGTAAGTAACCGTAATAGGACGGATAATGACTCCCAATCCGGTACTACCTTATCGATCCCCACCACCGCAACGTGGATATCCGGCAGTGTTGTGCACATGCGACCGTTGCCCTCGTTGGTTACCATTACCAAAGTTCCGGTTTCAGCTATTAAAAAGTTAGCACCCGTTATCCCCATCCTGGCCGTCAGGAACTTTTCGCGTAAAACTCCGCGAGCGATCCGTGTTAATGCTGTGGGTTCTGCTGGCACATCTATCCCTAACCTCTGACTGAAAAGCCGAGCAATTTCTTCTTTCTTTAGGTGAACCGCGGGTACAATAATATGCGAGGGACCAGTGCCAGCCAGTTGGATAATGTACTCCCCCAAATCAGTTTCGACCACATGGATACCTTCACTTTCTAAGGCATGGTTTAACCCAATTTCTTCGGTTGCCATGGATTTGGCCTTAACGACCAGATCCACTCCGTGTTCTTTAGCAATGTCAAGGACAATTCGGCAAGCTTCTTGGGATGTGCTGGCCCAGTGGACATGACCTCCCTGTGTTTTCACGGTTTGGGCCAGGCGTTCAAGGTATTTATCCAGGTGTTCAATAGTGTGGAGCCGAATGGCAGAACCCAACTCACGCAATTCTTCCCATTGTGCCACATCCGCGACAACGGCTGCCCGATTGCTTGCAAAACGGGATGTCGCCTGACGTACTGCTACTGGAATGCCAGGGGGGATCTGCTGGGTATACTTGCCAAAGCCGATGTATCTTGGTGTGGTACTGCTCATTGCATCTCCTCATTAGCCGCCAGAACATCAATAATGTGCCTGGCTTGCATTTTAGCTCCGGCTCGATGGAGTCCACCGGCAATATTCATCAGACAGCCGGGCTCTCCCACTACCACTGTATCGGCACCTGTTTCGATAATATGACGCACCTTGTTTTTCATCATTGCCTGGCTTACCATGGGATAAGTGACTGAAAAAGCTCCTCCAAATCCGCAGCAAACGGTCTCTTCGATTAAGGGAACTAACTCTATTCCCCGCACACTGGAAAGTAAGATTTTGGCCTCATCTCTTAATCCCATCTCGCGTAATCCATGGCAAGATGCGTGGTAAGTCACCTTATGAGGATAAACAGCGCCAACATCAGTTATATGCAGCACGTGAACAAGAAACTCAGTGAACTCAAAAGTACGTTGGGCAAGGTCTTCAGCCAGTTCATGCTCCGACGAACCCGCGAGAAACAAATTGGGGTAATGGTGCCGTATCATGCTAACGCATGAAGCCGAGGGTGCTACAACAGGTGCCTTGTTTCTGCCAAATACGCTAAGAAAATGACGTGCAACTGGGCGAGTTTTCTCCTCAAATCCGTTATTGAAAAGAGGCTGTCCACAACAAGTTTGTCCTTCTGGGACAATAGGCTCTAATCCCAAACGCTCTAAAAGGTGCACCATGTTCCGGAGGGTTTGATCGAAGAACTGGTCTCCCAGACAGGTTGTGAAAACTTGAACCTGATGTCCCATGAGCATCTCACTTTCAGAGGAGGATTAGAACTTACGATATGAATCGGTCATTTTTCGATATTCGATGAAAGGCTCATTGATCATCTTTGCATATAGGGCAATTTGGCAGGCTTCCTCGAGCACGGTCGACCAGAAAAAGGCTTCATCTAGAGTTTGGCCGATAGCGAAGCTCCCGTGACCGCGCAGCATGATGATCTTATAATCTTTCAAGGCGTTGGCAACCTTATTGGCCATTTCAGGGGTACCCGAGGCAAATTCTTCGGTTACCACGGGGACTTTCTTCAACAGATAAGAGGCTTCGTTATCAATGGGGACGATTTCATCGCGTGAAAGCGAAAAAGCAATAGCAGCCCTTGGGTGGCAATGGATAATTGCCAGAGCCGGGGTCGCCTTGTAAATCGCCCGGTGCACAATTAATTCTGTGGAAGCCAGGGCCACCCCACTGTCATTTTTCTCTAAACCTGTTTCCACCAGATCATGGGGTTTTAGATTTCCAAGCATAGCCCCACGACGTTTGATGATGATGCGATCTCCGAGTCGGATGCTCATATTGCCACCGTGGGACGAAATCATATTCGCTACATAGAGATCGCGACCAATATCGCGAAACATTTCATAAATGCGAGGATCCATCATAGCGGCTACCTCTCAAATCCTAAATCCGTTAGTTCGAGCTCAGCCAGTTTCTTGGGAGTTGGGACACCGTTTTCATCCCACCCGCGAGTTCGATAATATTCTTTCAACATGGGTTCAAGGTGAACCACCCAACCCTGGCTAGGTCCTTCCTTGGGGGCTTCATTCAGCAACCTTGGGGGAAGAGTGTCGTCTTTACTCGTAAAGCCCTCACGAAGATTGTACAACCGTTCCAAGTTCCAGACACGCTCGCCAACCCGAATCAGATCGCCCGTGGCATAATGAATACCAGTTACAGCTGTGAGCACTCGAGCGAAATATTCCTCAGCCACTCCAAGGTTTGTGAACTTACATAATACCAGAGAGTCTATAGCCGCAGACGCATTCTGGTGCAGGATGACGAAACCGGCTTTCCCTTGCACTTGGAATCGGTCAATGAGCTTGGGGATTCCTAGAACCTCAATCCCCACCATATTACCTCGCATGTGACAACCCCCTCGGTTTGAAGTGGCATAGAGCAACCCTTGCCCCTGCATTCCTCGGGGGTCGTATGCAGGTAGTTCTAGTCCCTTAACTGACATAGATAATTCCGGATGGCCGTACTTTGTGGCCAGGCGCAAACTACCATCCGCCAGTTCAGCACCTAGATCGCGTCGGTAGGCCATAGCCTCAAGTGTTGGTGTTAGCATGTCGGCACGTCCAAACCGCAGGTCGGAATCCAGATACCCCTTTTCACTGAGTTCCATTGCACACGCGATGGTTGATCCCGCAGAGATAGTATCCAGACCCAGATCGTTGCACAATGTATTAGCCTCAATAATGGCAGCCAAATCATTCACGCCACACTGAGCCCCGAAGGCCCAAATGGTCTCAAATTCCGGGCCCTCCCCTTCTACTTTCTCAGTGCGACTGATCCGCGTACATGCAATTGGGCAAGCCCAGCAGGCTGCATTTTTGACCAAGTACTTTTCGCTCAGCTCTTCACCAGATATGGCCTCTGCACCCTCAAATTGGACTTGTTGGTGATTACGAGTAGCGAATGCGCCAATACTATTCATAATGTTGACTAAAACGGCGGTGCCGAATTCTGGAAGCGCTTGGCTGGTGAGTGGGCTGGCAGCGAGTAATTTTCGCGTTTCATAGAGCATGAATTTGAAGCGTTCTTGATCCTCGATCTGTGGTTTCTCGACGCCTTCCACAACGATCGCCTTTAAGTTTTTTGACCCCATGACCGCACCTGGTCCCCCGCGAGCGAGGGCGCGTTCCCGGTCCACCATGATTGAAGCAATCCGACTCAAATTCTCCCCTGCTGGTCCAATACAAAGTACGTTGCGACGGTTATTATTTTGTCCCAGTTTCTCGGTAACCCTGAAAACTCGTTCTCCCCAGAGATTCCTTGCATCATGAAAGGTAACCTGATCGCGTTTGATTTCAATCCAAACCGGCTTACTCGCTTTCCCCCTAATGATCATTGCGTCATAACCCGCTTTTTTAAATTGCATCCCCCAGAAGCCACCTGCATTCGCGTCCAGAATGGTTCCGGTAAGCGGGCTTTTGGTGCTCACTGAAAAACGGTTGCTGGTTTGATACCCGGTACCAGTTAGAGGACCGGTTGTGAAGATCAGAACATTTTCGGGTGACAAAGGATCTACCTGAGGACCTACCAGATCCCATAAAATGCGACCGCCTAGGCCACGCCCTCCGACAAACAGGCGAGCCATTTCTGTATCCAAGGGATAAGTAGTATAAGACAGTGTTGTCAAATCAATATCCAAAATTCTACCAACCCATCCACCCATTGATGCTAGTCTCCTTCCTTCACGAATTAGCGTTATCTACTTCTATCACATCCGTTTGGACAATACTCGCTTTTCGTAATCTTTTATCACGTCAAGATAGGCAATGCCGATCGGTACACCTTCACTAAGGAGATAGTATTCCCACACTGCTGTTGAAGGTAATGCCTTTATTTCCTCAAGCAGTGCCAGACGATATGTGTAATCACCCTTGGTTTCAATGGACTTGAGCAATTCAATCGGTTCTAACAGGGCATTCAACAAGGCTCGTAAGACATTACGCGCTCCTATTGTCCAGGCAGCCACGCGGTTGATGCTGGCGTCAAAATAATCCAGCCCGATGTGTACGCGCCCCAGGGCTTGGTTGCGTACAACCTCGTGGAGAATGGCTTGTAGATCCTCCGTGTAGGTAACAACATGATCGCTGTCCCAGCGTACACCTCTACTGAGATGCAACAATAACCGATCCAAATACAAAAGAAGTGCAGAGATTTTGTCGGCCACACTCTCAGTGGGATGAAAGTGTCCAGTATCGAGGGTAAGCAAGATCCCTCTTGAGATTGCATAACCAGTGTAGAACTCCATGGAACCCGTGACATAGCTCTCTGAGCCTATTCCAAAAAGTTTGGGCTCCACAGCATCCAGGTTATAGCGCTGATCAATTTTCTCCCTCAAGATTGCGTCCAAAGACTCGCGAAGGCGCTCGCGAGGGACATACCGGTCCACAGGGGTATCCTTGTATCCATCTGGAATCCATATATTCGTCACACAGGGCGAACCCAGTTCGCGGCCAAAATATTCCCCAATTTTACGACATGCTATACAATGTTCAATCCAAAACTCGCGGATACCCTTATCTGGATGGGAAAGTGTAAACCCATCTGATGCCTTGGGATGTGAAAAGCAAGTGGGGTTAAAATCCAAACCCTGACACTTTTCCTTGGCCCAGTCCTTCCAATTGGCAAAATGCTCGGGCAGCAATTCGTTTCGTTCAACCTTCTTTCCGCCCGTTTCGGCATAAATGGCGTGTAAGTTTAAGCGGTGCCGACCGGGGAGCAAAGAAAAAACTATTTCCAGGTCCTGGCGAAGTTCGTCAGCGTTCCGCGCCTTACCGGGGTAATTCCCCGTAGCAGCAATTCCCCCACTCAGTTCCCCATCGGATTGTTCAAATCCACTTACGTCATCTCCTTGCCAACAATGCAGGCTAATGGGAATGGTTTTCATTCGTTCAATGATCTGGTCGGTATTCACCCCAAATGCTGCATAACGTTCTCGAGCAAAAGTATAGGCTTGGAGAATGTGTTGCTCATTACCCACTACCATGTCCAGTTCCCTCGTCTAGAGATCTTCGAAAATGGTTTGGCGTACATCAAAAGCCTGACAAATAGCCTGAATCTCCTTTCGGGAAAGGCCGATCCCCTGCTCACCAATGGTCAGATTCATGAATTCATATCGAGCCGCTGTCTCAGCATACTCAATGCGATCTGAAGCACGTTTGAGCGAGATATCTGAACGTGCCATAACCCCGTGCTTAGCCCAAATCACGATTCGATGTATGCGAAGAGCCTCAACCGTCGCTTGCATCAATTCAGACGACCCGGGGACATTGAACGGGACCAGTCCAATCCCCTCTGGAAGTTGCACAATGGTCTCGGGTTGCCAGCGTAGTAGATGAAGGTTGAGATAACCGACATCGTTATAGCGCGGAATGTGACTTAGAAAAGTTAGATATGGCGGTTGTGCATGGACAACGGCATGAAAGTTAGTTCCGGTTCTGAGAATTTGATCATAATGGACTGCGAGGTGTGAGTTGAACTCACTAGTCAGGCGCTGGAATAACCGCATGTGAGACGTATAGAGTTTTCCGGTACGTCCCCCTTCATCAATGATCAAGCAACCGACATTAGCAACAGGATCCTCAATAATTTCACGTAACCGTCGCCCTGAGCCGGTGACGAGAAAAGCAGATCCTGCTAATTCTGGCACTTCCAGGGGCAAGTCGAACGATTCGACTTTGGGAAAGTATCGCCGTGGCTCAATGGGCCATCGAATACATATTGAGATGTTGCCTGCAGATCCCTCGCTAGCGTCAATTTCAGATAATCGTTTTCCCACTTTACCCATTGTGGTAAGAAGTTCATCGAGTTCGGGAAAAGGAGCCTCAATCATGATTTTCCACCAATTGACATAATAAGGCGTAAGGTTTTTCCCAGATTTCAGAAGCAGAAGCAGTATAAATTTCAGGTTCAAACGAAGCTCTCACAACATTGCGAGCCTCATCAAGAGAAGACAAATGCTTCATGCCTATTGCCTGAAGCATTGCATTGCCAATTGCAGTAGCCTCAACCGGGCCCGCTATTACTGTTCGTCCAGTCGCGTTTGCGGTAAACTCGTTCAGTAAGTAATTGCGACTACCCCCGCCCACAATGTGGATGGTATCAAAGGTGTTGCCACTCAGCAATTCCAAGCGTTCAAGGACCCAACGGTACTTTAACGCTATGCTTTCCAGAATCATACGTACAATTTCACCTTGGGTTTGGGGCAATGCCTGGTGAGTTTTCTTGCAGTATGACAATATTCGCTGAGGCATGTTCCCTGGATAAAGGAAATCCGGATAATCCGGATCTATCACAGCCACGAATGGTCGCGCCTCTCTGGCCATTTTTGTTAGTTCCTCATATGATAAAGAGATACCCTCGGCTAGCCAGGCGCGCCGACACTCTTGGACCAACCAAAGTCCCATGACGTTTTTAGAAAGTCGCCACGTGTTCTGGACACCCCCCTCGTTAGTAAAGTTGAAATTCATAGCCTGGGCATTAATGACTGGCTGCTCGATCTCAGTTCCCACAATTGACCATGTTCCTGAACTGATCCAGGCAAACCTTGGTCCTGAGGCTGGTACAGCAGCCACTGCCGAACCAGTATCATGAGTTGCAGGTAGAACCACCTTGAGGCTTTTAACCCCAATCTCTTCTGCTATATCTGATATCACGTCTCCAAGAGGGGTACCGGGTTCCGCAATGCCTTGGAAAATGTGAGTAGGAAGCCCTAATCGTTCTAACAGGTTAGTATCCCACTCGCGATTATTAGGATTAAAGCACTGAGTGGTGGTGGCATTCGTAAATTCATTAACCTTTTCGCCACTCAACCAATAATGGAAAAGGTCAGAGATCATTAAGAAGGTCTCAGCAATCTCTAGTTGTGGGGATTCCTGCACCCGCATTGCGAGCAGTTGATATAGCGAGTTTATGGGCATAAATTGAACGCCCGTTCGGGAATATATTTCGGTTCGCGAGATATACTGGAAGGCTTCTTCCAGCATGCCATTTGTACGGTTATCTCGATAGTGATAAGGATTTCCAATCAATGCCCCTTTCCGGTCCAAAAGGGCGAAATCTACTCCCCAAGAGTCCACACCAATACTTTCAGGAGCGCTTCCGCTCTTGAGCGCCAAACCAATGCCAACTTTGATTTCGCTCCAGAGCCGCAAGACATCCCAATGGATACCATCAGGCAGACGCACAGGGCCATTGGCAAAACGATGGACTTCCTCTACTGCCAATTGTCCATCGCTCAATGTGGCTCGCATTACACGCCCACTTTCTGCTCCAAGATCAACGGCAAGGTAGCGGTATCCTGAAGACGACATTTAAGCCTCATTCTCAGGTAGAAATTAGTCTAGATGGAAGATTTCGGTCAATTCTTCAAACATTTCGTCCGGGCGAGCGTTGTTGGGCGATTCAAAATAGGGTGCCATAAATTCTTGCCAGCGGGTGTTAATTTCGCGGGCAGCCATTTTAGCCTGTGCGGCTGCTAAGCTTTCTTCCGTTTCAAAATAGCCAAAAAGCAACCCGTCCTCGCGGATAAACAGTGAGTAGTTGTGCCATCCTGATTCTCGCAGGGCCTGGAGCATCTCCGGCCAAACAGTCTGATGATGCTTGATATATTCATCCATCTTTTCTTTCTTTACTTTGAGCACGAATGCCACTCGTTTCATCGGTCACTTCTCCTCAGGGTTTCGCAGGCACCACCCCATTCGGGGTGGTACCTGCATGCTTAGGTGGAAAGTTAGAAATCGAACTGATCAATGTTGTTGATGTCAAATACTGTCGGAGGACCCAGCAAAACCGATCCGTCATCCAGCACAGTATATTCTCCTAGCTTACCGGCAGTATACTTCTCGCCAGGTTTGCCCTGAATCTTGCCGGTAGCCAGAGCTTCCAGGGTGTAGATGGCCAGATAGCCCAGATCAGCCGGGTTCCACAGCGCGAACTTAGGTGCTGCACCGCTCTTCACGTACTCGCGCATCTGGTTGGGAGTCCCAAGACCGGTAACAAACACCTTGCCGATTAACCCTTGATCCTGGACTGCACGAGCGGAAGCGGCGATTCCAACGGTGGTGGGGGCAATAATGACCTTGAGATCGGGGTAGGTCTTGAACAAGCCGAGAGCCTCGTTGTAGCTCTTCTCATCCTGGTCGTCACCATAAACCACGGTGACCAGTTCGAGCTTTGAGTACTCGGGCTTCTTGAGCTCTTCTTTCATCAATGCGATCCAGGTATTCTGGTTCGGTGCCGTGGAGGTAGCGCTCAAGATAGCAATCTTTCCTCCTTCAGGTCCTGCCAGTTCAGCAGCCATCTGAATCTGTACAGCAGCGATTCCGGCTGCATCGGCCTGGTTCACATGCAAAATGCGCCCCTCAGGGGCAATGGCTGAATCCCAAGAGACCACCGGGATACCAGCATCAATCGCTGCTTTACCAGTCGGAGCCAGAGCATCCGCATCGTTTGCGGAAATTGCCAACCCACTCACTTTTTGGGCGATCAACGAATTGATCAGAGTGATTTGCTCAGTGGCATCTGCAACTGCTGATCCCTGGTACAAAACGGTTACCCCCAGTTCCTTTGCGGCCTCCTGGGCACCCTTGTTGGCTGTATCGAAGTAGGGATTCCCCAGATTCTTGGGCACGAGAACATACGTCCGGACAGCCTGGGCAGGAGGCTCGTTAGGCGTTGATGGCTGAGTGGCCTGAACAGGCGGCTGAGTGGCAACCGGGGGCTGAGTTGGCTCAGTCGTTGGAGTTGCGGCTGGTGCGCACGCGCTGAGCACAACGGCCAGGATAGTCAAAACGAGAACAACGATCATGAAATTCCGCTTCATCTTACTTCCTCCTTCTGGAAACGAGTTTGTTTGTATGGAGATTGGAGACATGTTATGTAGAGAGGTCAATTCAAGCCTACAGGAAGATAATCACCTCCTTTCCCAAAATGTTTTTCGGTCACAAGCCTTTGCTTGATACCTCCTGTTCTTTCATCCTCCGGCCACGATGGGAGCACGTGACCAGAAGAAGAAGACAAAGAATAGTCCAAAGACAACAACTGCACCCATGGCATAAAATAGCGCCCTACGTTCCCCAAAGGCCCTTTTTCTGAACACATGTTCCGATACTCTAGGCAGAAGAATGGAGAGTACCAGTAATAGTCCGATAGCAATGCCCTGAACCTGCCCCTGGATGTTAAGGAGCCCCATGCCAAAGCGCATCAGGCCAATCAAGATCAACGAGAGCACGGTCCCAGACATAGTTCCCACGCCCCCGTTGATATCCACTCCTCCCAGAACCACTGTTGTAATCACAGAAAGTTCCATACCCGTTGCAATATCTGGGCGGGTACTACCGAAACGGGCTGCCATGATAAGTGCAGCCAGCGCTGACATGAATCCTGAAAGGGTGAATATAAGGATTTTGATACGATCTACAGGAATGCCTGCATAAACAGCAGCTTTTTCATTGTTTCCAATGGCATAGAAGTAGCGCCCAAACGTTGTTTTATGGAGAACCAGCCCAAAAATAACGGCAAGGACAGCGAAAAGCATCACTGAGAATGGGATCAGTGTGCCGGGAATCTTCCCCTGACCAATGTAGGT
>FWWL01004935.1_pt1 | contig 21639 bp, 22 predicted proteins | sample 2228331 | NCBI WGS metagenome assembly FWWL01 (sample SAMEA103939775, study PRJEB20133) | metagenome | reverse complement strand
CCCACATGCAGAAAATATAACTATACTTTAATTAGTGAATATTTTACCCCTCAAGTAGGATGACTATTTGAGGGGTTTTTATTTTGCTCAAAACTTGTTGTATTGCATCAGCAGCGGTTTGAACTAAGCTCAGTATATTATCAAAGATAGTAATATAAAACGCATAAATGCTAATAATATAGATGTAGGATGGTGTTAATGGAGTAGTAATACTATTTCATTATATATTAATATACTAAAATGGCTTGCTATTTTTAGAAAAGTATGACATTATTAAGTGTAGCTTAAATAATTAGTAAATAATGTTACACATATATATTTCAATTAATGCTAAAAATATAGTATATTAATATCGAAATTCTATTGTGAGTTATTACAAAGAGTTTAAGTAATAAAATTTTGGAGGTACACATAGTATGAATGGAACAGTAAAATGGTTTAATGGTGAAAAGGGTTATGGATTTATCACAGGAGAAGACGGAACAGATGTATTCGCACATTTCTCCCAGATCAATTCAGAAGGTTACAAATCACTTCAAGAAGGACAGAAGGTTTCTTACAACGTAGCTAGCGGACCAAAAGGCCCACAGGCAGAAAATATAACTATACTTTAATTAGTGAATATTTTACCCCTCAAGCAGGATAACTGCTTGAGGGGTTTTTATTTTGCTCAAAAGCTGAATGTAACTTAATCCCTATAGTTTGCCAGTGCATTATTAGTAATTTCAATCGCATTGTCAATAGCACCCAAAGTGTTCTTAATCCGCTGCTTATTCTCTTCCTTCTCTGCTGAGCCCATAGCCTGATTTAAAGTATCCATACAAGTAACCAAGCGGTCATATACGTCCTGAATACCCTGTTTTGCATTTTTCTGCTGCATTTTTATACCTCCATTTATATGAGTATTTAGTTCTATCACTAGTATCTATCAACAAAATAAAAAAATACTATACGATATTTTATATTATGTCTTTTATTGGAAACTAACGGCTATACGCGGTAATGTGCTGCTGCAGCGGATTATAAAGATAACATCGAAGTAAAAAAATATAAGTAATATGCTGATAATGTGGATAAACTTCTAAAGTATATGACTAATACATAGGAAAGGGGTTTATTGATTATGAATAGATTTTGACCGAAAGATTTTGAAGTTGTTTTAGACACATTAGAAGACCAGATAGACAGCTTGGTTGAGTGTGATAATGTAAGGTCTATAGGAGGCAATCTCAATACGAGAGGGATGTCTTTTAAGGATAGGGATAATCCAAATAATGTAGGAACAGTAATAGTAGGAGAAGACAATGAGGCTATAGCTGTAGATATAAGTATACTGGATGGTGCAGTAAGAAGCTTTACCCTTAAGGACAGCAAAGATGAGGACGGGATAAAAAATATAGTGGGTTGGTTTGAACAAAGCTATAGTTAAAGCAGTATAAAATATGGTATTATAAGCATGATATTTGTGAAAATATTAATAATTATTATCAGTGAATTGAATGAGGGATTGTAATGGAAGAATTTAAGGTTTTAATGTACCATGAGATCGTAAAAAAGGAAGATTTTGATTATACAAAATACAAAGGCATAAAGGTTCAACAGGGTTATAAAGACATATTGCCGCCAGTTTTATTTGCATATCTGGAAATCTTCGAAAAGCAAATGAAGTATTTATATGACGAGGGATATGTAACATTGTCACTAAAGGATGTTAAAGGCTTTTACTACAATGGTAAAGCATTAGCAGAAAAATCTGTACTCTTAACCTTCGATGACATGTATAAATCTGTCTTGCTTTATGCTTATCCGATATTAAAGAAATATGGATTTCATGCTGTAGGTTTTGTAGTTAAGGATTGGCTTTTTAATGAAGAACAAAGCTACTCGGCTAATGAATCGGTATGTCTATCAGAGGATGAGCTAAAGCAAATGAGTGATGTCTTTGAATATGCAAACCATACAAAGGCTTTACATACAAGAAAAGAAGGACAAGGGGCACTGCAGCTGGTGGATAAGGCTTCATTCCTTGCGGATATCAAGGACTGTGAACAGTTTGTTGATACTAAGCATGTATTTGCCTATCCTTTTGGTATATACAGTGATGAAAATATTGCTTGGCTGACTGAGGCCGGGTTCAAATTGGCATTTACCTCGGAAGCAGGTACAAATACTAAAACCACAGATCCCTATAAGCTCCATAGAAATGGTGTTTTATTGGACTTTGATCTGGAAAAGTTTGAAGCAATTTTTAATAAATAATTTAAAGTAGAGTTGGAGGATAAAAATGAAGAAGCTGCTATTGTTTATTTTGGTATTATCAATACTATCAAGCCTGATGGTGGGCTGTGCAAAGAAAGAGCCCTTGGATTATACAATTAAATTTGGAGTTTTACCTGCGGAATCGGCTATTCCAATTATTATAGCTAAAGAAAAGGGTTTCTATGAAAAGGAAGGCGTCAACATAGAATTAGTTGCATTCAATTCTCCTAATGATCGTAATGTGGCTGTACAGGCAGGCGAAATTGATGCGATTATTGGAGATATCATGACTTCTCTCACTTTTCATAAGGCTGGGTTGGGATTGAAGGTCACATCTGATATAAATGAAGATTTCAAATTGCTGACATCACCAAAGTCTGGTATCGATTCCTTTGCAAAGCTGGACAAGAAAAATGTTTCGGTTGTTCCGAACTTTGTTTTGGAGTATATCATGGATGAAATGGCAAAGAAGAATGGCATAGAATATAACCTCGTTAGTATACCTTCTTTTACTGCAAGATTTGAAGCTTTGATGGCTGATAAAATTGACGGCGTAATTTTTACCGAGCCTCAAGCAGGCCTGTTAGCTTCAAAGGGCGCTAAGGTCTTAGCCACATCTAAGGAGTACGGTATAAAGGCGGGAACCCTTTTGTTTAATGAGAAGACTTTAAAAGACCACCCAGGAGAAGTAAAGGCATTTTACAAAGCCTACAATGCAGCAGTAGAATACATTAATACAACTGCTCCGGCAGAGTATAGTCAGGTTCTGACTCAATACGGTTTTCCGGAAGCAATACAAGGTTATCTTGGAAGCGGAGTAAAATACACAAAAGCTCAGAAGATAACAAATGAAAGCTTTACCAGCGTATTGGAGTGGACACAAGCAAAGAAGCTTATTGAAAAATCCTATAAGCTAGAGGATATAAGTGATTTTTCGTTTATAGAATAATTGAAGACTGCTTCATGGCAAAGAAAAAATATGGATAGAAAGAAAACACCCTCTGCATCAGATAAAGCAGGGGGTGTTTTCTTAAGCATATATTGCTTTCAAGCAAGCTCGTTTTACTACATTTTTAAATATTCTGAAAAGTTTCTGGATAAGATAATACATATAATGTATAATTAAACTCAAATGTAATATTAAGACAGAATTTGGTGGTTTATAATAGCAAATGAGGAGTGATAGCATGGCCAAGATTGCCATTGTTTCTGATTCTACCAGTGATTTGACATCAGAGATGATAAAGAGATACAATATTAGGATTCTGCCCCTTAGAGTGATATACAGTGATGGAGAATATAAGGACAGAGTTGATATTACACCAGAGGAAATATATTCGAGGTTCAAAGAAGAAATACCAACTACATCGCTGCCTTCTCCTCAGGACACTGTGGATCTTTTTAATCAGTTAAAACAAGAGGGATATACCCATGTAATAATAGTTACCATATCTAGCGGAATAAGTGGAACTATGAATATGATAAGAAATATAGCTGACATCTATGAGGGCCTGTCATTTGAGTTAATCGATTCAAAGTCTCTTACTATGGGTGCGGGTTTTGCGATAATAGAGGGCGCAAAGGAACTAGAGAAAACAAATGACTTTGAAAAAGCAGTAAATAGGATAAGAGCTGTACTAAAGGGAACGACGGTTTATTATGTGGTACAGACATTGGAATACCTAAAAAAGGGCGGGCGCATAGGCAAGGTTGAAGGCACAATAGGAGAGCTGCTGAATATTAAGCCGATTATATCTATAAATGAAGATGGTGTGTACTATAGCTATAAAAAGGTTAGAGGCAGGAGCAGGTCTATAGAAGAACTGCTTGATATAATAAAAGAGAAGGCAAAGGAAACATTAATCAATATTGCAATAGCCCATGGTGATGCCTTTCTGGAAGCTCAAGATTTATTGAAAAAAGTCAAGGAGCTTAAGAATATAAATGAAACAGTCTTCACACAGATAAGCCCTGTGCTGGTAGTGCATACAGGACCGGGACTTATTGGGATAGTGCTTTCTGAAGTTTAATTACCGCTAGTGATGTAAAGTGAAAAATGCCAGGCATTAAGTCGTGATACTTGATACCTGGCATTCTTTAATTAATATGCATTTTCTTCTAAATAATAGAGTATCAATCTGACGACCTCTTCAAGCTTATCTCCGCTGATATCTTCCATTGTATCGTGGGGGCTGTGATAACCGTTTCTAAAATCCGGGTGGCATATCATTACTGAGGGTACACCCAGTTCTGCAAAACTCACATGATCGCTTCCCCCTGAGAAATTGCTTATATGTTCTATGCCAAGCTCTTCTGCATATTTAGCAAGGGCATCCCTTGGAGCGCCCATGGCACTGCCGGTGTTTGGCGCTTTTGAGAGTGTAAGCTTCACATCTGCAGAGGCGCCGACCATGTCCAGATTTAGCATTACAGCTTTGCCCAATGAAAAAAGCGGATTACTGATGAAATGCCGCGAACCTAGGAAGCCGCTGGATTCTCCGTTGAAACCGATAAATGCGATAGGTCTCTTTGGTGCTATCTTGTTTTCTTTTATAATTCTTGCAATTTCCAGCATTGCTGCAGGTCCGGATGCATTGTCTAAAGCTCCGGCATTATATGTCCCATCCAAATTATCTCCAACATGGTCAAAATGTGCACCTATGACTATATAACTGTATTCCAGCTTGGGATCGGTGCCGGGTATAATCCCAACGACGTTGGCTGCATCAACAAAGGTGTTCTGGGTAGCGCTGCTTTCAAAGTGAAGCTTATTACCTGCCCTTTCAGCTTCAACCAACTTGGCAAAAGTATTGCTTTCTGTGAATATGAAGGGATTATAATCTGCTTGCTGCCAAGATTCCTGCAATGGGGTGACTCTAAGATACTTCAAGCCTTGCTTGTTGTTGGACAGGTCAAACTCGCAGATAACGGCGCTGGCATTGTATTTGATGGCGAGATCAGCGGGAAAATCGGGCTTGCCAACAAGCCAGTTATACTTTGCAGGGATAAGCAGCACTTTGCCCTTAAAATCAGTGTTCGGATCGGATAGCATATCAACGTTTTCCAGCAAAATCAAAGGAGCCGTTATATTTACTTGAGTTGTTTGGCTGGATAGCCTGCGTATTATAAAATCATCAACATAATCAAAATCAGCAGATGACTTTCCTTTTCTATCAACTATTTGAAGTACCGGTTTTTCTTCCAATAGTATGACACCCTGCTTATAGAATTGCTTGTAATCCTTAATACCGGAAGGGGCCTTCAGACCAAGCTTTTTAAAGTAATTATATATATAATCCTCAGCTAGCCGGTTTCCCTCAGTGCCTACCATTCTCCCTTTATATTTATCTGAAATAAGCTCTTCGATATGATTAAGCATCTCATCCTGCCTAATTTCTGCATCTTTTATACTAGAGGCAGTTTCATTGCTGACTGGTTCAATATTTCCATGTTGACAGCCTGCCATCATGCTTACAAGCAGTACTAGAATGGTAAAGACGCCGATTGATTTTTTGATAAGCATAGGTATATAATCGCCTCCTAAAAGTTGATTGGATTGCATCTTATTGTAACATATATGAGATAATATGGTAAATAATTAGGTAATATAGAGTAAAGGATTTAGCTGCTTATGCTAATAATAATCTACTGCACCCTCTGCTGAGATAAAGCAGGGGGTGTTTTGTTAAGGGGAAATAATGGGTTGGTAAATTATTTGGGGTTGTAGTTAAAAATTTGAATTTAACCTCCTATATTGGTAGAATCACATTATAGTGAGAAATGCTAAAGCATAATGACCTGCTTGCTAAAGCAGTTTTTGATTCTTAAGAAAGTTGTAAGATTTTTAGCGAGTGTTTTGTAAAATTTGCCTGCTAATATTTTTATAAAGGCAGGTGATTTAGATTATTCCTTGAGCAGCTCTGAAATATCCGTAGCCTTCTCAAGCCTGGCAGAGGATATAAAGAACATACAGGGCGGTTTGAAAAAGGCGGTGGCTGAGGCGATAAAAGGGGAGCGAATGAAAACAGATCTCATAACAAATGTGTCCCATGATTTGAAAACGCCTTTGACATCAATTGTAAATTATGTAGGCCTCCTTAAAGATGAGGATTTGAATAATCAAAGGGCAGATGAGTATGTAGAAATATTAGAAGAGAAGTCTGCGAGACTTAAGCAGCTTGTTGAGGATTTGGTCGAGGCAAGTAAAGCCTCCAGCGGTAACCTTCATGTCAATGCAGAGAAAGTGGATTTGCATGAGCTTGTGATGCAGGCGTGCGGTGAGTACGAGGGAAAGATAAAGGAAGCAGAGCTGGATATCCGCATTAATGCTGAAGAAAAGAACACTTATATATATGCTGATGGAAAACAGATGTGGCACATTATAGAAAACCTGCTCTCCAACGCTGTAAAATACTCAATGCCCCAATCCAGGGTATATATCAATTTAGCAAGGGCTAATGAGTATGGCTCAATGACGATAAAGAACATATCAGCTTTTCCATTGGATATTCCTCCGGAGCAATTGACTGAGCGTTTTGTACAGGGTGATGTATCCAGAACTACTGAAGGCTCAGGCCTGGGACTTTCTATTGCACAAAGCCTGACAAACCTGCAGGGGGGAAGGTTCAAAATAGAAATTGACGGAGACTTATTTAAGGTAAGCGTGGAGATTCCACTCTTCACTGATGATAGAAGCTCAATGGTTTAATACCATTGAGCTTCTATCATATATTCCTACATTACCCTTTAACTTTTTAATATTGTCCACATCTACCATAAGCATAGTATAATATGATTAGAAATTTAAGCACAAGGAGACGGTACCGTGGACAAAAAACAGGAGGAGCTTAAGATAATAAAACCCAAGTTTATTACTGGGATTGAAAGTATTTGTATTGAGGTTATTGATATTGAAAATGAAGACAGCTTTAAGGGTGGATATGTATCAGACTGTAAAATTGAAAATCAAAGGGCTGATCATGTGTGCTTTGAAGGAGTGATATTTAAGAACGTAGAGTTTAAAGTTGCAGTTTTTAACCTGGTGGAGCTTACTGATGTGAGATTTGAAAATTGCGATTTGTCAAATGCAAAGTTCAATGGTGCGATAATACATAGGACAGAGTTTATAAATTGTAAGCTCATGGGATTAAACCTCAGCGATGCCACACTGCAGAACGTATATATAGAACAATGCAATGGTAAGTTTGCTTTAATGAGTTATGCTCATTTAAAGAAAGTCATGTTTAAAGAATGTATTTTCGAAGGTAGTAATTTTCAAAACAGCCATTTTGATAAGGTCCAGTTCAGGAAGTGCAACTTCAAGCTGAGCCAGATGTCAGGGACAAGTCTGGCGGGGATGGACTTGAGCAATTCCAACGTTGAAGGTTTAGGTATACAGCTTGAGGATCTAAGGGGTGCGATAGTTTCTCCAATGCAGGCTGTAGATTTTTCAAGATTGCTGGGACTTTTGATAAAGGAATGATTAGTAAATTTGTGAGTTAGGAAGAAGCGGGATGAAGAAAAGTTACGATTGAAAAGGTAGCATTTGACTCTACAAAATAGCATAAATTATAAAAGGCTATAAAATAATAACTGTAATACCGGTTATACGCATCTGAAAGTATAAACCGGTATTTTTTTAACAGCAAAATGACCATGCGGTCATTGACGCATATCCAAATTTATAATATAATGACCATATGGTCATTTGATTGAATATAACGAGGTAAAAGATGTCCCCCACTTCTATAAGTGGCGGGTTCAAATTTAGCAATAGGCGGTGGGCAGATATCCCCCGCCTCGTTGAAACGCTCGGGTAGGTTTTTTGCAAAAGCGCAAAAAACCCTCATTGAAATCTTGTTATAAGGGGGGAAACCATATGGAACCAATTATTTCAGTTAGAGATGTAGTAAAAGAATACATAATGGGAGAGGTAAAAATACGAGCTGCAGACGGGATATCCTTTGAGGTTGACGAGGGTGAGCTGGTGGTTGTCCTTGGTCCTAGCGGGGCGGGCAAGAGTACTGTTCTTAATATCTTGGGAGGTATGGATTTTCCTACCTCCGGAGAGGTTTGGGTAAATGGCAAGGATATTTCAAAATTTAACCAGAACGAATTGACAATGTATAGGAGAAAGCATATCGGCTTTGTATTCCAGTTTTATAACCTGATGCCCAATCTCACTGCCTTGGAGAATGTTGAAATTGCAGCCCAGATTTCTGATAATCCCTTGGATGCAGCATCAGTATTAAAGGAAGTAGGACTGGATGAAAGAATGGTTAATTTCCCTGCTCAGCTTTCAGGCGGTGAGCAGCAGAGAGTTTCCATTGCCAGGGCTGTAGCAAAGAATCCTACGCTACTTTTATGTGATGAACCAACCGGTGCGTTGGATTATATGACCGGCAAATCGATTCTTAAGCTGCTTCGTGATGTAAACCGTGATTTTAAAAAGACAGTAATGATAATAACCCATAACAGTCCTATTGCACAAATGGCAGATAAGATAGTAAGGGTTAAAAACGGGAAGGTAGAATCAGTTGAATTAAATGATAATCCGATTCCGATAGAAAGGATTGAGTGGTAATGTGGATTTTCTTAAAGAAATTTTATAGGGATCTGGGAGAATCGAAGGGACAGTTCATATCCGTTCTAGCCGTTGTTATTATAGGGGTAATGTTTTTTACAGGTTTGTATTCTGCGTTGGAAGGTCTTTCCGGTGCAGGCAAAAGATATTTTGAGGAATATAGGCTTGGGGATCTGTGGGGCTCCATGTATAGAGCCCCGGAAGGCGCAGTCAAACGGATAGAGGCAATTCCCGGAGCCAAGCTGGTGACGGGAAGAGTTGTTCAGGATGTGAGGATAAGTATGGGGGAAAGGGAGGCCATGGTCAGGCTTATTTCACTTCCTGATAAAAAAATGAATGTCGTTAATGATATTCAATTAAAGTCGGGCAGTTATTTTTCAGCGGATGCAGGCAATCAATGCATTGTATCCGAGGACTTTTTCAAAGCGCACCATCTGACAATGGGTCAGACAATTGAACCTATTGTAAATGGGGATAGGGTGAAGCTGAAGGTTGTAGGCACAGCCAAAAGTCCTGAGTACACTTATGAAATAAGGGAAGCAAGTGAATTGATACCTGATCCCGAAAGATTCGGTGTGGTTTACGTGAAGAAGTCATACTTGCAATCGGTTTTGGATTTCAAAGGCTCGATAAATGATGTAAGCGTGCTTTTGGATCAGCAAAGTAATATTAAAAAAGTAAAGGAACAAATGGAAAAAGTGCTGAAACAGTATGGTCTGACGGGTATTGTGGAAAAAAAGAATCAGATCAGCTACAGTATGTTCAGCACTGATGTAAGTTCTTTAGAATCAATGGCTGCTATATTCCCGATGCTTTTTTTCATAGCATCTGCGGTAATAATTTATATCACGATGACAAGGATGATTGAAAACCAGAGGACGTTGATGGGGGTCTTCAAAGCCCTAGGCTACAGCAATCGGGACATCATGCTTCACTATCAGACCTATCCTATATTGGTAGGAGTGCTGGGAAGCATCATAGGGTCGCTAATGGGAGTATTTCTTGTAGGCAAAGGCTTACTAAGCTTATTTAACATGTTATATAATCTCCCGACCGGGGATACAGCATTTCACTTGGAAATTATACTTCCTGCTTCCCTGCTGGCTTTGCTTTTCTGCGTTGCAGCAGGCTATAATGCATGCAGGAAAGAACTGCAGCTGGTTCCAGCCGAATCTATGAGGCCGAAGGCTCCTGCTTCCGGGAAGAAGCTGTTTCTAGAAAACCTCCGGCTGTTATGGGGAAATATCAACTTCAGCTGGAAAATCATACTGAGGAACCTCTTTAGGTATAAGAAGCGTTCTGCTATGGCATCCATAGGGATAGTCTTTTCAACGGTACTGCTCCTGGTTGCTTTGGGATTTCAGAATTCCATTGACTACTTAATGCAGGAACAATTCTATGAAATACAAAGGTTTGATATAAAAATCAATCTTTCCAGAATGATGAATGTGGATGAGCTTGCTTATATAAAGAGCATCGATAATATCAAATCAGTTGAGCCGATACTGGAGAGTGGAATGGAGATAACCAACGGGTGGATGAAAAAGGATATAGGTATCACCGCTCTCGGTAAGGCATCAAAGCTCTATGGAGTTTTTGACCTGGAAGGTAACCCGGCAGCACTTCCCCAGGAAGGGATTCTGCTTCCAAAGAGACTGATGGACACCTTGAACCTTAAGACGGGAGAGAAGGTATATCTCCGGTCCTTCTATCCTGGAAAGAATGAGGATAGGGACAAGAAAGCGGTAATCGTAAAGGGGATCACATCACAGTTTATCGGTCAAAGTGCTATATGCAGTACTGAGTATCTCAATTATTTATTCAACGAAGGAATGGTTACCAATGCGGCCTATATCAAGCTGGAGACCCCGGAATCTGAAAAAGAAGTAATACAACGCTTAAAGGATATTCTGACTATCAGCACAATTCAGTCTAAGTCAGAAGTAATAGCAAATACAGAAAAAACCATGAAGTCCATGAGCAGCATTATAGTTTTTATGGTGCTTGGAGCCGGCATCTTGGCCTTTGCGGTTATATACAACGTTACCAACATTAATATCTTTGAGCGCAGAAGGGAAATTGCAACCCTTTCGGTTCTGGGGTTCACTTCTGCAGAGCTTAAAAGTCTGGTATTCAATGAAAACTTCTTTCTAAGTATCTTTGGGGCATTGGTGGGGATTCCTCCCGGAGAATTCCTTACTGATCTTGTAATAACAATGCAAGCAAGCGAAAATATGTATCTGCCTGCAGTCTTAAACCCTTCAAGTTACTTGATTGCTGTATTGATGATAATTGTTTTTACCATAATGGCGAACTTATTGCTTACCAGAAAAATTCTATCGATTAATATGGTTGAATCACTTAAAAGTGCAGAGTAATGAAATGTATAGGAGGTCAAATAAATGAAAAAGAAAAAGCTGGGGATTTTAGTTATCGGGATAGCATTAATAGCTTCTCTAGCATTTATGGTGTTTTCAAATCAGGGGACAGAAGCAGCTGTAACCGATGCGAAAAGAGGAGACATAAAGAAATATGTGGAGGATATAGGCACTGTCAAATGTAAGGATTTGAGTAAGGTCAGCATAGAGGGGGGAGGGCTGATACAGAGTATAACCGCTGATATAGGGCAGCAGGTGAAGAAGGGGGAGCTGCTGCTTACAATGGAGAGAAAACAGCTTGAAATACAGCTTAAGGATACGTATGAGAAAATCAAGGAAATTAAGGCAAGCTTTGAGGGAAGCGCGATAAAAAATTATGCAACCAGCATGGAGAAGGCCAGGATTGCAGTTGGCCAGACAAAGGATGCATATGAGCTGGCCTTGGACGACTTTAATAAAGCAAAGGCTCTTGCAGAGGCGGGGGCAATAAGCAGTGAGGAATTAAAGCAAAAAGAGGCAGCACTTAAAACCACAACTGCTTTGATGAAGACTACAGAACTTGACATGCAGCAAATAGAGATAAATACCCCAGAAAGTGTCAAGGCAGTATATAAGGCGCAGTTGGAGCAGGTTGTACTGAGCAGGGAGAGTATCTTACACAGCTTGGAGAAACAGGAGGTCAGATCCCCTATGGATGGTGTGGTTCTAGAAAAGAGTGTAGAGGCCAATACGGTAGGAGTACCAGGAACAGTTGCATTTGTGATAGGGAATGTGGATAATGTCGAGATTGAAGCGAATATCCTGGCAGAGGATGTTGCGAATATAAGGCTGGGTGACCAGGTGGAAATCACCGAAAGGTCTGAGAAGAAGCAGACCATAGAAGGAAAAGTTGTAAAAATAGCACCAAGTGCTGTGGCTGTCACCTCATCATTGGGAGTCAATCAGAAAAAGGTTGCAATCGCAATTGAACCTACGAACCAATCAAAGCTTTTGAAGCCTGGTTATGAGGTTGATGTGAAGGTAATAACTGAAAAAAAGAATGGCATTGTGCTGATACCGCTAAGCTCGATATTTGATTATAAGGATGAGGACCATGTTTTTGCAGTGATTGATGGTAAAGCTGTCCTGCGAGCTGTACAGAAGGGGATACAGGATGAGGATTATGTGGAAATCATAGAAGGTTTAAAGGAAGGAGAGCAGGTTCTATCTGAGCCTGATATAAACATCAAGGAAGGTATGCGTATAAAGCAGATAAGAGCTGTAGAGTAAGGGGTTTCACTGGATGGGGTGGTGTTGAGATGATTGATGAAGAAGAACTGATCAGGCGATTTAAGGATGGCGCTTCGGATGCCTTTGATGCAATTTACGCAAGCTATTATAAGCCTGTTTATAACTACACTTATAGGCTGACAAAAGATAAGACACTGGCCGAGGACTTGACACAAGATTCTCTAATAAAGGTTTTTGCTAACTTGAAGGATGCAGATGAGAGCAGAACGCTTTTACCGTGGATTTTCAGGATAGCCCATAATACCTGCATTGACTATTATAGAAAAAACAGAGCCAGTTTTGAGCTTATGGAGGATATAGCCTGCCATGACCTGAGACCAATTGCCCGGAGTATATTTATTTAAATAGAGAAAAATATTGTGAAATCAAAAAAGTACTACTAATGATAAATCAGAAGTACAGGACAGCGCTACTTCTAAGGGTTTTCCAGGACCTGTCTTACAGAGAGATTGCCTCAAGATTGAAGCTGAATGAAGCAGCAGTGAAAACCTTGATTCACAGGGGACGGCAGCAGTTTCAAAAAATATATGCCGAAGCCTATTAGTCTGAAACTTTTTAAGAATGATTGCAGAAAGATAAAAACGTGCTATAATAGGCCTGTACGTAAAGGTGCGTACAAAGCTACGAGAAGGAAGTGCGCATAGATGTATGAATCCTTTGAAAAGTTGGTGGAAAGTAAAAAGGATCAGATATTGCAGGTTTGTATAGAGGAATTTGCCCAAAATGGTTATGAAGGCACCTCAACAAACACAATTGTGAAGAGACTGGGTATATCGAAGGGTGTTTTATTTCTTTATTTTAAAAGTAAAAAGAACTTATATATGTATATCGTAAAGTATCTTATGAAAATCCTGAATGATGAGTTTTTTGAACGCTTTTCAGATAAGAAAACCTCAGAGGAATTTGATATATTTGATGATTTGGGAGAATACTACAGCATACTGATGCAGGATAGGCCATATGTACTCAAATTTATGCTGGATGCTTTTTTAAACCCCCCGGTAGATCTCAGTGAGGCTATAGAGTATGAGCACAGCTACGCTCATACAAAGGCAATGGACAGGATAAATACCGAAAAATTGCGGGAGGATGTTGATCTGCAAATGGTCCTGGATCTGTTGCATATGGTATCCTATCATGTTGGGCAAATGATATTTAAGGATTATAGCGGCAGGATGGATAACTTTAAAGAGGATATAGACAGATATACCAAAACCTATAAGCAGTATGTCAAACTTATAAAGTATGGTGTGTATAGATAAAAAAGATGCGAATTAACGCATCTTTTTTATTTTATTTCAATTTTTCAATTTTTGTGATATTCAATTGGCCATCCCCATTTGCTTCATATGAGAACTTAACCATATCCCCGTCTTCAATGCCTTCCAACTGATCAAGCACATCGGTAACCCTGAATGCCAGAGTGTCCTCCGGGTTTATCTCAATCTCAACTGAGTTGTTATCAATTCTGCCATTAAGCTTGCCTTGCATATCAACTCCATTTGCAGCAATTTTCGCAGATGATCCAGGACTGGGCGGAGTATTAGGATTTGGCTCACCGACTGCAATGGATGGCGGCGCCGGAGGCTCTGGCTGTACTGCGGGTTTTGCACATCCTGTAAATAAAGCAACTAGAAGCACTAATGACATTGTAATTAATAATATTTTTTTCATATAAATCTCCTCTTAAATTTGAATTCATATATAAGACGGAGGCTGAGCGCAAAAAGTTCCCTGATTTCAGATAAAGCGAAGGATGAAAGCTAGAGTGATCTGCTCTTCCTTATCCCAAGGCTACATCCAATACCATCATAATAGCGAATCCAAGCATCGCTCCAATAGTTGCAATGTCTGTTTTCCTGTCCAACTGAGCTTCAGGTATCAGCTCTTCTATAACAACATATATCATCGCTCCGGCAGCAAAGGACAAAGCATATGGGAGGATAGGCTTCATTGTGATTACAGCCATAGCACCCAGCACACCGGCGATTGGCTCAACAACCCCGGAAGCCTGCCCGTACAGGAAGCTTTTGAACCTTGTGAAGCCCTCTCGGCGTAATGGGATTGAGACTGCAGCTCCTTCAGGGAAGTTCTGGATTGCGATTCCTATAGCTAAAGCCATGGCACCCGGCAAGGTTGCTGATGGAAGACCGGCAGCTATAGCTCCAAATGCAACCCCCACAGCCAAACCTTCAGGTATATTGTGAAGAGTTATTGCCAGCACTAACAGTACACTTCTTTGCCAGCTTGTTTTTATACCTTCTGCTTCATGATCAGAATGGCCTAAATGAAGATGGGGCAGAATTTTATCTACCAGCAGTAAAAAAGCGCCCCCGGCCAGAAAGCCTGTCACAGCCGGTATCCATGCGGTCGTGCCTGCTGCCTCCGCCATTTCAATCGCCGGAGCCAGCAAGGACCAAAAGCTTGCTGCTATCATTACACCGGCAGCAAAGCCGAGCATTCCATTTAAGATCTTTTTATTAATTGATTTAAACACAAACACCAATGCTGCTCCCAGTGCAGTTACAAACCAAGTGAAAAGAGTAGCACAAAGAGCCTGGGTAATTGGGCTCAAGATTACAAACCATTCAGTCATAATGAATAACCTCACTTTTCAGCTATATAATATCTATAAGCCAATTTTCGGCTTCTTCTCTATTGTCAAAAATGCGGAAATGGTTGCCTTTGTTGGTTTCCAGCGCCATTTCCCTGAATCTGACACTGCTTATAAGCTCATCTGGAATAACGGCTGCTGTTTTTACGTGATAATTTACCAACTTCTGGAGCATAGACCCTGCAACTCCAGTGCTGAGATTAAAGAAGTCTTCAGAAAGGACTTCTCCATTAAGCATAAGTAGACCGGTATCATTTTCCCAAGTGGCAGCAATAAGATCTAAAGTGTCCTGTTCAGTCTTCAACTTCACATCTGAAGAGATACACTCAATGTATTTTTTATCTCTAATATTAATTACTCTAAAATTCATTTTTTCATCTCCTCACGTACTTTACGAATCCAATCCAACTCATTTCTATAGGAGGAGATTATATTTTCGGATATCATATCCCACAAATACACTTCTCTGTCAGTCCTTTTAGGCGAGTTGATACCTCTTTTAACTTTTTCCTGCTGCATCAACAGCTGTATATTTACCTCATTCTCATAATTAGACAGTAGTCCGTCTAATTCCTTTTCGTCAAGCTGATCTGCCCAAGCAAGCTGAACAAGGAATGTCTTTTTGAACTCAGGAAGCTCAGGGGTGGAGAGTACCCACTCTTTAAGTGCTGCGGAGCCTTCCGTTGTTATAGTGTACAACTTCTTTGATGGTGAACTTTCCTGATGAAGAACTTTATTAGTAACCAGACCGTCATCTAGAAGCTGGACCAGTGTCTTATATATCTGATTATTATTGCCTGACCAATACATGATAGAAGATTCCTCAAATACTTTTTTCAGGTCATAGCCTGTAGAGGGCTTCCAGCTTAATATTCCAAGGATTGCGTATTTTATTGACATATTTTGTACCTCTTTTCTTACACTGTATGTTAAAGTAACTATATGTTAATAGTAACATATAGGGTTGAGGTTGTAAACCACCAATTGGGGAAAAAGGTGACCGGCATCATATTTAATCCACTGCTCCGATCCCTTTTGCTAAATCCGAATTCACCTTAGAACCTTCCGGCAGCTCATATTTTAGAGCGTCGGACGGGCATTTGTCTATGGTTGCGATAATTTGTTCCGCTGTTGCACCTTCAATATTAATCCATGGCTTTTCCGTCGGCTTGAAAACCTCAGGAAGGCCTCGCCAACAGGCACAGGCATGGGTACACTTTTGGGGAATCCAATAGACGATCAGATCCTCAGTTTGGTATTTCTTCACTATATTTTTCTTATTCATCTGTACTATATTCACTCACTTTCTAATCATTCAAAATCATATCATTTTTTCTATAGTCTAATTCCAATATATCATTGATTATGGTGTAAGGCACAATATTATTTTCACAATTATTCCAATGTGTGATATATATCATATCTCGGTTTAGAACTGCGTGATATGATAATTTTACATAAATGCAGAGGAGGAATAAAATGAAAATTAGAGGAAAGATTATTCTGGTGGTGTCCCTATTTGTAGTATTACTATTTGCCGGATTTGTATTGAATTTTGTTACATATATCAAACTGGAAACAGATTCTACCTTTGTTAATAATGCCGGAAGGATACGAGCAAACAGCTATAGGATGGCATACCTGTCCAACGTGATAGCTAAAGACCCTACAGCTTTTTCAAATGAGAAGGAAACAATGAAAGAAAGAATAGTTTTTGTGGACAAAATTATCAGCGGTCTGCAAAATGGTGATGCATCCCTTGGACTACAGAAGTTGGATAATGAAGAAATCAAAGGTATGATGGATAGTATTGCAAAAAGGTGGGAAGGGGTTCTCAAACCTGCCTACTCTGCATTATCCGAAGGCAACACTGATAAGCTGCAGGATATTAACGGAAACATCGATACTTTCGTTAAGGATGCAGATGCGATGGTTACAAGGTACTCAGAGCTTTCGAAGGGAAAAGTGCTTCAGGCAAAATCCAGCAACACTGTTCTAATTTTGTGCGGCTTCTTGTTGGGTTTCATAGCATTAATATTTATAACCAGAACTGTTATAAAACCGGTCAACAATATTTCGAAGGAAATGAGAGATATATCAGAGGGGGATGGCAATCTCACAAAGACTCTAACTGTAAAAGGAAATGATGAAATAGCAGAGCTTACAAAATACTTTAATAGTTTTGTAGCCGGAATTAAGGAAATAGTGGTTAAGCTGTCAGCCTCTTCTAATACATTGAATGCCTCTATGGAAAGCATATCGGAAATAAGCTTTGAGCTTAGCAGATCAACTGAAATGATTGCAAATGCTGTTATGGAGGTTTCCGGCGGCAGTGTAACACAATCAGACATGGTAGATAAGCTGAATAATATAATCACAGAAGTGAACCTTGAAGTTGATAGTGTGAAGAATGAAGCAGCAGAGCTTCTGAATGAATCAGAGGAAACTAACAGGACTGCCCTAGAAGGAAGTGAGCTTCTGGAAAAGCAGAGGCAGAACATGAAGGAAGTGACTACAACCTTGGCTATAGTCGGTGAATCCGCCCAGACACTTCAGAGCTACTCTGAAAACATTAAGGCAATATTGAGCATTATAAATAATATCTCTTCGCAGACAAACCTCCTGGCGTTAAATGCATCGATAGAAGCGGCCAGAGCAGGTGATGCTGGAAAGGGTTTCGCAGTAGTAGCAAACGAGATCAGAAAGCTAGCCGAGGAGACAGCAAAATCTACCGTGCAGATTTCTGAAATAACAGGGAATATACTCGGACAAACAAGTGATGTTAATATGAAGGTTTTGAGCATGGCAGGAAGAATTCACGAGCAGGAAAACAACCTGATGAAGGTGGATGAAAAGCTGACTGAGATATCAGAAAAGGCATCTCGTGCTTATACATCAGCAAAACAGATAAATGAAAAAAGCGAGAAGGTTAAGAATAAGTTTTTTATTGTAGGAACCTCAGCTTCCAATATAAGTGATGTGGTATCCAGAAACTCCGACAGCACTCAGGATGTAGCAGCCGCCATAGAGGAGCAGACAGCCTCCTTCCAGGAAGTCAGTGCGAACCTGACGTCACTGAATGAGCTTTCTGCTGATTTACAAGCGATCATAGGGAAGTTTAAGGTATAATCTAGGGTATAAGTTCATACAGCGTGGCACAATTATTATGCCATTGCCAGGATTGCACCTGATACAAAGGGGATCAGCCAAATTAACCATACAATAATGCTGAGTCTATGAAATTTCGTTTTCATAGATTCATTTTTTTTGACAAATACAACGGTAGCCCATATTGCATGAAGCAGCATTAAAATAATAGCCAGTAAGCCTGTTATCCCATGGAAGTCCAATTGAAATCCGCCCTCTGCCAGCTCACTCATTATGGTTGTTCCCAGGGTATCGAATATCAGGCCTATCCAAAACACATACAAATGCCACTTCTTTAAGGTGCCTTGAAGCTTTTCACTCCACACCCCAATAGAATAAAACGCAAGAGCTAAATTCATGGAAATAACTGCATATAAAAGCATAGGTGACCTCCAGACTTGCAAATATCTATTATATATTTATTTTGCCTCAACAGTCCAGAATTAATGTAGTCGGGTTGTTTTCTATATTTTTTGACGAATTATTTTCCTCCAATACTAGGTATTAATTACTATATAATTAGTATTAATTACCTATTTTGTATCGAGTTTACATAAGGTATAATGTATATTTAGGTAATTGTATCCATATAGGTTTTTTAGGACTTGTGTTCTAATATAGTATTTTCATGGTGATGTTAAATTTATTTTAAGGAGGACAATATATTGCAGAAAACTAGGCTAATTAGCGGTTTCTTGGTTTTGATACTACTTATATCTTTTTTACAAGTCCCACAAATGCAAACTTACGCAATAACACCCTATACATTTGAGGCTCAGCAAAGAACGAGCAATGCTGTCGTTCTATATATAGGCAGCCCTCAGGCATATGTATATAACGTGTTGAAACCCATCGATGATAAAAACAAAGAAGTAAAGCCCTTTTTAAAAAACAATAAGACCTTAGTACCCGTGGGGTTTATAGCTCAAAGCTTCGGGGCTAATGTCGCGTGGGATCCGAGGACAAGCACAGTTACAGTCAAGCAGGGAAGCAATTCGGTAAAGCTCTCCCTTGGAAGCAATAAAATATACATTAATAACGTGGAGAAAGCACTGGCTACTCCCGCAGAATCCATTAATGGCAGGACATACATACCTCTTAGAGATCTGGTAGAAGCTCTGAATAAGAAGGTTTTCTATGACAAGGGATTAATTATAATCAGTGACCAGGAAAATATCATTGATAAAACTACAGAAGCAAACTTGGTAAACGAAATAATAAGCTGGTTCATAGGGGAGCAAAGCAGTACTGCTGTGAGCACACCGGCAGTAACTGTACCGAAGAGCCAGGAAATCCTAACCATCAAGGATATAGCTGCATTTGATGAGAGTGTTGTTTCAGTTATTACAAAGAATCGTGACGGTGCTGAAATCGGACAAGGCAGCGGCTTTTATATAGGAAAGGGCTTATTCATTACAAACTATCACGTAATTGAGGATGGAACATACTTTAAGATAATCACCAACCAAGACGTTGAGCTGGATGTAGCAGGTATTGTAAAACAGGATAAGGTCCGTGATCTGGCAATACTAAAGACAAAATCCCTGCCATACCTGAAGCCTTTGAAAATAGGTTCCAAGGATATGGTCGCAAAGGGAGATGCAATAGTAACTATCGGAAGCCCTGAAGGCCTGCAAAATACAGTATCGGAAGGTATAGTCAGCGGTTTCAGGCAAGTCGGGATTACTGATTATATACAGATTACAGCTCCTATTACTTACGGAAGCTCAGGCGGTCCATTATTTAATATTAAAGGTTTTGTAATAGGTGTAAATACTGCCGGGCTTGAGTTAGGAAACCTGAATTTTGCTGTTGCCATTGACAACATCAAGGATTGGTTAAGCGAGCTTGAGCCTAAGGCTTTCAATGATATTGCTGCTATAGACGTAGCAAAACAGAAAGAAGCGGAGAATAAGGCGACCAACAATGAAGCCCGTGTTTTTATTGAAAACATGTTTAAGGCTTGGAATTCCGAGGATGCAAATGCAATTAAAGCTTTATATTATGAAGCTCGGTATGGGGAAAATGCAGCCAGTCAAATGCAGTGGCAGTTTGATACATATAATCTGAAATACACACTTGAAAGTATGGATGTAACAGCTTATCAAAACTCCACTGCCGATGTAGTTGTCACTTATACCATTAAAAAATTAAACGGACCGGTCTTCAGAGATGTCCGTATGACTGGAAAGTATGATGTATGGGAAATAAAGGGGAAATGGTATATCATGAATAGCACAAGTGATGTCAAGGAATACCTTGATATACCGGCCAGCCAAACCAGCACCATAGGACAGCCCCCTGCCACACAAGCACAGTCTGGTGCAACGGGCAGCACCAGTGCCAAGATAGAAGCCGGAAGTGAGATATCAGACTTGACGGTAACGGATGTGATAATGCATCCAACGAAACCGCTGCTATATATCACTGACAAGAGTCATAAAAAACTATATGAATATAATTTTGATACTAACAAATATATCAGGCAGATAAGCTTTGGACTTGAGCCGGAGAGTATAGAATTTGCAAACAATGAGATTTATGTGGGATTACTGAAGAAGGAACACAACTCACAGGTATATGATGAATTCCAGGCGGGCGCTATTGCAATCATTGATCCGGTCACCTTTGCGTTAACCCAGCAGATGGATATAAACCTTGACCCCTATGATATAGTTGTCGATAAAGATGGGTATATATATGTAACCTCAGGCTCGGGCCAACATACTCAGTTAAAGAGCTATTCAAGGAAGACAAAACAGGAAGTAGATTCTGCAAGAATCTATCAAAAGAGCTATGCACAGCTGAATCCGGCAATGAACAGGATTTACACTATAACTAACGGCTTATCACCAAGAGACATGTGGGCTTTCAACATTAGCAGCGGTAAATTTGCAAAGACAGGCTTCCAAGGAGGATATGATTCGCCATATCACGGAGATTATGCAATGAAGCCGTATTTTAAAATATCTCCGGATGGTCAATATATCTTCAATGGTGCGGGAACAATTTTCGCTTGCGGGGGTACCAAGGATACCGATATGAACTATGTCTCCAAACTCGGCAAAGAATTCCTGGATGTTGCTTTTAACGAAAAGGACGGCCTATTCTATACAAGTATTGAAGGCAAATTCATATACGTATATGACTATAAAACCTTTGAAGGTGTAAACAGCTACACTTTGGACACCGATGCAGAGAGAATTTTCTATCGTGATGGAGAGCTCATTGCCATATGCAAGGATGAAGATAAGTATTCGATAAAAGTAATTGATATTAAATAATTAATAAACTAATGTAATAAGCAGAGCCCGCTTTAGGGTGGAGTTGTAGTATTAAAGTAGACATGTAAAAAAACATGTCTACTT
>FWWL01004929.1_pt1 | contig 21661 bp, 17 predicted proteins | sample 2228331 | NCBI WGS metagenome assembly FWWL01 (sample SAMEA103939775, study PRJEB20133) | metagenome | reverse complement strand
CTGCGCCATTATTAAGGCCCAAAAGCGGGCTGAGAACGCGCCCGGCCAAACAGATGCCGCACGGGATGGATGTGGGCTAGGAGGGTTTGCACCAGACGGCGGCCCCGTTTTTCCCAAAAAAACGGAGGAGAGAAAGGGAGGCGCAGCCGTGCAGAGGCTCACTGGCTCAGCGCAAGTTTTGGGCGGCGGCGAGGAGGGCCTCTGGTGGGATGTCATGAGCGCCGCAGTAGGTGGTTTTGTGGAAGAAGATGCCGTCGCGGCCCTCGATGTGCTGGACGACGCTGCGGCGCTCAGGGGTGAGGAAGGGGTCGTCGGGGCTAAAGAAGAGATGCATATGGCGTTCGGCGAAGTAGGCGGTGTGTTCGCGATAGGAGATGTCTTCTGGTGGCAGGCCGGCCCAAAGGAGGAGGTCGTGGAAGGGCGGGTGGTAACGCACGACCCATCGGCACAGGGTGGCGACGCCCTGGGAGAAGCCAAAGAGGACAAGGCGCACGTCGGGTGGCAGTGTGGCCATGAGGCGGTGGAGGAGGCCTTCCAGGTAGGCGCCGTTGTCGGCGATAGCGTCATCGCGCATGTAGCGCGTCATCCAGTTGGCGCCGATGGGGCCATCGAAGCCTTTCTTGTAGAAATAGTTCAGTCCTTCGGGAGCGGCGATGAGGCGGTTGCCGTCGTCGAGGGGCTGTAGTAGTTGGAGGAAGTCGCTGGCCAACTGGGCGTAGCCATGACAGGCGATCCACAGCTGGCGCACGTGAGGGCCAGGAGTGCCTAAGGTGTAATAGTGGGCTGTGCGGCTTACGGTAAGGGTGTGGTGCTCCACGGTTTTGTACGATAGGCTAAAGGCTTTAAATTCAATGCATCATTCCGAATATCATCATTTTTAAAAAACGAGAAGACATCATGATGGGCTATTACAAAATAAAAAAGACAGGAGAGGACTTTGCCCGCAATTTGCAATCAGGGCCTTTTCGTCAAATTCCTACTTTTGCGGGCCAAAATAGACACAACGTAGGATGACTACCCACACCATTACCCTGGTTTTTGCGACGCACAACCCGAACAAGGCGCGGGAGATAGCGCAAATACTCGGGCCTGACTACAGGATACTAACGCTAAAAGATATCGGCTGCGCGGAAGAAATACCGGAGACAGAAGCGACGCTGGAAGGCAATGCGCTGCTGAAGGCGCGCTACGTGAAGGAGCGCTACGGCTATGACTGCTTTGCCGAGGACACAGGGTTGGAGGTAGAGGCGCTGGGCGGCGCACCGGGAGTGCACACGGCGCGCTATGCCGGAGAGAGCAAAGACCCGGAGGCAAACATGGCCTTGCTGTTGTCGAAGTTGGCGGGGCACCGCAGTCGTCGGGCGCGCTTTCGCACGATCATTGCATGTGCTTTTGGAGAGCGCGAGATGCTTATCGAGGGCATATGCGAGGGGCGCATCGCCACCGAGAAGCGCGGAGAGGGTGGCTTTGGATACGACCCCGTCTTCATTCCGGAGGGTTATGAGCAGACATTTGCGGAGCTGGGGGAGGAGGTGAAGAACCGCATCAGTCACCGGGCCATTGCAACGGAGAAGTTTCGGCTGTGGCTGAAAAGCGCTTAAATTCATGCTGCGTTTACTGACATATTTCCGCCCTTACAAGCGACTGTTGGTGTTGGCAGTGGTCAGCAACGTGCTCATGTCGCTGTTTTTGGTGGTGAGCATTCCGGTGCTGCAGCCTTTTCTACAGATTTTGTTCGATATGCCGAGCAAGGCAGCCGACAGTAGAGAGGTGTTGGGCGAAGCAACGGGCTTTCGGGCAGCGGAGCAGGCGGTGAGCAGTTACTTTGCAGAATTGGTGCGCACGCAAGGGCGAGAGTATGCACTTTTGCTTGTGTGCGGGTTGTTGGTTTTTACATTTTTAGGCAAGAACCTCTTTCGCTATCTATCGCTTTATTTTTTGGCGCCGGTGCGCAATGGAGTAGTTCGCGATTTGCGCAACCGTGTGGTGTCAAAGATTTTGGAGTTACCGCTGTCTTATTTTTCGGAGGCGCGCAAAGGTGACCTAATGAGCCGTGTCTCTGCCGATGTGCAGGAGGTGGATACCAGCATTATCGGGGTTGTGGAGTCGGTAGCACGCGACCCTATCGTCATTGTGGGCAGTTTGGCATTCATGCTGTACGTGTCGCCCGCACTGTTGGGTTTTGCGTTGGTGCTGATGCTGTTTTCGGGTTTGGTCATTGGGCGCGTGGGTTTGGCGCTTCGGCGGCAGTCGCACACAGCGCAAGAGTACTTAGGTGGAGTGTCGGCAGTGTTGGAGGAGACGCTCGGAGGGCTGCGCATCATTAAGGGATTCAATGCGGAACATTGGCAACAGGCGCGCTACGAGCGCGAGAACGCGCGCTATGCGTCGTTGCTGACGCGCATCAGCCGACGGCGCGATTTGGCCTCTCCACTGTCGGAGTTTTTGGGTATTGTGGCGGTGGCTGTCATCTTATGGTTCGGGGCCCGCCAAGTGTTTGAGGGGGCCATGACGGCGCCTACTTTCATCACTTTTCTATACGCATTCTATAACATCATTGAGCCAGCTAAGCGCCTGAGCGCGGCGTCGTACAGCATCCGAAAGGGCTTAGGAGCCTTAGAGCGCGTAGAGGCGTTGTGGGCAGAGCCGGTAACCATTCGCGACCGGGCCGATGCCGTGCCGATACGCACTTTTTCGGAAGGCATCGAGTTTCGGGAGGTCTCTTTCCAATATCCGAACGCTGAAAACTGCGCTCTGTACCGCATCAACCTCACCATTCCCAAAGGCAAGATCATCGCCTTGGTAGGGCCTTCCGGAGCGGGCAAGAGCACCATTGCGGACTTGCTGCCGCGCTTTTACGACGTAACGGAGGGCCACATCCTGCTCGATGGCACCGACATCCGCCACCTGCGCTTGCGCGACCTGCGCGGACTGATGGGCATCGTCAGCCAGGAGGCCATCCTATTCAATGACACGGTGCGCAACAACATCACCTTCGGGCTGGAGGGCGTCTCGGACGCTGAAGTGGAGGCGGCTGCGCGTGCTGCCCATGCGCACGAATTCATCGAGGCCTTGCCTGAGGGCTACCAGACCAACATCGGAGACCGAGGCACCAAACTTAGCGGAGGACAGCGGCAGCGTCTGACCATCGCCCGAGCCTTGCTGCGCAACCCGCCCATCCTCATCCTCGACGAGGCCACCTCAGCCTTGGATAGCGAGTCAGAACAAGTGGTGCAGGCCGCACTCCAACGGCTGTTGCAAAACCGCACCGCGCTCGTAATTGCGCACCGCCTGAGTACGGTGCAGCACGCTGATGAAATCATCGTGCTCGACCGAGGGCAAATCATCGAGCGCGGGCGTCATGAGCACCTCATTAGGCGCGATGGCTTCTATCGAAAACTGGTCGAACTTCAGGCCCTGTAATCTTCGGCTGCATCAATGGGCTGTTCGTCCGTGAAATGTCGAAGCTCGTATTTTTGAACAACGAGCGCAACTCGAAAGCCCGTAAAAGCACCTTACCTTTGAGGCCCAGCCCACGAAGGTTGGCCCTCTTCAATAGAACCTTTTACCCACACTCCCACTTTTATGAAAGGAATGCTACTCGCTGTACTCTCTACGCTCTGGCTCAACGCAGTGGCCCAAATCACTATCACGGCTGACTATTTTCCCGTGGCAGGCGACACACTGCGCCATACTCTGGATGCCACTCCACCGGCTTCAGCGCTCGACCTCATCACACCGCCCGGCGAAAACCAGCAATGGGACTTCTCCAACCTCAAGGGCACCCAAAACACGCAGACGGTCTTTCTGCCTGCCTCGACCGGTACCCACGCGCCAACCTTCTCTGGGGCTGACCTGCTGGTGAAAACCTTTGGCGGTGGAGAGTCTTATTACAACGTTACCAATACCCAGTTTGAATTCATGGGCTTCATCGGCGGAGCAGCGGCCATACCCTTTGCCCCCACCGCCGCCGGACGCTACAGCCCTGCGCTGGTGGAGCGCCGCGCGCCGCTGAATTATGGCGCCATCCACAGCCAAACGACCAACCTGACCATACCCTTTGCAGTGTCGGATTTGCCACCGTTTTTCGACTCCATCCTGGCCAACATTCCTGGGGCGCAATTCATTGACTCGGTGCGCGTTCGGGTGCGCGTACAGAATGCCGACACGGTGGATGCCTGGGGGGGGCTAAAAATTCCCAATGCTAAGGATTTCATCCCGGTGTTGCGGCAAAAGCGCGTCAATAAGACGCAAAACTTCATAGAGGCCCGCCTGGGTGGGACCTTCCCTATCTGGGTGGACATCACAGCCTTACTGGGGGCCACCCCCCTCGGTGGCTTTACTGGCGCCGACTCCTCGGTCATCTATCGCTTCTTTGGCAATGGCTATAAGGAGGAATTGCTGACCATCACGGCCAACTTCACAGGGGACACCGTCCGCACCGTGCGCTTCAAGAGCTTGCCGCTGACCAGCTCGGTAACCCTCGACTTAGAGGACGCGCCCGGTACGGCCAACGTGCAGGCCTTGCCCAACCCGGCCGTGGATAAAGTGCGCTTCGAATGCACCAACTTGCCCAACGACGAGTACACCCTGAAGATCTTCAATCTCGTCGGCAAGGTCGTATGGAAAGAGACCTTCCAGGCTTCTGGCAAACGCACTATCAGGCTCGACTTAGACGACTTTAGCAAGGGCACCTACCTATATAGCCTCTCTAACCGCAAGGGTGAAATCATCAGCACCAAGCGGCTTATCATTCTCAAGCCCTGAGGCGCTTGCCCGCTCCGCTGCCCAGCCGCCACCTGCTGCTCCATTGTTGCGCAGCAGGCGGCGGTTCCTTTTTTGGCAAATCCTTCGATGACGACGAGCAGAACATTGCCGTGCAAAAATCTTTGCCTGATTTGCAAGACATTTGCAAAAACCTGGACTTTTGGCCTGAGCACTCGCTTCGCCGCGAAATGCGCATGAACACCTGCGAACCGATCTTTTCAGAAGCAGCTCACTGTTAGGTCTATCACCCAAATTTCAGCGCAATAGTTGACATTCTACAATATCATCGGGCGATACTGGAGACCTCTAAAAGAAAGCAAGCACCCACCTGAATTTTTTCTACGTGATTGCAAAGGGTACATTTTCCAAAGCGTCCGCAGGGCCCGCCATTTTGAAGTGAAAAGTGATAAGTAATATTTTCCGAAGCGCCCTCAGAGCCTACTATTTAGAAGACAAATCTCACCTTCTCTACCGCCATCGCCTTTCTCACCTCCGTTTTTTATGGGGTGAAAAAACGACTGCCGGCTTCGGGGCCACTGCCGTGGGCATAGTGGATAGGCGTGCAGCTCCTGTTTGGCCCCGTGCGTGTTTTCGTCCCGCTTTCGGGCCTTAATAATGGCGAAAAAGCAGCCTACCACCTCCGCGCCTGCAAGCACGGCGACCCTGCGGTGCCGCTCACGCCACTATTAAGCCTCCAGGGCGAGACGGGCATATGCCAGGTCCAAGCTGGAGCACCGTGGGTGCAGGTGCGCCAAAAAGCCAAGCCAAAGCACCGAGGCCGTTTTTCTCCAAAAACGGCCTCGGTGAGGGCGGTGGAGGTGGCGGCAGACGGGTGGTTTGGCAAACAGTCCTCGCATGAGAATGTGTACCCTTTCAGACTACGTGAACCAAATACCCGTGCCGGCGCCGGCTTCGCTACCGGCGGAGGTTCGGCAGGAGTTGGTGGTGTTGGGGCTGGAGCTGACGTACACGTCGTGGGATGTGAAGGCTTTTGCCGACGACGTATGGCGGGAGGCGGATGAGGTGCTGCGAGCGCGGCTGCGGCAGCAATGGGAAGAAAACCGCACAGAGACAGGCGGGCACGCGTGGGAGTTGCCGGTGTGGGCCGACGCCTACGGAAAAATAGACTGGGCACCGGAGGGCGAGGGCGGATGCCCGTTGCCGCCGTTTCGGTGGCACGAGGAGCGCCGCGCGCATCTGCGCGCTCGGGTGGATGCACTGTGCGCGCGCCTGTATGGGCTGACGAGCGAAGACCTGCGCTACATATTAGACCCTGAGGAGGTGTGCGGGCCCGATTTTCCGGGCGAGACCTTCCGCGTGCTCAAGGACAAGGAAGAGAAGCGGTACGGCGAGTATCGGACGAAGCGCTTGGTGCTGGAGGCTTGGGAGGCGCTGGAGTGGACATTGCCCAGCAGCGCGTGAGGTCTCTTGCCTTTTTCCGGTGCGGGGCCGCGCGATGCCCGTAGTTTTGCCGCCCAAAAATCACTACCGGCGCGAGCACCGATGAATCTGACCGCCCTTTCTATCCGACGCCCTTCGTTAGTCATTGTGGTATTTGCCGTCCTGACGTTCATGGGCGTAGCCAGTTATTTCAGCCTACCTATCGAGCTGGTGCCCAAGTTCGACCCGCCGGTCATCACGATTTCGGCCATATACCCTGGGGCCTCGCCCGCGGAGGTGGAGAACGCCGTCGCGCGACCCTTGGAAGACGTAGTGGCCTCGATGGAGGGGGTACAGCTCATCCAGATAGGCTCCAACGAGGGCATTTGCTTTATTGCGTTGGAGTTGAGCCAAGAGACCGACTTGGATAGGGCGGTGCAGGAGCTGCAGCGGCGCATCAACCAGATTTTGCCGACGCTGCCGCGCGAGGTGCGGCCGCCTGTAGTGAACAAGTTTGCCCTGTCGGAGCTGCCGGTGATGCGCATTGCGGTGCGCGCCAACGCCGTAGGGGTGGACTTTTACAATTTGGTGAAGGAGCGCGTATTGCCCGAGTTGAAACAGGTGCAAGGGGTGGGCCAAGTGAGCATTTTGGGCGGCGAGATGCGAGAGGTGAAGGTGAACATCTACCGCACGCGCTTAGAGCAGTACGGCCTGTCGCTGCTTCAAATAGCGCAGGCCATACAGGCGTCGAACTTAGACTTCCCAACGGGCAAGGTGGTCAGCGGCGATACGCAGGTGCGCATCCGCTTAGCCGGTAAGCTCCACTCCTTGGAGGAGCTGCGGCGCTTGGTGGTAGGCCGCTCGCGACAGGGCGGCTTGGTGTACTTGGGCGATGTGGCCGACGTGCAAGACGGTGTGCGCGAGCCAGAGGTGTTCTGTCGCAGCAACGGCGAGCCGATGCTGGCCTTAGAGGTGCGTAAGCAGGGCGACGCCAACGCCGTGGAGATGAGCCGCCTGCTGCTGGAGCGCATGCAGCACATGGAGCAGACCTACGCCGCCGAAGGGCTTCGCTTCGAGGTCATCTCCAACAGCACGGTGTTCATTCGGCAGGCCACCGATGCCGTCATCCATGACCTGCTCATGGCCGTGGTGTTGGTGGCTTTGGTCATGCTGCTATTCTTGCACAGCCTGCGCAATGCGGCCATTGTACTGGTCTCTATCCCGACCTCCATCGTGAGCACCTTCGTGATGATGAAGGTGATGGATTACTCCATCAACATGATGTCGCTCTTGGGGCTGTCTTTATCTATCGGCATTTTGGTGGACGACGCCATCGTGGTGATTGAAAACATTTACCGCCACCTGGAGATGGGCAAAAACCGCGTTCAGGCAGCCTACGACGGGCGTCAGGAAATCGGTTTTACAGCCATCAGCATCACGCTGGTGGATGTGGTGGTTTTCTTGCCCATCATCTTCACGACGGGCATTGTGCCCGACCTGCTGCGCCAGTTTTGCATGACGGTGCTGGTGGCGACGCTTATGTCGCTGTTAGTGTCATTCACGCTGGTGCCGTGGTTGGCCTCGCGCGTGGGCAAGTTGCACCGCTTCGAAGGGCGCGACTGGGCGGGCAAGTCGGTGCTGGCTTTTGAGGCCTTTCTCGATAGGCTTGCTAGCCGCTTTGTGCGAGCGCTGAGCTGGGCCTTGCAAAGCGGGCGTACTAAGGCGGCCGTACTGGTGCTGATGGGGGCTTTGGGCGGGGGCGCTGCGTGGTTGGTTACCTCTGGCCTCATCGGCAACGCCTTCATTGAGGCTGGCGAACGGGAAGAGTTCCTCTTAGAAATAGAGCTGCCCAAAACGGCTTCTTTAGCGCAAACGGACGCCGTCGTGCGCCAAATAGAAGCGTGGCTTCAGCAACAGCCTCATGTAGTTCGCCTGTTCACCACGGTGGGCACCACCACGAAGTCCTTCGGCCTCAATGCTCCCTATGTGGCTGAAATACTGGTCATGCTGGAGCCGTATCCTCACCCGCGCCATATTTCCACCGATGTACTAGCGCGCCGGTTCAAATTGCAACTGGAAGAGAAGATAGCAGGTGCCCAAATCCGGGCCAATCCCATTGACCTCTTGGGTCTTTCGTTCTCGCCCATCGAGGTGCGCATCAACGGCCCTGACCTAGACAGCCTCCTGGCCATGTCCGACGACATCATGCGCGCCATGGCCTCCGTGCCCGGCTGCGTAGAAATAACCCCTAGCGTAGAGGCAGGCAACCCAGAGGTGCAAGTCATCGTGGACAGGCAACGCATGGCCGAATACGGCCTGACCATGGCGCAGCTGGGTCTGACGCTGCAAACAGCCTTTAGCGGCAACACAGAGACCCGTTTTCGCGACGGTGCTAACGAATATCCTATCCGCGTGGTGCTCGACGCTTTCAACCGGCGCAGCGCCGAAGACATCCGCAACCTCACCCTGACCAACCCGTTGGGCATTCCGGTGCCTATTGGCCAGTTCGCAGAAGTGCGCGAAGGTTTCGGCCCCACTCGATTGGAGCGGCGCGACCGCCTGCCTTCCGTTCAGTTCTCGGCTTCCGTCATCGGGCGCCCTACAGGCACGGTCGCTCGCGAAGTGAAGGCCAAGGTCATGGCCCTACGCCCACCCACCGGCGCTCACTTCCAGTTTGGCGGCGACCTGCGGCGCCAAGAGCAGGGTATGGGCACCATGAGCTTCGCCCTGTGGACGTCGCTGGTGTTGGTGTACTTGGTCATGGTTGCCCTCTACGACAACTGGATGTACCCCTTCGTAGTACTGCTGTCCATACCGCTCTCCGTCATTGGCGCCTTTCTCGCCATGGCGTTGGCCCAGCAAAACCTCACGGTATTCACCGGCTTAGGTCTGCTCATGCTAGTGGGCTTGGTCGGCAAAAACGCTATTCTCGTAGTGGACTTCGCCAATCACCTTAGGCAACGCGGCATGGGCCTCAAACAAGCCCTCCTGCAGGCCACCAAGCTGCGCTTTAGACCAGTACTCATGACCAACATCTCGATGATCATAGGCCTATTGCCTTTAGCGCTATCCACTAGCGCCGGCTCCGCATGGAAGGTCGGCTTGGCCTGGGCCATCATCGGAGGTCTCATCTCCTCCATGTTCCTGTCGCTCATCTTCGTGCCGGTCATGTACTCCCTCTTCGACGCACTACTGGCACGCCTAGGCTTAGATAAGAAGGAGCCTATTGAATTTGTGGAATGAAAAATAGATACCGTACACTGCGTTGAATTCTTCCGTGCGACTTTTGCTGTATAACTGTAATGTCTAAAGAGTACCTTCAGCCTTCACGTTCGAGTGGGCGAAGCCCAAATTTTCAATTAAGCGCACCATCGCCACTTGCGGTAAACACCCGTTATCAGTTTGAACTGGTTTAATCATACAGAAATGGCTCATCTCCCTCTGCCATTTTTCGCACGTTTTCGAGAACTTGTTTCATGTATTTCTTGTAAAAAACATTTGCAAAAAGCCATTGAAATGGAATAAACAAAATTCCCTTCCCGTGAATAGTGTAGTCGTAATTGATTTGTATTTTATTAGGTTCAATCTCGGTAGTTGTCCATTCAAAAGTGAACTTCCAAATATTCAACATCCAAGATTTAAAATTTCCTACTTCTACTTTCCAATATCTATTTTCAATACGCTCTATGATTTTATCTGTTGCGACCTCACCACCTCTAAAGGTTAGCGATTTTGCTGCGTAAACATTCTTAATTGAACCAACCTTACCCCAATCTTCGTCATTAGTTGTTTTTATTACTTTTGGCATTAAACCAAATCCTGTATGCACCTTGGTTACATCACAAAGTATTGGAGCCTTAAATGCTCTTTCAAGTGAGCAATTGTAGACTGTTTTAGTGTGAACTTTAAAATCCATGAATATACCTAATTTTTCTTTTGTTTATCTTGATGAACAGGCATTCTTAAATTTATTCATAATAGTACCTTCATTGTAAAGTTGGCATTGTTATTTTATCTCGAGGTGAAACGTTTTGCTGCTTAACGCCATGGAGAGCTAAATACTTAACTATTATCTGGGCTAAACTTGAATGGAAGCATGAGATACTAAGTTTTATGCGTCGCTACCCCTGAAGTAAGACGCCCTATTACAAGGCGTCTATGCTCTTTTGTTCACCAATCTCCAGCATAATTTAGATCTTCATGAGTCAGCTGTCGTAAGTAATCGTATTTCAGTTTTATTATTTGTCGAATGTGCAGATAGTCGTGAGCGAGCCAATTTGCTAAAAACATTTTAGCTGTCATCTTTCCAAATTTTTCGTGCTCATAGGCATTGTCCCAATTTGGATTTACTAAGCTTCTTAACCAATTAACGGACTTATCTCTTTCTGCTAAAAAGCTTTTCAATTTCTCAGGATAACTCTGTTGAATAATTGTCTTGCATTTACCCAACCTTGCGGGTCAATTGGCGGTAAGACTGCGGTTGGTGTTTCAAGAACGTGTTTTACTCTTGTTCTAAAATCTTCTATTTCTTCATCGTATAAATGACAAACAATTTCAAGTAAACACCACTTGTCAGGATTTGGTTTCCACAAAAAAATTTCTTCTGTCAGGTCGGATAACAGGGACTTAAATACATTTCTGTTTAGCTCAAGTTCATGTATGATCGTATTATAGCTCATGGTATTGAGTATGAGATTTAGTTGATGTGATGACCACGTCCTCCCTTGCATCTGAAGCGAAGAAGGGGAAGTTCTCTTTTGAGGTCTTCAGATGAGGGAATTGGTGCTCGAATTCCTCTACCTGCAATTGAAACAAATCCATAGTTACTAATACCTGGGATATTGGTTCATCGCATGTTTCAACGGTAGCAATTGATTTCATCTCAAAAGTTTTTGCGAAAGTAATAATTTTTTAATACCTCAATCACAACCTGAAAAGTTGTGTTTTTTAAACAGAAAAGAGGTGCGGCATCACGCGCGCGCTCAGACCACCGTCTTTTTCCAGCGGCCGCGGCGGAATACGACGACAAGGGCCAAGGCCAGCAGTGACTCTGCCGCGACGATGCTGTAGTAAACGCCCCGCTCGCCCCATCCCAAGGCGATGGCGAGCCACCAAGCTAATGGAGCCTCGATGAGCCAGAAGCAGATGAAGTTGAGCACGGTGGGAGTGCGCGTGTCGCCGGCGCCGTTGATGGCTTGAGAGAGGATCATGCCGTAGCCGTAAAAGACGTAGCCAGCGGAGATGATGCGCAGGGCGAGCGCGCCGGAGACCTGGGTTTCGGGGTCTTGGGTGAAGAGGCCAATAAGTGCTGGAGCGGCGAAGAGATAAATGATGCCGACAGAGGCCATGAAGAGCATGTTAAAGAAGCCCGCCCGCCACACGGAGCGCTCGGCGCGTTCGGGCTGGTTGGCACCCAAGTTTTGGCCCACCAGTGTAGCGGCGGCATTGGCAACACCCCAGGAAGGCAGTATGGTGAAGACAATGATGCGGATGGCGATGGTGTAGCCAGCAGTTACAGCGGTGCTTATCTGGCCCAGGATACCGATGAGGAAAATCCAACTGGAAGAAGCGATGAGGTACTGCCCAGTGCTGCCAGCCGCGATGATGAGGAGGCGCTGCACAATGCTCCAATAAGGCCTCAAAAGAAAGCGCACGTGAAGGCGCACTGCCCGCCCTACAGCGAAGAGGTGCCACAGTTGGTACAATACCCCTACGGAGCGGCCAATGGTAGTAGCAACGCCGGCACCAAGTAGGCCCATTTCAGGGAATGGCCCCCAGCCGAAGATGAGGATGGGGTCGAGGATTATATTGATACCGTTAGCCAGCCACAGGGCGCGCATGGCGGTAGCGGCATCGCCGGCGCCGCGAAAGATGCCATTGAGCATCCATAGCAGGAGGATGGGCAGGTTGGCCGTGAGGAGCAAACGCGTGAAAGGAGCGCCTATTTGAGCCACGGTAGGGTCGCTGGACATAAAGTGCAAAATGTCGGGAGCAAACAGAAAGCCGGGCACGGCCATAAGGGCGGAAAGCACCAAAGCAATGAGCACCGCCTGTGCGCCGGCTACAGCAGCTGCACGCCGACGCCCTTCGCCCACGCGGCGCGAGACCATGGCCGTAGCAGCAGCGCTGAGGCCAATAGCCACAGAATACACCAGCGTCAGAACGGACTCCGTTAGTCCGAGCGTCGTTACAGCGGCATTGCCGATTTGAGCGACGAAGTAGGCATCTACTACGGCAAAGAGCGACTCCATGACCATTTCCAGAATCATAGGCACGGCCAGTAAGACAATGGCGCGGTCAATGTTGCCGCGAGTGTAGTCTAGCTCTTCGCCGCTAATGGCCTTGCGCAAAAGGCGTTGCCAGCGCTTGTAGCGCAAGGCTAAGGTCTTTTGTATCGTCGGTGTCAAAGGTGTTCAAGATGTTTGGGTGAGCGAGGTCAGCGTTGCAGCGTTTGGGCGAACAGCCTGTCCACAAATGAAAGGATGCGTGCCGTTGCACCTTGGTTTTCGTACAAGAACTGGAGCACCACCGCTGATGCTTTTTCGTAAACGTCAGGCTGCAATAAACACTGCAGGCCGTGTAGGAGTTCCTGTGCGTTTCGCACTGAGGTTGCGCCTCCGCGTCGGACGAATTGGCGGGCTTCCTCGAAACGCTCATACTTGGGGCCAAAAAGTATAGGCAGGCCATAAGCGGCAGGCTCTAAGGTATTGTGGATGCCGCGGCCGAAGCCTCCGCCGATGTAAGCAATGCGGGCGTAGCGATACAGTTGGCCCAACAGGCCCACGCTGTCTATGACCAATACCTCTACGGGTTGTTGCCCATCCCATCGAGAATAGTAAGCCCAAGGGCGACGCAGTTGCGCTGTGAATGTGGCGAGGTGTTGCTCATTGGGTTCGTGTTGGGCGATGATCCAGCGCAGGTGCGCCATATGCGGGTGATGAATAACTTTCAGGAGCAGGGCCTCATCAACGGGCCAAGTGCTGCCCGCAATGACGTCGGCAGGCAGTGGTGGTTTAGGCAGAGGGCTGGCGTCGTGGGCCAGTTGGAGAGCGCGATCTACGCGCGTATCGCCTGCAACGGAGACGGCCTTAATGCCAAGGGAGCGGATCAGCGCAGCAGAGTCTTCGTTTTGGGTGAAGATGTGCGAAAAACAGAGCAGCATTTGCCGCCACAAGCCACCCCAAGATTGGAAAAAAGGCTGCTGCGGCCGAAAGAGGCCCGACACCAGAAGGGTGGGTACTCGGCGCCGTTTGAGATCGAAGAGGTAGTTAGCCCAAAAGTCGTATTTCACAAATAAGGCTATATCAGGCCGCACTATGTCTAAGAAATCACGCGCATTGCGCCGCGTGTCAGCTGGAAGGTAGCAGACCACATCGGCGCCGGGGTAATGGCGGCGCACCTCGTAGCCAGAGGGAGAGAAGAAGGAGAGCACCACCCAAGCACTTGGATAGCGCTGACGAAAACCTTCGATAAGCGGGCGCCCCTGCTCAAACTCGCCCAAGGAAGCCACATGTACCCACATCACGGGCCACCTTTCAGAAGGTGGAGCAGCCAAGCGAGCGCGCCAGTGACGACGCCCCGACACCCATAAGCGTGCTTTAGGAGAAAAACCCTGAGCCACCCACACGCCAGCAGTCATTAGCCTAATAGCCGTGTCGTACAATAGGCGCATCAGTAGTAGATTTTGTCTGCCGGCGTCAGGTAGAAAGGCAACGTCCAACCCAGTCGTAGGCCAAACCACAGGTCGAGACGGCGCCCCTCCAGTTTTTGCATAGTGCTAAAATCCCACTCGCGCAGGGTGGTGGTAAAGGCCTGCGTAAATTCAAAGCCCAGATACCAGTTGGAGCGGCGCGTTGGGCCTAAGTGCTGCCAGCCGATAAACTGCTGCAGGGCTGCGCCGCCGGTGAGGCGGTCATAGCCTTTGGCGTACTCACCTCTGACCTGTACGAGGGTGTTGTCGTTGTCCTGTACGCGGATCTTGTGGCGCACCAAGCCGCCGCCCAAGGTGATGCGCAGACCCGAACGAGTGCCCGAGGAGGCGAAGAGATAGCCCAAATGGCCGCCGAGGTAATAACCGCGGCCGCGCAAGGTTACATCGGCGAGGAACTGATCCTGGCCGATGAGGTCGCCCTCTGGCGTGCGCAGGATAGCCAGGGGGTCTTCCCTGACAGGAGCCGCAAAATAGTACTGACCTTCAATGCCTAAGATGAGGTTGTTTTCACTCATCCACTCAGCACTACCGCCTACACTGCCAAAAGGGCCGAAACGCTGCTTGAGGTCGCCGCCGGGCAGGTGCGCTCCGAGCCTAACGCTCAGCAGTATAGCATTGCCGGTGTTGCGGACTTCCTCTTCTGGGTGCTGTGGAAATCGCTGGGCCGAGGCTAGACCTGCAAGGCACCACAAAGCTACACACACCGCACACCAGCGGAGGTCAAGAAGTTGATGTTGAATAAAGAAAAGCATGCGGCAAAAATAGGGTAAGTGAGATCAAAGCCTCGAACGCACCCACTGAGCAGAGCGCTTACCCATCTCGCAGCAACACTTTGCCCGGCCGCGCTCAATGCGCCGCGAAGCCCGGGCTACCCTACCCTATCAAAGGCCCAGCAGATGCCCCATCAGCTCCTGTTTGGTCAGCAGATAACGCCGGTTGTCGTCGTGAGGCGGAATAATCAAAGGAATGCGCCCCACCACCTGTATGGGCGAACGGCGGAGGGCCTCCACTTTGTCGGGGTTGTTGGTGATGAGTTCTATCTGTCGAATGCCCAGATCTTGCAGGATGAAGACGGCGCACTCATACTGGCGGGCATCCACATCGAAGCCCAAATGCGTGTTGGCTTCGGCGGTGTTGAGACCTTGGTCTTGGAGGTTGTAGGCCTTTAGCTTGTTGATAAGGCCGATGCCGCGCCCTTCCTGACGCAGGTAGATGAGCACGCCGCCGCGCTCAGCAATGAGCTGCAGGGCGGCGTTGAGCTGCTCGCCACAGTCGCAGCGTCGCGAGCCGAACACGTCGCCGGTTAAGCACTCAGAATGGATGCGCACTGGTACGGGGCCGGCGCTGAGGTCAAAATTTTCGGCCACCACCGCGAGGTGGGGCATTCGCTCGTCGGGGTGTTCAGCGTAAGCGATGAGGTTGAAATGTCCAGAATGAGTGGGTATGTGCGCCTCTGCTTGTCGTTGCATGAGAGAGAAAGAAGTACGTTTCGAGTTTCAGGCCACTGCAAAACGCGAATGGTCGCCCTTGGGTTCGAGAGACGGGCCGCTTTGTCTATTACCTCCAAGGCAAGGACAAGGTGGCCTGGGTGCCGGCGGGTTCCCAGCGAAAGCGCTGCAGCAGGCTATCGAGCTGGCGCTGCTGACCGAGTGGCAGCGGCGGCTGTATCCGCAGAAGTTGTGGTGTACCATCTGGCCCGATACGCAGCTCGACGCGCAAGCTATCGCGCTCTTCCGCGCGCTCCAAAGATGCTCCGGCGCGGTATTGCACCATGAAAGCTTCCCAACCCTCGCGCGGGCGCGCCTGCTGGGTCTGCAGCGACATTTTTTCTAACGCTGGGCTAGGCTCGGCCGCATCTGTTCTATCTCGCCGAAATACCCTGCCTGGAGGGCCAACGGCGAGGGGCCTTTCCTCGCTCCTCATAGGAGCCGAGGCAGGTTCTGCCGCCTCCGGCCTGGAGTAAGCGCTTCGGAGCAGTGTGTCAGCAGAGTCGTGCTTAGCCGACGAGATGGCAGACAGCGGAGCTTCCCTAACGCCTTCTGTAACAGGACTTACGCTTTCTCGGGCGCGAGGTGTTACCGTCGGACGGTCAGAAGTGGCCAATGGTTGTGAGTCGTTTGCTTCGGAAGTAGCGGCTTCGGCCATGGCATCGGGGGGCGATGCCGGTGCCATTTGGGCGGAGAGGTCAGCTTGAGGCGCCTTGTTATGAGGCGTATCGGCCCACCACCAGTACAAGGCGCCGATTAGCAGGAGCAGGGCTGCCGCCGAGGCCACAGGCATCCACCAGCGCGACAGGAGCGGCCTCCGTTGCTTCGATACAGGGCTGATCTGCTGCTGCAGGCGTTGCAGGGCGGCTTCGTGATCTTCTTCGGGCAGGGCGTTTAGGCCCTGCCATGCCTCGCGGCGGAAGGTATCTGTGGCGATGAGTGCGTTTAAGGTCTCCTCATCTTGCCGGTTGAAATTGCCGGAGACCCAACGCCACAGCAGCGCCAAGAAGCGCGCGTCGTCGTCGTGGTGGTGGTGTCTGTTGTTCATCGGCGTTTCCTTTCTAAGCAAAGGCGCAAGTTGCGCCGGCCATTCTGGATGTAAGAGCGGATTTTCCCCACCTCCTCTACTAGTAGTTGGGCGATGTCGCGGTAAGATTTTTCCTCGAAATAAAAATACTGAATGCTGAGGCGCTGCTTTTCGGGCAGGCTCTGGATACATTGCTGAAGCCGCTGGCGCTCATCGGAGCCATTGAGTTCGAACTCCTCGGGCGGCGTTATGGCTTGGTGGTGCGCCATATTCTCCGGCGCATGGTAATCGGTTGGGGCGCGCTTGTGTCGGCGCAATTCCATAAGGCAATAATTTCGGGCCATCACGTAGAGCCATCCGCGGAAGGCTTCCACCTGGTGTGTTTGGGCTTTGCGGGCCAATTCCTCGTAGATGCCCATGACGGCGTCTTCAGCGGCGTGTCTGTCGCGCAGGATGTTGAGGCAAACTCCGTAAACCATAGGCATGTAGCGTTCGTAAAGCTGACCTAAATAGCGCGCCTCGCCTGAGCGCTGGTATTGCGCCAGCAGTTCTTCGTCAGACGAAGCATCGGAACCTTTGGTGCGAAAAAATCGGAGCATGCACGCTGCGCGTTTTGCTGCGCCCAAAGGTAGGGAGGAGATGCAGAAAATGCCGTTTTTGCACAAGCGAGCGGCCCCTTGCCGCATTGGATTACCTTCTGTTGCTCGTACGCAGGGGCGCATTCGGCGAAATGTGGTGGGTGGTCATCTATCTGCCCTAAGTTTGTCCGGCGAAAAAGGGCGTATTTAGCAGCTCGTAATGATGTTCTTTTTCACGAAGTACAAACTTGGCTGTCAATGGCTGGAAATGCCTCATTTAGAAATGCCCTCCTCATCACGGCCATTGTGCTGGTAGTAGTAGCCATTGGCGGCTACCTACTTTTCCCAAAAGTCATTGAGCAGTTTGTTCATTGGTTGCTAGGGCTTATGATTGTAGTGCTAGGGCTATTTTTTCAGCGTAAGAAATGACCACGTAGCTCCTGGCCAGACTAAATGAGTCTCTACTTTACCCTAAATCACATCCTAAGCATGTTGATTTCTATTGAACACCTCAACAAGACATACATCATGGGCGCCGAGAAGGTGGAGGCGCTCAAAGACGTCAGCCTGCAGATTGACCGCGGCGAATACGTGGCGCTTATGGGGCCTTCGGGCAGTGGCAAGTCCACGCTAATGAACCTGTTAGGTTGCTTAGACTCGCCCAGTAGCGGCAAATATTGGCTCAATGGCATCGAGGTAAGCACGATGAGCGACAGCGAGCTAGCCGAGGTGCGCAACAAGCAGATTGGCTTTGTCTTTCAGACGTTCAACCTCTTACCACGCCTCACGGCACTAGAGAATGTGGCCTTGCCCTTGGTGTACGCAGGTATGCCCAAAGAGGAGCGCCTGCAGAAGGCTCGCGCTGCCTTAGAGGCCGTCGGGCTGGGCGACCGCATGCACCACAAGCCCAACGAGCTGTCTGGCGGACAGCGTCAACGCGTAGCCATTGCCCGCGCGCTTGTCAATGACCCGGCCATTATCTTGGCCGACGAGCCGACGGGCAACTTAGACTCGAAGACTTCTTACGAGATCATGGCGCTCTTCGACCAAATCCACCGGGCTGGCAACACTATCGTGCTTGTAACGCACGAGCCTGACATTGCTCAGCACGCACACCGCATCGTGCGCCTGCGCGACGGGCTGGTGGAGTCTGACAAAATCAATGAGCACGTGGCCCAGGTGGCTCGTTAATTGTGGCGCCGCTGAGCAAAGCAACAAGAAAATACAGTGGTCGTTTTTTAGCCAAAACGACGCATGTCCATACCCGTGAAACACTGGTTAATGTGGGCTTTTGTAATCGGTGGTTGCGGTCATCTATTGGGTTTTCAAATGGCCGACAGCTCACCTGAAGAGAAGCCAGCCCCCGAAAAGTTCATCTTCTATTGGGGCAGCGCTCAGGCAGCCCTGACAGCGGCCAATGATTACCGCGCCACCCTCACTTTGGCGCCGCCGGTCTTCAGGCAGATGTTCTTCCAGTCACCCCGGCTGTGGAATGGGTATAGCATGGAGGAGCGCGTTTCTTTCCGCCTCGAGGGTATTCCAGTGTTAGTCCTGCGCCACGGTCAAGCGTACGAAGCGCTCATTCCCGAACTGTACGCGCGCGTGGCAGCACAGGCAGCACCAGGTATGCGCTTCGCCCTCACTGACTTGGCACTGACGCCCCAGCTCAGTGGCGCCATTGATTTCGTGCTGGAGGAACAGCCTGCCTCTCCCTTTAGAGACGAACTACTCTTTTCTGACCAGCGCTATGCTGACAACTCGTGGATAGACCAGCGCATGGTCGCCAACGTGCTGTGGGGCCGCGAAAGCGACGACGTGATGCGGCGCGATTTCTTCTCGCCTCAGGAAGCCCTGCAGATCCTTCAGCAGCAGCCCGCAATAGTATGGCAGCCGGGCATACCGCTCCAACCCGTCTATGCCGAAGTGCAAATAGCGTGGGCCAGCGACGCCCGACACAGCTTTCGCGTCCTGCTCGACGACCCTGATGCCTACCAGCAATTGGTGCGATACGCCAAGCAATACCAGTTTCTGATCGAACCCGGTACTCGGCTGACCCTTAGTCTGTACTCCGACCGATACGATCGGCTCTTTGAACACACAATGCGCCTCGTCGGGGCCGATGACCCGCGCTTGGCCCTACGCCGCCACCGCGATGGGCACCGGGTGCGCCTGCAGTGGGGGCCGCTGGAGCATATTTGGGAACACCGCTACCTTATTCGGATGACCGACTCCAATGGTCATGCCTTGTCCGCCGACCCCATGTTTACTGTGCGGTATCCTCTAGGCCGCCCGCACCTGCCCGAACTCCTCTCCACCCGACCGACGCTGTGGATTGACGAAGAACGCGTGCCCGACCTGTCCTTCTTTATCTCCCTCGGCAGGCAAACCCTGCGCATAACACCAGAGGACGCGCTTCCTGACTGGGGGGCATTGCCCGAAGATACGCTACTCTTCTTACTGCTTCACGACCTGTCCGCCGAGGGCTACGACCTGTCCGCCTTGGCCTTAGGGGTGCAGACCTTTCCGGTGAAGGCACCACCACTTCCAGCAAAAGCTCTGGAAAGCAGGGCGCCCGTGGCACTTTCCCTGTACTTGCCCGTGGTGAGCGACGAAGCTTTAGAGATAACTTTTGACATACCCCAGTCTGCACCAGTGGTGCTGATACTACAGGATGCCCAGGGCAACACCGCTCACCGCGTAGAAGGCGTGTACGCTACGGGGCGCCACACCCTGTCAGTACCCAGACGCCTGCTGCCGCCTCACGGCCGGGTGCTTTTGGAGACACCCTATGCCAAAGCCCAACAGTCGTTTGAGATACGCTGAGCCGTTGCTCACTCCTCGCCAGTGGTGGCATTGCGGATGATGTTGCCCAAGAACACAGCGTTGGCAAATAGCCGGTTGGTACCGTACCAGAATCCGCGAAAATTGGGATTGGTACAAAAACCAATAATACGCCCACTGCCCAAAGCCTGAACTAATACCGCCGCAGCACCTGAGACCATGGCTTGATGCTGCGGATGCAGGTAGCCCGCCAGCAAAGGCTGCCCATGGTAAAGCACGGGCGTGGCATAAGGGTTGGCCAGTGGCTGCGCAAATACGTTGCCCGAGGCATAGATCGCCATCGAAGGGCGGCGATAGCCAAAGCATAGCGGATGTGTCAGGTCGAGCTCTGCCCTGAAAATGGAGCCCGGAAGGCGCAGGGCCTGGGCGTCGTCTTCCATGGCAGCATAGGGACGCCGTGTGTTTTCGGCCATGCGCGGCGCAGGGCGCAGCTCCCAGGAGGCAATGCCCGCGTTTTTGACCCAGCGCACTGCCTGCCCTGTGGTGATAAGCACACCACCATCGGAGAGAAACTGTTTGATCTTGTCTGCCGACAGGCGATTGAAGTTCCCCCCTGCCAGGATGACCGTGTTGTACTTAGACAGGTTGAGGTTGTTGAAGCGCTCGGCATCAATGAGCAGTGGCGGCATGCCGTAGCGGACATCGAGCAGGTGCCAGATTTCGCCTGTTTCGGCAACGCCAGCATCTCGTCCAGTAACAAGCACCACTTTGGGAGGGCGCAGCACTGCAAAGCGCGTACTGCCTAAGTCTGGTCCTCGTTGTGCCTGGCCGCCGCGCAGGGCGAACACGCGCAAATCTTCGGCGCCACTCTGCAGTATGCGTTGCCTGATAGCTACCGCATCGAGCGGTTGCCTATCCAGCGGAATGACGAGCGTCCCTTCCTCAAAGCGGGTGCTTTCCATCTCAAAAGGACGTGTGGCTACCAGCACACGGATACCCGCGCGGTGCAAGGCTGCCAGCAGACGCGGCACATCGTATCCATTAGCCGCCACAGCATAGGCATACAAGTTTGCAGTGGGTTCTGGTACCGTTAAGGCCGGCCACGAAGGCTCGCGCTCTAAGGGAGGTCCTAAGCGCAGAGGTGTTGAAGCATTGGCTTGCCATTCGGACCACTCCAGACCAAAGGCATCGGGCAGCGTCCAGGCCGAGATGTCGTAGAAGATGCTGTCTTCGAAGGAGGTGCGCCGTTCGAAAATGGCCTTGACCAACCGATAATTAGGCTGTACAGTAGGCACCGCCCACAGGGCCGCTGTGCTTACCTCCTGATTACTTGCCGTTCCGTGCTCCACAGGATGCACGCGAATACGGTGCAACAGTAGCAGCCGAATGAACTCGCGCACCGCGCGGCTGGGCATATCGGCATCATCGCTGAAGACGTAAGCAGCCACCTTGTCTTGCCGAGCCTCTGCTAGGGCTGTTCGGAAAAAATCGCGCAAGTAGGTGTTCAATTCCGCACGCATATCGCCTACGGCCTGCAAGGTAGATAGCGACGTTATCACTTGGTTCCTAATGGTGTAGGGAAATGTCAGCACGCCATAACTGCTCTCCTGAGCACTGCCGCGGCTGCTGGCTTGTTCGAAGAGAATGCCGATACAGCCATTGGCGTCGGGGTATGTAGAGCCTTTGCCGTAGTAAAAGTCGTCATAATTTTCTTGAGAATAGAAAAGTATCTTCTTCTCGCTCAAGGCGCGGGCGTGGTACTCTCCGATGCGTGCCGTTAAGCGCTGGTTGAGCACTGGCGTGAGTGGGTGTACCCGAGAGGGTACGCCGGGCTGAAAGAAAAAAGTCGTATTGGTACCCATTTCGTGGTGGTCGGTCAACACGTTGGGCAGCCAATCTTGGAATAAAGCCACCCGCCCACCCGACTCAG
>FWWL01004928.1_pt1 | contig 21662 bp, 14 predicted proteins | sample 2228331 | NCBI WGS metagenome assembly FWWL01 (sample SAMEA103939775, study PRJEB20133) | metagenome | reverse complement strand
CCTGACAACTTGATCTTCCAGCGCTTGCACGCGGGGAGCAAGTTGGCCAATGGTTCGCTCGAACAACGCAACGACAGCCTCCTCGCCTTGCGGGTAGGCTTCGTGTATCTCTGCGCGGGTCGGCCTCACGAATCGGGTCATGGCGCTATTGTCGCTGATTTGTGCAATTTTGGCAAGTCAAAAGAGGCAAATCAGGGTGAGCAGTTACAATAAACGAATGAAGGCAGCGCGCATTCGTTTGTTCGTTGTTCAAAATTCGTTGATGGGTGTCTTGGGTGCGCGGCCCGTCAGGGAATGATGGGAATGAATGAACCAACGTCCGTTGGGACGGCAGTTCAACTGCCGTCTCAACACCCTTTATGTGTTGATGAGTCTTCTGCCAGAGGGAAACGACCTGTTTATCTCATTGCATGGCCTGATAGCGTATCGGTTCCACGTCACGGGGGCGATCGGAGCGTTGACCCGGCTGACGGGGATAGTAAAAGGTCTCTCGCAACTGCGGGGTGACCATGCTGGAATGGCGATATCCCATCCAGGTGCCGTAAAACTGAGCGATCCGAAACCCGACGATCGAGAGGAGATGACGGGCTAACTCCCCTTCTCGAGCCGCATGATACCAGTCGCTCAGGATGTTGGACATCGTCAGCCGCAGAAAATCGTAAATGCTGAAATGGGCTTCAGGATAAATCTGCTTGAAGGCCATGGCTTCGCGGCGATAACGGTTGAAAATAGCATACAGCGATTCGTTGTGGACGTGGATGATCTCGGCCTCAGCCACATAGGCAATCCCATATCCCTGTTCCTGAGCCCACTTTGCCCAGGCCACATCCTCCAGGCCAGTCAGGCGCTCATCGTATGGATGGCGCTCCCATAACGAGCGCCGAATCGCTGCATTGGCATTGTTGCAAAACGCCGTCGCCTGACGGGGTTGACTCACGTCGGGATACCATTGATAAAACACCTGTCGCTCGGAAAAACGGGCCCATGCTGGACCGCGCTGCTTGCCATACGTCAACGCTACCTGTGGATCGGCAAACGGGCGTAGCAGAGTCTCCAGCCAATCCGGATAGACCGGATAGACATGCGCGCTGGCGATCACCACCCGTTCTCGCGTCGCGGCCTGAATCCCCAGGTTGAGAGAGCGCCCGAAAGTAAACTCCTGACGAGGGATGTGGACCACTCGCGCCCCAAATGCCTGAGCGATGGTCACGGTTGAGTCGGTTGACCCGGAGTCGACCAGGATCACTTCTACATCCTGCACCGTTTGTTGACGGATGCCCTCCAGCAAGCGCGGCAGGTGACGGGCTTCATTGCAGGCCCGAATCACAATCGAGCAGGTCATCGCAGACGCATCTTGTGCGGAATTACCAATCATCATTTTGCTCATACCCCAGACGAATGAGAAGATCTCCAGCCACCTGCTTGAACACCCGTTTGTGCTCTGGTGAGAAATAGCGCTTCCATTCGCCCGTCTTGCCCGAACGAAATGTGGGAGAACGTCGGGGATCAATAGCCGCTTCCAGGCCGGCCAGAATCACAGAAAGGGGCACAGGAAGCGGCACCCGTTTCAAGAAGTGCCTGGCCATGCGAGTTAAGGTTTCAGCCCGCGCCTGAATCAGGTCTTCAAAGCGCAGGCACAATACCTCAGGAGGATCGAACCAGCCCAGGTAAGGGGCAAAGCGAGTCGCAATGTCGGGGAATTCGACCGAAGAGTCGGGACGCCCCACAATGCTGACCATCAGCCGGGCATCGAAATCGGGCAGGGAGCGATAGTAGGCATGGTGTACGTGGCGGCTCTCCATTTCTGAAACGTAGAACACATGCGAAACCACCACATCGCGAGGATCCCGAAAGATAAAGTAAGGGACGAAGCGCCCGCTGGTTACGCGAGAAACCACTTCCGGTCGGGCGAAGAGATGCGCCGAGGCCACATCGCCGGGGCGTAGAGAGTCCAGCCAGGTCAGGGCTTGCTCCGGGGGGCGCTTCCGTCCGCTTTCCCCTTCGTATTCCGCATAAAAGGAGTGCAGTCGCCGGGCAAAGGGAGCTACACCAGAGAAGCCGAGCAGAATCTGGTCGAGCAGATGCGTCCCGCTCTTCGGGAAGGAAATGCCCAGGAGGACCGGCCACCCCGCTGGGGGTTCAAGCAGAGAAGCGAAGCGAAGTCTCTGGACGGATTTCTCGGTGACGTAAAGCAACCTTCGGAGCAGGAGACGGGGCGTCATGCGACCAGGGCGCCCTCCAGACGCAATAGCCATTCTTTGGTGGACAGGCCCTGTCCGCCGCTGTAGCCGTGGAGTGTTCCATCTGCCCCAATCACGCGATGACAGGGGATGACCAGCGGCATGGGGTTCGACGCCACGGCACGACCAACAGCCCGGACAGCCTGGGGGCGATCCAGTTGACGCGCAATGTCGCCATAGGAGCGCGTCTCCCCATATGGAATGGAATACACGTGCTGTAAAACGGCCCGCTGAAATGGCCGAAGTGTGCCCCAATCAATGGGGAGAGAGAACGCTTTTCGCCGGCCATGCAGATATTCGTCCAGTTCCTGTCGCCAGGCGGCCGTGTGGGTTTCGTGAAGTATCACCGGGCGTCGCAGACGCCGGGTAAGATAAGCGTCCAGACCAGAGGTATTGGCCTCCCACTCTACAGCCACCAGGCCGGTCTCTGATACCGCCACCCATAGAGGGCCAAGGGGGGTATCCGCAAGTCGTCCAAGAAAGATAGGAAGTCGCTCAGTCATGGCTAAGGGTAGATGCCAGAGGGTTAGAGGTTGTCGCTGGTCATGATAAACAATGGCGTCATTTCAAAGGACTCGAACTTGGGACGCAGGCGATCGGTATTGTAGAAACGATCTACATCCACGAATTTCTTGCGGCTGGTGACAATATCCAGCGGAACGTTATCGTAGCGACCGTTCTTCAACACCACCATACGGCCATGCATCTTCTTCATGATCAGGTTCAGGGCCAGGTTGCCATAGGCCATGGGGACGATGGAGTCAATCGCATCCGGATCGCCACAACGAACCAGGTAGCCCAGGCGCTGATTAATAATGTTCACTGGATGCCCGTTGTTGTATTTGGCACTCAAGTCTTTCAAGCGTGCAGACACCAGATCACCAATTCCACCCAGCTTAGCATGGCCATATGGATCGGTGGTGCGATCTTCAAAGACCATCTCTCCCCCTTCAAACATGGCGCCCTCTGAGACCAGGACGATGGCATATTTGCTGGGATTGCGATTGCGATCATACATCAGGAGTTCCGCCAGGCGTTCTATGTTGAACTTATATTCCGGAATCACGCAGCGATGAGCCGCGCCTGCCATGGTCGGCAATAAGGCAGTAAAGCCAGCATAGCGACCGAATACCTCCAGCACCATCAGACGCTCGTGAGAACCGGCTACTGTTCGCAGACTGTTGGTCAGTTCAATGGTGCGGGTCACGCACGTTGAAAAGCCAATGCAGTAGTCGGTGCCCGGCACGTCGTTATCCATGGTCTTTGGGATGGCGATGATCTTGACGCCTTCCTGGAAGAGACGAACAGCATAACTCAGCGTGTCATCCCCACCGATCGGGATGAGATAATCAATGCCGAGGAAATCCAGGTTCTTGAGTACCTCTTCGGTCAGATCGTTTTTCTCAGCCGTGTATTTATCGCGCAGGTGGTCAGGGACACTGTTGCGTTTGACATTGCTCGGATTGGTACGCGAAGTGTGCAGGAAAGTGCCACCCGTGCGACCGGCGCGGTTGACTACTTCTTCAGTCAACACCTGGAAGTTGTTGCTGTTATCGGCATCTTTGTCGCGAATCAGGTCCACCAGGCCGGCCCAGCCACGGCGAATGCCGATCACTTCCCATCCTTCCCGCAACGCCCGAATGGTGACCGCCCGAATTGCCGGGTTCAATCCCGGCACATCACCACCACCAGTGAGAATGCCGATTCTGCCTTTGATCGCCATAGAGACCTCCAGAAAAACGGGTTTAGATAATTCTACACCAGTTCGGCCGATGGTTTGGCAGGTTGATCCGCAGATTCAGCCAGTTGACCAACGGAGCCAATGCAGGAAATCCCCAGGCGTGGCAACGGTTGCGGCAAAAGAGAGCCCTTCTGCTCCAGGCCCCCCAAGTCCTGACTCGGGTCATCCAGGAGTTGACTCCAGCGAGATTTTCATCTATATTCGCCTCATGCCCAAACAACAGATTTACCTGCTCTCCCCCCGTGAATTCTCCCCTGAAACCATTGCCGTTGCCTTTGCCAAAACCTCCCGCTCCCCCGAGTCATTCCGGGAAATTGCCCAGGGGCTGACCGACCAGGCTTCGGCCCAATTTCACGAACGCTGGGTGATCGGCTATGGTCATGCTTCCGTGGCGGAACATGCCGTGTTGCATCTCGCCATCGAAAACGTCTCACGGCTGGCCATCGAAGCCATTGAGTCGAATCGGCTGGCCTCCTACACCGAGAAATCCACGCGCTACCAGAAGTGGGGACCTGACGACTTCATCCTGCCGCCAGAACTGGAGGGCCATCCGCTGAAAAACGAATTCATTGAGACCGTCCGCCTGCTGTTTGCCACCTACACTGCATCCCTGGAACCCGTTCGCCAGGTCGTGGCCCGAGAGTTCCCTCCACGAGAAGGGGAAACCGAGGCAGCCTGGGATCGCCGCATCCGCTCCCGCTATGTGGACGTGTGTCGCTTCCTGCTACCGGCGGCGGCGATCGCCAACGTAGGGATGACGGTCAACGCTCGCGAACTGGAACATGCCATCCGCAAACTCCTCTCCCATGCGCTGGCGGAAGTGCGAACCATTGGGGAACAAATCAAAGAAGTGGCCCTGACCGAAACGCCTACCCTGATCAAATATGCCGAGGCGGTTCCCTACCTGGACCAGACGCGGGCCGCGCTCCAACAGGCCGCTTCTACCCCCGATCTTGTCCTTCCCCCCGCTCCTCCCCAGGGTTTCTGCACGCTGGTGGATTACGATCCCGAAGGGGAAAACACCGTTCTTGCTGCCGCTCTCTACCGCTATGGGGAGATGTCGTTCACTGCGGCCCTGGACCACGTTCGGCGGCTCTCCTCTGACGATCGCCTGCACCTGGCTCACACTTTATTGGGACACCTGGGCCCCCACGACATCCCCTTACGGGAACTGGAATACTGCTCCTACACCTTTGATCTGATCATGGATCAGGGAGCCTACGCGGAATTCAAACGTCATCGGATGATGACGCAAACGCCTCAACGCCTGACCACTCATCTGGGCTATGCGATTCCTCGCCTAATCGAGGAGGCCGGCCTGCGCTCCCGCTATGAAGCCGCTTTACAGGCAGCCTCTCAAACCTACGAGCGTCTGGCGGCCTGGAATCCTGATGTGGCCCAATACGTGGTTCCAAATGGATTTTACCGACGGGTGCTGGCGCGCTTCAATCTGCGCACCGCCTACCATTTTTGCCGGCTGCGCTCAGCACCCAATGCTCACTTCTCCATTCGCAAGATCGCTCAGCGAATCGCCGAAGAGATCCGCCGGGTGCACCCTGCCCTCTCAGCCTTCTTGCGATTGCCTGGCGAAACCTGGCAGGAGATCGAGAAGCATTATTTCAGTCACCCGGATTCGACGATATGACCCGCCATCGCTGCATGGCCGGCCGCCTTTCCAGGATAAGGTACAATTGTGATAGCGGTTTCCATAGAACAAAATCCACATTGAGAACGTTAACCGCAAAAACCGGCTCACGTTTCAGCACTCACTTCTCACGTTTTGGAGGTTTCATGATACCCAGAACATTTCGCCTGACATCTCTGCACATTGTGTGGCATGGACTGGCGACCATCGGTTTGATTCTGGCTGCTCTCGGCATGGCAATACCCGTCCAGGCTGCGACACCCCCGCCAAACGACAATCGCGCCGATGCCCTGTTCATTAATGCCAATCCCTTCTCCCATACCATCCTCGATATTACTGGAGCTACAACTGAAGCCGGCGATCCGGTGATCACCTGTGGTGGAGGTTCACAGCACCTTAACTCAGTATGGTACGTTTTTGTGCCATCCCAATCAGGAGAAGTGTTGATTGACACCACAGGCAGCACCTATGACACTGTACTGGCCGTCTTCCAGGATGATCCACTGAACCCTGGCAGCTTGCTTCAGCTAGGTTGCAACGACAATTCGGGGAGCATTCTCTCCTCGGTCAAACTGCTCCTACGAAGCGGGGTACGCTACTACGTGGAAGTGGTACGCAAGACCGGTACCACCGCCAGCCAGTATCGGCTCAATTTGCGCTTCCAGTTTACCGCCCGGCCAGTAGCCTGGGGCACGGGGGCCGGCAAAAAATGGGATGCCTCTGAGAAGCCCTACTTCAGTTTCCAGACCGACTGGCAAGCCTATCCCCTGGCGGGGGCCTACAAAGACGCCATCCACATCTCTCACAGCGAGAACAACTGGGCACTGATGTACTTTGATGGCGGCCAGATTGATTTGGTCTATGCACTGGGTCCCACTATGGGCTCATTGGATATTTATATTGACGATGTGTTGATGGGCACTCTCAATCAAGGCAACGCGAACTTTGTGCCCAATCAAGTCTGGACCAGTCCCCCCCTCTCCGATGGCGTGCACAAGTTAAAGTTACACCATCTTCCTGGTGGTAAGGCCAACTTTGATTACGTCACCGTCTACGCTTATCCCGACACCATCTCACCAGCCAAAATCACCACTCTGAACGCTTCGGTGAACAGCAATGGCCAGGTGGTCCTGAGCTGGAAAGCCGTAGGGGATGACAAAAACGTAGGCACAGCCCGAAGTTACGAGTTGCGCTATTTCAAGGATAGCGGCGCCCCTCCCGACTGTGTAGCCGATTGGGCCAGTGGCAATACCTATCCCTATGCTCTACCAGCCCCCGCCCTGGCGGGCACCACGCAACAGGCGACTTTGAACGGCTTCTGGCCAGGAGTGAAGTATCATTTCTGCCTGGTGGCAAAAGATGAAGTAGGAAATCCAGGGATACCTTCTAACCGCGCTGAGGCCACACCCACCGCACCGGTCACCATCGGCCCCGGCGGTTACGACGACCGACATCCGGCCTGGAACTACAACGGGAATTGGGAAGCGATTAGAGACGACCTGGCCCGTCAAAAGACACTCCGTATCTCCCGTAAGGTTGGCAATTCAGCCGTCTTCAACTTCACTGGAACCCAATTCGTGTTCACCTACGTGACCGGCGCCACCCACGGGAAAATGGACGTGTTTGTAGATGGGACTCTGGTCGCCACCATTGATCAAAACACACCCTTCCCACGACGTTTCACCTACACCAGTCCGATCTTCACCCTGGGGCCTCACACCGTTCGCTTCGTGCACAAGACCCAGGGACGGGTAACCGTAGACGAAATTCTGATCACCAACCTGGTGGATGGCGGCCCGCCAGACCCGATCGCCGATCTGGTCGCCACCCCTGGCACCAACGATGGTGAAGTGTTCCTGACCTGGACGGCCCCTGGCGATGACGGCAGCAGTGGCACGGCAAAGAAATACGAGGTGCGCTACTCCCTCTATCCGATTACCAACCTGTTCGATTGGAGCAACGCCAAACCGGCCGCTGGAGTCATCCCGCTCCCACAGCCGGCCGGTACTGCCCAGAGCATGACAGTGGTTGGCCTGACGCCCGGCGCCCACTACTATTTCGCCATCCGCACCCTGGATGACGCCTGGTATTGGTCTCTCTCCAATACCGTCGATTCCGATGTCCAATACACCGGGGCATACGCTGGCTGTGGCCCTTATGAAGACGGACATTCCATCTGGTCATACATCGGGAATGTCATTTCAGCCAGCCATCCCAATGCCACAGGGGGCAGCTACCGCCTGCTACTCTCACCGCCAGCCTCCCTGGCGCGCTTCTGGTTCAACGGCACTCAGTTCCGTCTGGTATTCACGAAAGATCCTTCGTATGGCGGACTGAAAGTCTTCGTGGACGGGAAATACATCGGCAAGATTGTACAGTCGGATGCCACGACCTTATGGAAGCAAACCTGGACTTCTCCCACCCTGTCGCCTGGCAACCATGTCGTGGAATTTCAAACTATCGGCAAAGCAACTGTAGATCGCATCGTCATCTGCCCATAACCCTGAACAGGCACGAAGACCCCGTTCACCAGGAACGGGGTCTTCAATGTCACATCATCATTTCACCTGCTGAAGCACCTGCATCATCTTATCGTAGAGCGTCGGAGCCGCGGCCACAACCGAGCAGGGAGGCAGGAGATAGCCAGGGCTCCCATCCAGCGCAGTGACGCGTGCCCCGGCTTCCTCCGCAATCAACCCTCCCGCTGCTACATCCCACGGCTGGAGCGACAATTCCCAATACCCGTCAAAACGCCCGGCCGCCACATAACACAGATCGAGCGCCGCTGATCCCAGGCGACGTACCCCTTGAGTCAGGCGGGCAAAACGGCCAAAGTATTCCAGATTATTCACTTTAGCCGTCCAGGTGTCATAGGGAAAACCGGTCACCAGCAGCGAAGTACGCAACTCTGTGGCTTGCGAGACTCGCAAGCGACGGCGGCCATTCAAGACAGCCCCCTGGCCTCGCTCTGCTGAAAACAATTCATCTCGCATCGGGTCATACACTACAGCCAGGCGAGTTATGCCTTCCCAGGCACAGGCGATCGAGACGCAAAAGATCGGCACCCCATGGGCATAGTTCACTGTTCCATCCAGGGGATCCACGTACCACAACAATCCACCATCGGTTCCGCTCTCGCCACTCTCCTCAGCAACAATGCGGCTCTCGGGCCAACGCCGATGAATTTCTTCCAGCAAGAACGCTTCCGATTGGCGATCGACCTCAGTAACGAGATCGATCACTCCTTTGAACTGCACGTCGTGTTCCTGCTCATAACCATTGCGCAAAATCTGACCTGCCTGACGGGCCAGCAACTCCAGATCAGAAAGAGATGGCACGTTCATTCAGGAAGAATACCTCCGAATTCGCGTTCAGGCAAAATAGGAGGCGGTTCTGCTCTTGAGCAAAACCGCCCTTTGGTAAATACCTGGGGTTGTGAAAACACAAGCGCCTACTAGAGAGAACATTAACAGACTTATCGAATTTCGTCAAGCAATACATGATACGACCCGTTTTTGTCCCCGTGTCAAGTCAAAAGATAATGTTACCGAAGCGGCCGCCCCTTTGTGGAGAGATGGATACAAACAGACGAACGGCCCAAGTGGGGAAGCGGCCTGTTCGTCTTCGTTGGGTGGGTAGGTTGATTGTGCCTCATTTTGCAAAGGGAAAGCGCTCATCGTCTATGCCGTCAAAGCAGGTTGGTCTTCCAACGGGTGCAAAGGGACAAGCGCACATCTTCCACCTGACCTTCCTGCAAACCAGGCACGGTATACAGTTGAACGATCAGGTTCTGAATCCCCTGGCGAAGAACCAGCGGCACGCTCTATACGCGGCAGCCGCCTCACACTGCTGATGTTGATGGTTGCCAATAGCCTGCGCAATTCAGACGTCCGCCGAAGTTCGCTCTGGGTTTCCAGGTGCTCCGCCATCCACACCAGATTGGGCTGCAATCGCTCAGCGCAGGGATAATCCAGACTCTATCTTGCGCATGGCCGCATTCACTTCTGCCCCATAGGTCTTGCCACGTTGCTTGCGGCGTGGCTTGCGGGCCAGTTCGCTGTGGATCAGCCACAGCAACGACTTGTGATACAAACCGGTCACGGCTTCCATTTCATGGAGCAGACGGCTGCGTTCCTTCTTGCCTTTGGTTTGCCAGTAGCGAATACGCATCTTATGCAGGTGCTTCCGCCGTTCATCAATGGTCATTGGTTCTGTTTCGGCCATCGTTTCCTCGGTAACATTTTCTTTTGACGGAACGATGATACTTCGGTAACATTTTTTGACAGACCGCGGTCCCTTGCGCAAATTCTGTTGAGGAGGTATAATGCAGGCGTTGCTTAAGAAACAATCAACCATACGCGTCTACAAGCGCTTGAGGAAAAATCTCGAAGCGCTTGCCTTCGTTTGTCTCGGTCGGGTTGATTGGCCATAGATAGAAAGATCGATTGCAGAGGATTTATTCTGTTTGAGGAGATTCTCCGTGGAAACAAAAGGATTGACTGCCCTGCGTATCAGCCTCGCCTCTCCTGAAACCATCTTGTCGTGGTCGTATGGGGAGGTGCTCAAGCCAGAAACCATTAACTATCGCCGGCTCCGACCGGAGAAAGATGGTCTGTTTTGTGAGGCGATTTTTGGCCCTACCCGTGACTGGCAATGTTACTGCGGCAAGTACAAAAATCCGCGCTACAAAGGGATTGTCTGCGATAAGTGTGGGGTGCAGGTCACCCGCTCCTCCGTTCGCCGTGAGCGGATGGGGCACATTTCTCTGGCGACGCCGGTAGCCCACATCTGGTATACCCGGCGTGTCCCTTCCTACCTGGGAATTTTGCTGGATATTTCGCGCCGCAATCTCGATCGGGTATTGTATTTTGCCCAGTATATTGTCACTTACGTAGATGAAGAAGCCCGTCAGAAAGCCCTGAAGCGATTGGAAGATGAGATCTCCATCTCCGATCGCGAACGAGCCGCTGAAGTCAACGCCCGCATTGCCGAGATCAAGTTGCGCCGTGATCATGCGCTGGCGGAACTCAACCAGCGTCGCATCAGCCTCGAACAAAGGTATGACGAACAGGTCGCAGCGCACATGGAGCCGATTATCAAAGAGGGGCAGCAACTGGAGAAGACTTTGCAAGAGCAAATCGGCTCGCCGGCGAAACAAGATATTGTCTTCAGCGCCACAGGTGAGACCATCGTTCCAGCAGGAACGGTGATCGCTGCAAAACACATCAGCCAGGTACAGAAGATCGTCAAACAACAACTGGAAGCCGCGGAAAACGAGTTGAGGGAACAGCGGCAACAAGAGATCGAAGCCATCAAAACCGAAATGGCGCGCCTGAAGGCTGAGGCGGACCTGCAAATGGAAGCCTTGCGCAATGAACTGGAGAGCCAGTCCACTGCCTCCCAGGGGCAGAACACGCGTTTGCGAGATGAACTGCTTGAACTGCGGCCATTCATTTTCCTGAGCGAAACGCGTTACCGCGAACTTCGTCAGCGTTGGGGACAGGTCTTCCGCGCAGATATGGGCGCTGAAGCCTTCTATGACATTCTGCGCCGCCTGGACCTGGACAAACTGGCGGAAGAGTTATGGAAAGAAATTCGCACCACCAAATCCAAGCAGAAGCGCAAAAAGGCTACCGCTCGTCTCAAAGTGGTAGAAGCCTTCCGTCGTTCGGGCAATCGGCCGGAGTGGATGATCCTGACGGTCTTGCCGGTGATCCCCCCCGATCTGCGCCCAATGGTGCAGTTAGACGGCGGTCGGTTTGCCACTTCAGACCTGAACGATCTCTATCGGCGCGTGATCAACCGCAACAATCGCCTGAAACGTCTGTTGGAACTGGGTGCGCCCGATGTGATCATCCGCAACGAAAAGCGCATGTTGCAAGAAGCGGTGGATAGCCTGATCGACAACTCCCAGCGCGGCAAAGCCCTCAGCCGCCGGGGACGCCGGGAACTCAAATCTCTGAGCGATATGCTCAAAGGCAAAAAAGGTCGCTTCCGCCGCAACCTGCTGGGCAAGCGCGTGGACTATAGCGGCCGCTCGGTCATCGTCGTGGGCCCGCAACTCAAACTCCACCAGTGTGGTCTGCCCAAAACGATGGCCCTGGAACTCTATCGCCCCTTCGTGATCGCTCGCCTGGTCCAGCACAACTACGCGACGAACGTCAAAGGGGCACGTCGCCTGATCGAGCGCAATCGCCCTGAGGTGTGGGAAGTCCTGGAAGAAGTCATCAAAGAGCGACCGGTCTTGCTCAACCGGGCGCCTACCCTGCATCGTCTGGGCATTCAGGCCTTTGAGCCAGTCTTGATTGAAGGTTCGGCCATTCAATTGCATCCCCTGGTCACCACCGCTTTCAATGCCGACTTCGATGGTGACCAGATGGCCGTGCATGTGCCTCTCTCGCAGAAGGCGGTGCAAGAGGCGCGTGAACTGATGCTCTCCTCCAAAAACCTGCTCAAGCCAGCCGATGGCGAACCGATCATCAGCCCCTCCAAAGACATGGTCCTGGGCGTGTACTACCTGACCATGACCCATCACGCGCCCCATCGCGGCGATGGGCGTGTGTTTGCCGATATAGACGAAGTAGAACTGGCCTACCAACTGGAGCAGGTAGAAGTTCATACCGAGATCAAATTGCGCGTCACCACCTGGTACGATGACCAGCACAGACGCCTGCCCAAACCCGAAACCCGTATCATTGATACGACCGTGGGACGCGCTCTGTTTAACCGCATCCTGCCTCCCGAAGTCCAGTTCGTCAACCGCCGGCTGGATAAGGGTGGCGTGAAAGACCTGATTGCTGAAGTATACGAACTGTGTGGTCAAGAAGTGACGACCAGCGTGGCCGACCGGATCAAAGACATCGGCTTTGAATATGCCATGAAATCTGGCGTTACCCTGGCTGTATCAGACATCACCATTCCGCCTGAACGCAACGATCTGATCAACGAGGCTCTGAGAGAGGTGGAAGTCGTCCAGCGTGACTTTCGCCGCGGCTTGCTCACCGAGCAGGAGAAAAACGAACGCGAAATCGAAATCTGGCAGCGCGCCACTGACCGGGTGGCTGAAGCCGTCAAACAACGCATGGACCCAGATGCTAACCTGGCAGTGATGGCCATCTCTGGCGCCACCAAAGGCGGTTTTTCCACCATCTCTCAACTGGCGGGCATGCGCGGCCTGATGGCTGATCCCTCTGGGCGCATTATCCCACTGCCGATCCGCTCCAATTTCCGCGAAGGGCTGACCGCTCTCGAATACTTCATCTCGACTCACGGCGCTCGCAAAGGTCTGGCCGATACTGCTCTGCGAACCGCTGATGCCGGTTACCTGACTCGCCGTCTGGTGGACGTGGCTCAGGATGTGATCGTCAACGAATACGATTGCGGCACCCGTGAAGGCATCTGGATCCGTAAATCGGATGACGTGGCCGGTGAACCCATGCAGGCCCGCATTTACAGCCGTCTGCTGGCGGAACGTCTGATCGATCCGCGCACGGGCGAAGTGCTCGGCGAACGGGATGACGTCATCGATCATAAACTGGCCCGTCGCATCATCGCTGCCGGCGTGGAAGAGGTCAAAGTTCGCTCGCCGTTGACCTGTGAACTGGAACATGGCGTGTGTGCCAAATGCTACGGCATTGACCTGGGCCGCGGCACGATGGTGGAACTGGGCGCCGCTGTGGGTATCGTAGCCGCTCAATCCATCGGCGAGCCAGGCACCCAGTTAACCCTGCGCACCTTCCACACCGGTGGTGTGGCCGCCGGCGGTGACATCACCACCGGTCTCCCCCGCGTGGAAGAACTCTTTGAAGCTCGCAAGCAACCCAAAGGAGAAGCCATCGTCGCTGAGATCAGCGGCACAGTGCATATCGTCCCATCCGATCGCTATGCGGATATGCACATCGTCAAGATCGAGCATAGCGAACTGGTGAGCGACACCTACGACATCCCCGCGGACTGGAAGATCGTTGTTCAGAGCGAATCCGAAGTCAAAGCCGGTGACGTGTTGGCCGAATTGGGAGAGGCTACCATCGTGGCCCAACACGGCGGGCGCGTGCGGGTGGAGACAAACACCAATCAGGTGATCGTCTCCTACGATCGCCGTGAGGAGAAAGAAATCGCAATTCCGGCCTCCCTGCGTCTTCTGGTACAGGAAGGTGACCACGTCGAAGCCGGCGAACCGCTGACGGAAGGGGCCCTCAACCCGCATCGCATCCTGCGCATTCGCGGACGCGAAGCCTGCCAGTTGTATCTGCTGAGCGAAATCCAGAAAGTGTATCGCTCTCAGGGGCAAAACATCCACGACAAACACTTTGAGATCATCATCCGCAAGATGATGGGCAAAGTGCAGGTCACCCGCCCGGGTGACACCAAATATCTGCCCGGCGATCTGGTGGATCGCCTGGAGATTCGCCGTGTCAACGAAGCCCTGGTGGCCGAAGGCAAACAACCGGCCAAATTCGTTGAAGTTCTGCTGGGCGTGACCAAAGCCTCGCTGAGCACCGACTCCTTCCTCTCCGCCTCCTCCTTCCAGCACACCATCAAAGTCCTGGCAGGCGCAGCCATTGCGGGAAGCACCGATCCGCTATATGGATTGAAAGAAAACGTCATCATCGGCAAACTGATCCCGGCAGGCACTGGTTTCAGGCCAGGGCGATTCAAATCGGGTGCGAGCAATGTGGGATCCTCCCAGTGGACAGAGATCCCCGATAGCGCCGCTGCTGACTAGCCTTTCCGCGATGCCCCTGAGGGGGCATCGTTCTTTGGGAGTCTGGTATCCTGGTCGGTCGGGCATAGTTCAAATGACCTTGCGCAATCGCCTCCTGCTGCTCATGGGGTTGATATCTACCTCTATCCTGGCCTGCAACTTCCCTGGCCTGGTAAAACCACCTGGCGATCCTGGCCTGATCTACACCGCCGCGGCTCAGACCATTGCCGCTTCTGTTTCGCAGACCTTGCAACCGTCCCTCACTGTTAGTATCCCGACCAGCGTTCCCCTTGTCACCTTGACCGCCACCCTGCCAGCAACCACGTCACCCGTGCCCGAAACAATCGTTCCCGCTGAAGCAGTGACTCTCTCTGTCAGTGTCAACACCAACTGTCGTCTGGGACCTGGTCGGGCTTACGATCTGGTAGGCGGCTTGCTGGTCGGTCAGGTGGCTCAGGTATATGGCAAAAACGCCACCCATACCTACTGGTACATTCGCCTACCTTCCAAACCCGATACCTTTTGCTGGGTAACCGGCGAGTATGCCACCGTTACCGGCGACGTGAACATCGTACCGATCTTCACCCCCCCACCTACACCGACCCCAGTGCCTGATTTTGAACTCTCCTATGCGGGTATGGATCACTGCACCGGCTGGTGGACTGAACTGCGCATCAAAAACACCGCCCCCCTGGCATTTCGCTTCTACTCCCTCACCATCAAAGACACCAAAACCGGAGTCACCCAAACCGCCTCTGCAAACGGCTTCACCGACCTGAAAGGATGCCTCTCCTCTGAATTCACGCCTACAATCGAACCCGGCCAGACCTTTGTACTGAGCGGCCCTCTATTTGCCTACAACTTCGATAACCACAAAATGCGAGCCACCCTCATGCTATGTACTGAGCCTGGAGGGGGTGGCTCCTGCATCTCTCGCACCATTGAATTCAAACCCTGATCCTCGTCTCAGGGGGCTCGACCCTTCCAAAGCGAACCAGCCTCCCCACTGCGTGCCTGTTCTCGTCCTTCCAGACCGGAAGGAAAACCGACCCGCAGCAAGACAGCCTGCAACCGTCTGCGCCGCGTCGATGTCTTCCGCCCCTCTACGCACCGACGCTTCTCACCCGGACCCACGGCCGGCTTGCCGATCCCCTGTTTGTTGATCCTGGCTATGGAACTGATCCCCGCACCACCCTTGAAAGCGTGCTCACTTCCGGATACTCAACCCGACCCCCGCCTATCCTGGGTGTGGACATTGATCCCCGACGAGCGATTGCCGTCCAACCCTAAGCCGATGCAATCACCCCTTGTCGTCGCAGGGGATTCAACCTACCCCTTCTCCCTGAACAACGCGTTCGCCTGATTCGGGCTTTCAATGGGTTGCGCGAATACCAGGAATACGATATAGCACCGGTTTGCTCCCGCCTGGCGGAATATGGGTTAATTCGAGATCGGATGACCCTCTCTCTGTTCTCTGCTTTCCCATTTGACCCTTTCCCGAAACAATGGCAGAATCTCACTCGTTCTCTCTGATTATGGGTCGGGCTTTGTCAGGGTTTTTCGATGGGCATGATCCCCACCGGAAAGTCCACCCCAACGCGGACATAGAGTCCGCCCCCACCGGGGACGCGGGTGTTGCGTGTCCTGGTTGGATGAGGGGAAAGCCCGGCGAATTCGTTGCCGCGGCGCAACAGCCTTTATCATATGACTCTGCTGCAAAAAGGTTGTTCCACCGAGATCGTAGAGTACTCTGCACTCTCGGTGCGCGCTCCGTGGTTCATTTATGCAGCGAACTTATATTCTATAAGGAAAATCGCTGAGAAACTATGGACTCTACAATGCCGATCAGACGTATTGCTGTGTTGACCAGCGGTGGAGATGCTCCGGGCATGAACGCGGCCATCCGGGCCGTGGTGCGCACGGGCATTGCCTTTAGCGCACAGGTGTATGCCGTATATGAAGGATATAACGGGTTGATCTGGGGAGGCCAATACATCCGCCGCATGGATTGGGACTCGGTTAGCGGAATTCTGCAACAGGGCGGTACGATTATCGGTACAGCCCGCAGCGAGGAGTTTCGCACTCGCGCTGGACGCCGTAAAGCGGCGCGCAATCTGGTGCATCATGGAATTGATGGGTTGATCGTGATCGGCGGCGATGGCTCGCTGACCGGCGCCAATCTCTTCCGTAGTGAGTGGCCCGACTTGATCCAGGAATTACGGAAACAGGGAGAGATCACTGCGGAGGAAGCGGCTTGCTATCCTGCCTTGAAAGTGGTGGGCATTGTGGCCTCGATTGATAACGATTTTTATGGCACAGAGATGACCATCGGCGCCGATACGGCCCTGCACCGCATCACCGAAGCCGTGGACGCTATCGCCAGCACAGCCGCCAGCCATCAGCGTACCTTTGTGGTCAAGGTGATGGGACGCAACTGTGGCTATCTGGCATTGTTTGGCGCCATCGCCACCGGTGCCGATTGGGTGCTGATCCCCGAATCGCCGCCGGATGTGGAAAACTGGCAGGAGGTGATGGTGGAACGTCTGCGGGCCGGCCGCCAGGCAGGACGACGCGATAACATCGTGATCCTGGCGGAAGGGGCACGCGACCGTAACGGAAAATACATCGGTTCCAGCGATGTGCAGCGTGCGTTGGAGGCTGGTCTGGGCGAGGAAGTGCGTGTAACTGTGCTGGGACATGTTCAGCGTGGCGGACGCCCCAGCGCCTATGACCGTAATCTGGCGACCATGTTGGGCTATGAGGCGGTTCGCACCCTCCTTAACGCCCGCCCAGAAGATGAGCCCGTAGTCATTGGGATTCGGGCCAACCGAATTATCCCCTTGCCCCTCATGGAATGTGTGCAGAAAACCAGGGCTATCAACGAAGCCATTGAACAGAGACAATTTGAGATGGCCATGCAACTGCGCAGCAGCAGTTTTCGCGATGCCTTTAGCACGCTCAAAACGATGGTGCGCACTCTGCCCCGCGCCCCCCAACCGGGCCAGAAACGCTTCCGCATTGCGGTGATGAACGCAGGGGCTCCGGCTCCTGGAATGAATACGGCTGCACGAGCAGCCGTGCGGATTGGTCTGGATCGAGGCCATATCATGCTCGGTGTTCGCAACGGATTTGAAGGGCTGGCAGCAGGAGATGTGTGGGAAATGGGGTGGACCAGCGTCAGTGGCTGGGCCTCTCTGGGCGGCTCGATGCTGGGTACCAATCGCACCATTCCGAAAGGCAAAGACCTGTATGCGATCGCACGCGCCATTGAGAATCACAATATCCAGGCCTTGCTGGTGATTGGCGGCTGGAGCGGCTATGAGGCCGTCTATACCCTGTTGCGCGAACGCCCAAACTTCCCGTCTTTTAACATCCCTATCGTATGCCTGCCGGCTTCAATTAACAACAATCTACCGGGGTCCGAACTCAGCGTGGGGGCAGATACAGCACTCAACAACATTGTGGATGCTGTGGATAAGATCAAGCAATCTGCCGGCGCCACACGGCGTTGTTTTGTGGTGCAGGTGATGGGGCATTATTGCGGTTATCTGGCTTTGATGGGTGGCCTGGCAACCGGTGCAGAACGGGTGTATCTACCCGAGGAAGGGATTTCGTTATCCAGTTTGCTGGAAGATGTCCAGAATCTGACCCGAGGGTTTTTGAACGGCAAACGCATGGGGCTGATCTTGCGGAACGAATACGCCAGCCAGGCCTATACCACGCCGTTTATGTGCGCTCTCTATGAGGAAGAGGGGAAGGGGTTATTTGATGTTCGTCCGGCCATTCTGGGTCACCTGCAGCAGGGCGGTGACCCCTCTCCCTTTGATCGGATTCTGGCCACCAGGCTGGCGCGCTTGTGTATTGAACATCTGATCGATCAATGTAACCAGGGCCAGACGGAAGTGACGACGATCGGTTTACAAAATGGACAGATCGTCTTTCACGATATGCGCGATTTCGATCGGATGGGCGATCTGACTCATCAGCGGCCGCGCCAGCAATGGTGGCTCAATCTCAAGGAAGTGGCCCATATCATGGCCCACTCACCGCTCGATTGGTCGGCAAACGCCTCAAAGGCCGATGCTTAATTATCCAACCTGTAGGACAAACTTTAGTTTGTCCACAAGAGGTGTTCTTCGCCGAAGCAGTCTCCCATTAAATGGGCATTATCGGGACCCAGGGAGATTGCTTTGGCGCGCAAAAAACCGCTCCTTGCATAAGAAAGCCCTGTAGTTTGTCCAGTACAGGTCAGAGATCTGTCTTGCAGGCAGGCGGACGAGACGTCCGCTCCGTAGCGGCGGACATAAAGTCCGCCGACTTTATGTCCGCCGACTTTATGTCCGCCGGCGCGGACGAGACGTTTGCCCTCTCAGGTTCAAGCCCAACGCCAGGTGGAGCCGTCTTTGCTATCTTCCACAATGACGCCCAGTTCTTTGAGCCGGTCGCGAATCCGGTCGGCGAGCGACCAGAGTTTTTGTTGACGGGCTTCGTTGCGCACTTCAAGCAGCAGGTTGATGAAAGGTTCCACCTGGGCAGAGGCGGTTTTCTCTTTCAGGCGTAAACCTAGAACGCCACACAGGGCACGCAGGGTGTCTTGGGCGGGACGTAGTTGTTCGTCGGTGGCGCCGTTGTCACGGGCGGTGTTGATGGCCTTCACCAGTTCAAACAGGGCGGCCAGGGCCGCCGGGGTGTTGAAGTCGTCGTCCATGGCCTCGATGAAGGCGATTCGGGTGGCCTCGGCCTGGTCGCGCAGGGCAGAGGCGGCTTCGGGGGAGAGTCCGCTCGGGGAGGCCGCGGCCGGCCGAAGTCCCGATTTGAGGCGCTCCAGGTTCTTTTCGGCGCTTTCCAGGGTTTCGTCGCTGAAAATGAGCGGGGCGCGATAGTTCCCCATCAGCACCAGCATCCGCATCACGTCAGCATCGTGTTGGGCCAGGAATTCACGAATGGGGATGATATTGCCCAGGGATTTGGACATTTTCTCGCCGCGCAACTGGAGCATGCCGTTGTGTACCCAGTAGCGGGCGAAGGGTTTGCCGGTGAAGGATTCGGTTTGGGCGATTTCGTTTTCGTGGTGGGGGAAGATCAGGTCGTTGCCGCCGCCGTGGATGTCAATCTGTTCGCCCAGTTCGGCCAGGTTCATGGCGGAGCATTCGATGTGCCAGCCAGGACGACCTTTGCCCCAGGGGGAATCCCAGGCGGGTTCGCCGGGTTTGGCGGCTTTCCATAGGGCAAAGTCCATAGGGTGTTCTTTGGCTTCTTCTACTTCAATGCGGGCGCCGGCTTGCATCTCTTCCAGGCGCCGGCCAGAGAGTTTGCCATAATCTTCGTCTTTGGTGACGCGGAAGTAGACGTCACCGTTAGGGGCGACGTAGGCATAGCCTTTGTCAATCAGGCCCTGCACCATGGCGATAATCTCGCGCATGGTCTGGGTGGCGCGTGGGTTGGAGGTGGCCGGCAGGACGTTCAGGTCAATCAGGTTTTGTCGGTAATCGTCAATGTAGCGCTGGGCCAGCAGGAAGGGGTCTTCGCCCAGGGCCCGGGCACGGGCGATGATTTTGTCGTCTACGTCGGTAAAGTTCATGACGTGTTTGACTTTGTAGCCGCGGAATTCCAGATAGCGGCGGATGATGTCAAACACCAGGGCGGACATGGCGTGACCCACGTGGGCTTCGTTATATACGGTCACGCCACAGACGTACATTTTGACCACGCCTGGCTCCAGGGTGACGAAGTCTTCTTTTTGACGGGTGAGGGTGTTGTAGATGCGCAACATGGTGCATACGCTCCAGGGTCAGGATGTTTTTCGTCTTTTGCCGTATTTTTCTTCGTCCACGCGGGCAAAAATCATGCGCCCGGCGGCGGTTTGCAGGACTTTGGAGACGGTCACTTCGCAGTATTCACCGATCACCTCGCGGCCGTTTTCTACAACGACCATGGTGCCATCATCCAGATAGCCCACACCCTGGCCGGGTTCTTTGCCTTCCTGGATGACGTTGATGCGCAGGACTTCTCCCGGCAGGACGACCGATCGAACTGCATTGGCCAGTTCGTTGATGTTCAGGACGGTCACGCCCTGTAACTCGGCAACGCGATGGAGGTTGTAGTCGTTAGTCAGGATGGGACATTTCAGTTGCCGCGCCAGGATGACCAGTTTGTCATCAACCTCGCGCATACCTTCGACGTCAATGTCGCTGACGCGCACCATGACGTTGGGGATGCGTTGCAGTTCGGCCAGGGTTTCCATGCCACGGCGTCCACGGGCGCGGCGTAAGCCATCGGGGGAATCGGCGATGTATTGTAGTTCGTTGAGCACGAAGCGCGGGATGAGGAGTAGGCCCGGCAGGAAACCGGTTTTGGCAATGTCGCTGATCCGACCGTCAATCAAGACGCTGGTGTCGAGCAGGATGTTGCGACTCAGGTTGGACCAGGTTGAACCGGCTTCGCTTCCACGGCCCACCAGGGCACTGAGCAGACCAAACAGATCGCCCTGACGCATGACGAATAGGGAAATGCCGAAATATACGAAGAGAATCACGCCCACGAAGGGCAGGATGGAACCAAACGGTTTGGGGAGCAGAGAGAGAGGAAATGCCAGCAAGGCGGCCACGAGCAACCCGACGATCAGGCCCATCAGCCCGGCGAACAGGGTTTCCGCCGAAAGCCGGCCGATCCTGGCGCGCAAGGCGTGCACCGGCCGAGTGGTGACGTAAGGGGTCAGAATCAGGCCGACCAGAGCACCGACCAGTCCCAGCACGGAGACGTAGGTGAGCCTATCGCGTTGATAGTACATAGCCAATTCTCCCCCTGCATAGCCTCCCAGGAAGGCGAATAACAACATGCCGAGAAGGCGCAGAACAAATTCAATGCTCATGGAGTATCTCCCAGATGATATAAGTGAGCGACTGAATAGAGTCCACTGCAAAAACGAACTGCAGAGCGCATATCGAGAGCGCAGAGTTTTCTCTACGTCTCTGTGTGCTCTGCGTCCCGGCGGTAGAACCACCTTTTGTTGTAGGTCATGATAGACTTCACTGCCAAAAGGTCATTTTACCGCAGAGCACGCAGAGAACCCGGAGAGTTTTGCTTGTTGGGCAAAACGCGGCATGTTCGGTGCGGATTTTGACCTTTTCGGCTCTGGGCTCTCCGCGTTCTCGGCGGTGAAGGGTTTTTGCAGTAAAGTCATGATAGCATTCTGTTTAATATTCGTCAACCGGGACGGAATCCGCCTAGGGCTTTTTAAATTGGGCATCCAACAAAGCAAGAGCCAGTGAGGGACGAGCAGAAATTGTGCGCTGAGCGTCAGGGATGTAACGATACGGAAGCTGACGCAGT
>FWWL01004324.1_pt1 | contig 21669 bp, 15 predicted proteins | sample 2228331 | NCBI WGS metagenome assembly FWWL01 (sample SAMEA103939775, study PRJEB20133) | metagenome | reverse complement strand
GCAATCAAATGCAAATATGCGTTAGGCGGGGCAAAGTCCATAGTCTGCCCTGGAGGGCCACGCGCCGTCGTGGCCACGAACCATCATGGATGATCAACCGGCAGTTCGGCGGACGCGACGGCGCGCGTCCCTCCAAATCCGATGTCGTATCATTACGCATCTTGGAGGTTTAGGCGGTATCGTGGCCACGCAAACCACGAAAAACTTGGGAAACTCCAGAGCCGTTGATATTGTCAAAACATCGAGTCCGGTTTAGGGTAAGGGTTTCTGTCATTTGCGCCTGATCGCGGGGCAGATCCACAATCCGACGAGTGCAGGGGAAGATGACGTATGCATTGAGAAGGCCCGAGTAACCGTGAAAACGTAGTGAGTCTCCAGCGGTTTAGGAACTCGTGACCTACCAACATATCACAACAGAATACAGACAGGTGATCGAGAACAATGTCCGGCGTCGCTTTGGTTGGGTACTTCACGCTGTTTGTAAGTCTGGCCATAGGGCTGGTGTTTGGGGCGTTGCTCCTGGGCAAGCTCTTTCGGCCAGATAATCCCACGCCTATCAAAAAAGAGACCTACGAATGCGGTGAACCGTCTGTAGGCTCCGCAGATATCCAGTTCGACATCCGCTTTTATGTGGTGGCACTGGTATTCCTGATCTTTGACGTGGAAGTGGCCCTGTTTTTCCCTTGGGCCACAGTCTTCGGGAAGGCCACACATCTTGCGTCGGTTAACGTCGATGCTGCGAATCGTCACCAACGGCTGGCGGAACTGGGAATCACAGTAGGCAGTTCACAACGTTTGAGCAACACGAAGAGCTCGGCTGCGACAGGGGGCGGTGAGTTATCAAAGAAGCAGGCTGATGTTCCAACAAGCTTCCCACCCGTTGAGGAACTCCCCGCTTGGGGTAGGCAGTTGGCGGCGCTGGCACTGTGCGATATCTTAGTCTTTTTTGGTGTCCTGATGGTTGGTTTTGCCTACGTTTGGCGTCGCGGCGATTTGACGTGGGTGAGGGCGGTGCCTCACCGATAGCCACGATTTTTCGTGCCGATAGGTTTTCGCATGCACAGACGGTCATACCCATTCTGATCAGCCACAGGTAAGCATATAGCAGAAAAATGTCTGTCGAGGAGATTTTCCGATATCTGCGAGAGAAATTTGGGGAAGCCGTTCGGCCAGGCGATTTCACTGCCATTGATCCGTGGATTGAAATCATCCCCGAGGCGATTGCCGATGTTTGCCGGTTTTTGCGTGATGACCCAGCGTTACGGTTCGAGATGCTGCACTGCATTACGGCCGTCGATTATTTGGAAGTGGACGAAAAGAAGGCCGCCAAGGCTTCCTTTGTTCCCCATCTCGAACTGATTTACCACCTGTCTTCGCTGACATTACGGCACCGACTGACCCTGAAGGTGATGCTGCCCCGATGGCGGGACGATGTTCCGGGACAGCTCCCCCGCGTTCCGACAGTCAGCGATGTTTGGAAAACCGCCCTATGGCACGAGCGAGAGGTCTTTGACCTTTCGGGTGTTGAGTTCGTGGGCCACCCCGATTTGCGGCGAATCCTTTGCCCGGAGGATTGGGTAGGACATCCGCTGCGGAAAGACTACCAAATGCCGGTTGAATACCACGGGATCCGTGCTCGCTAGACAACGGAGTAGGTTCAGTGCCGTAGTCATGTTTCCCATCGAACTTGGGTGCAATTTCTTTGTTATGGAGCCATCAACCTCTTCGAGATTGACAGACATAAGTGCGACAATAGTTTCCACTACGACATGAACGTAATACCAGGAATCGACCCCGAAGATTTCTCGGTCACCCCAGAGGCGGAGGTGAGGACTGAGGAATTGCTCATCAATATGGGGCCCCAGCACCCCAGCACCCATGGGGTGTTGCGGATCGTCCTCCGTACCGACGGCGAGCTTGTTCTCGAGGCGATTCCGCATATCGGCTATCTACACCGGTGTGCCGAGAAGATCGGCGAAAAAGTAACACCCCGGCAGTGGATTCCCTATACGGACCGCATGGACTACTTGGCCGGGATGAACATGAATCTCGGCTGGGCCCTCACGGTGGAAAAACTTCTCGGACTGGAGGTGCCGGAAAAGGCCAGGCATCTCCGCGTCTTGATCGTGGAACTCAATAGGATTGCCAGCCACCTTGTGGCAGCGGGGACATACGGATTAGACCTGGGCAGTTTCACTCCATTCGTGTATTGTTTTCGTGAACGGGAAAAGATTTTGAATCTGTTCGAGGCCATCTGCGGGGCGCGCCTGACGTATAGCTACATCACAGTCGGTGGCCTCATGGCCGACGTACCGCCTGGTTGGCTCGACCAGTGTGAAGCGTTTCTCGATCAATTTGAACCTGTGATTGACGACCTCCACAATCTGCTTTCGGTTAATCACATCTTCGTCAAACGAACGGCTGGAGTCGGAGTCCTTTCGCGGGAGCTGGCCATCGATTACGGTTGCACCGGGCCCGTATTGCGGGGAAGCGGTGTGGATTGGGATTTGCGTCGTGACGGTGACCCATTTTACACGCGGATGTATCGTGATTACGAATTCGACGTGGCCGTGTGTCGCGACGGCAAGTATCCTCAACCCTCACCGCCGGTCCCGGCAGACGCCGTTCTCGGCGACTGCTGGCATCGGTTTTTTGTCAGGATGGTTGAAGTTGTCCAATCCGTACGACTGGTCCGGCAGGCAATCGAGAAGTACCGACGTGCCGAAGGCGATATTGGGCAGCCCATCAAGTTGAATCACAAGCTCCCATCCGGTGAGGTTTATCTCGAGACCGAGTGTCCCAAAGGTCAAATGGGATTCATGATTGTGAGTCTGGGGGAAGCCATCCCCTGGCGTGTTCGGGCACGTAGCAGTAGCTTCTGTAATCTATCGGTCTTGCCCGAGTTGTGCCGTGGATGTCTGGTTGCCGATGTCCCGGCCATTGTCGGCTCGCTCGATATCGTTCTGGGCGAAGTGGACCGTTAGTCCGGCCAACTAGAGGTGTCACCCAAGGGAAGTTTTCCATGAAACGACAAAGGACTTTGGAGAAGTGATGGATGAGTGGTTGTCAGAATGGTTAACACTGAGCCCGAAGTGGGAGTGGCTCGCCTATCTGACGGTGGCGTTGCTGCAAGCCATCATTTTGCTCGCTCTCGTGATGACGGCCGTCGCCTTGGCGACTTGGGCGGAGCGAAAGGTCGCGGGGCGAATACAAGATCGTCTCGGTCCAACGCGTGTGGGAGGTCGTTTTGGATGGCTCCAGCCCCTGGCTGACGGGCTCAAGCTTTTTACGAAGGAGGACTTGATTCCCGCGAATGCCGATTCTGTGCTTTTCCGATTGGCACCGTACCTAAGTTTCGCGCCCGTTTTTGGTGTTTTTATGGCACTACCTTTCTCTGACGGTTGGGTCGCCTATCACTTCAATACGGCCGCATTTTTCATTCTCGCGGTGCTTGGGCTCGAGGTCTTCGGCATTATCTTGGGAGGTTATGCCTCGGGCTCAAAATGGTCGCTGTTGGGCGGAATGCGAGAAGCCGCACAAGTTGTTAGCTATGAGATTCCTCTTGCCTTTTCCGCCATGTTACCCATTCTTTTGGCGGGCACGATGGATCTTGTCGCTATCGGTGAGGCCCAACGTGGCTGGTTCTGGAACTGGTTTGTGTTCCACGACCCCTTCACATTTGTAGCCTTTTGGATCTATGTGGTTTGCGCCGTGGCCGGGACGAATCGAGCGCCCTTCGATTTGGCGGAGGCCGAAAGCGAACTCGTGGCCGGTTTCCATACCGAGTACTCCGGCTTTCGTTGGAGTGTCTTTTACATGGGCGAATATGCGGCGATGGCAGCCGTCTGCGGTTTGGGCGTTGTCCTTTTTTTGGGCGGATGGAACGGCCCCATCCCGCTTACTGACTGGCTTTTTGGCCCAGCCAGTTCGACCGGTCCAATTGCCGGCTTCGTCAGCCAATTGTTGGGAGCGATCAATTTCATCATTAAATGTATCATCGGTGTCGTTTTTATGATCTCGCTACGATGGACCTTGCCGCGTCCGCGAATTGACCAGGTTATGTCGATGTGCTGGAAGTACTGCTTTCCGCTGGCAACCCTCGTCTTTCTGGGGGCGACACTTTGGACTTTGGTGTTGCCCGACGGTCTCTTGGCCCGGGGCCATCCTAAGACCTCGACACACGAGCGATCGGCAAACGTCCTTGTCGAAAGGTTTGAGACACCATGACAGGGCTTGATGGAATGGCAATCCTTTTTTGGTTATTCGCAATCGTCACGTGCGCAGGTGCCCTGGTTGTGGTCTTGAGTCGCCACATCGTTCGGGCAGCCATGGGACTCATTTTGTCTCTTTTCGGCGTGGCGATGCTGTTTTTGCTTGCCGGGGCCGAGTTTGTAGGAGCGATGCAACTGATGATTTACGTGGGAGGGACTGTTGTCCTCCTCGCCTTCGGTGTGATGTTGACGGCTCGACGCCCGTTGCTTCAACTATCGACTACGCGCGATCAATGGTTGGTTGCCGTCCTCCTGGCATGTCCCTTGACCGTTATTCTGGTGCAAGCTGCCTTAAGCTATGCGCCCACGGACAGTGTGAATGGAGCAGTTGATCAGCAGACGGACGAAGTGCCAACGGTTGCGATTCAGCCCGTAACGCCGGCGCGACTTGGCATGGCTTTATTGGGATTTCGTCAGGACGATCACTCCCATGAAAGAGAAGGAGTTTCACATGGTGATTCTGGCTACCTGTTACCGTTCGAGCTGATTTCGGTTCACCTACTGGCGGTCTTGATAGGGGCCGCTTACTTGGCCCGACGGGAGGTGCCCAGCAACGGTGCGAGATCAATTGCAAATCACAGGCAATCACAATGATCTTTTGTTCGAGGTCATAAGCCGAGCACAATGTTTTCCCCGATTACGCCCGTCCATTATTTGTTTGTCGGTATCTTTCTCTTCGTCACGGGCATAATTTGCCTGCTGACGAAGCGGAATATTGTTGCCATCCTGATCGGTGTTGAGTTGATCCTCAACGCCGCGAACATAAACTTCATCGCGTTTTCTAGCCCGACGCTGTTTCCGAAAGGCGCCCCCCCTTTGGTGCTAGATGGTCAAATCTTCGCCTTGTTTGTGATGATCCTGGCCGCGGCAGAGGCGGCGGTTGCGCTGGCCATTGCGTTGCACTTTTACGGCCGTTTTGGAACGGTTGACGTTGATCAAGGAGACGAATTGAAAGGGTAATGAACTCGCTATCCTTGGTACCTCAACTCCTGCTGATTGCATGGATGCTGCCGTTGGCAAGCTTTGTGTTCGTTTTTCTGACCGGTTCGTTTTTGGACCGGCGGGGTCGTGGTGCCGGTTTCATAGCGACGGCCGCGATCGGCGTATCATTTCTTCTGTCGGTCGTAGCAGCTGTCCTCTGGTTTGGACATCACCCCCTCGACGCAAATCATCAGGCAGCCGGCCACAACATTCGGCCACTCAGCGGCGACTGGTACACGTTGGCAGAATTTGGAAGCGTTAAGCTAGCGCTCGGCTATTACATCGATGCCCTAACCCTTGCGATGTATGTCATGGTGAGCTTCATCGCCACCCTGATTCACATCTACTCTTTTGGGTACATGCACGAGGAACTACACGAGGTCAACGATCCCCAGGTTATTTTGGGTGACGGTAGGATACTGCGGCGTCCTGGCCGATTCTCGCGGTTTTTCCAGTACCTCTCTCTGTTCGGGTTCAGCATGTTGGGGCTGGTGATTGCCAATAATCTGTTGATGACCTTTGTGTTCTGGGAGCTGGTCGGTATCTGCTCGTATTTCTTGATCGGCTTCTACGTCGAGCGCCCCTCCGCGACCTTGGCAGGGAATAAGGCCTTCATCGTCAATCGCGTGGGCGATTTCGGGATGGTGTTGGGCTTGGCCGCTTTGCTGACAAGTTGCGGGACACTTCATTTCGACGGATATCAAACAGGAAACGGACATGTTAACGAAGGGCTTTTCTCTCAAGCCAAAGCCCTTTGGCATCCCCCCTCCGAGCGAGCGCCCGCACACGGAACGCCAAGCGAACATCGGGAATCGGCCCCGGAGCATACCACAATAGCTTTAAACACCCCAAAGGGATTGACGTATGGCCTCCTGGTGTTAGCCGGATTGGGACTTTTGTGTGGTTGCCTGGGCAAGAGTGCCCAATTTCCGCTGCATGTCTGGCTTCCCGATGCAATGGAAGGTCCCACGCCGGTCAGTGCCCTCATCCATGCGGCAACGATGGTCGCGGCAGGTGTGTATCTTGTGGGGAGAATCTATCCCTTATTGACCCCAGAGGTCTTGATCGTCGTTGCCGTGATCGGGACGGTGACACTTTTCATGGCAGCCACCATCGCAACGACGGCCACCGATATCAAGAAGGTGCTAGCTTATTCGACCATCAGCCAGCTCGGCTACATGATGCTCGGGCTTGGAACAGGGGGGTGGATCGCCGGATTATTCCATCTGTTTACGCATGCGTTCTTCAAAGCCCTGCTCTTTCTCGGATCAGGATCTGTGATCCATGCCTGTGGTACAAACGAGATGCCCCAGATGGGAGGCCTTCTCCGCAAGATGCCCTGGACGGCCATCACGATGCTCATCGGATGCCTGGCGATCGCCGGGGCCGGTATCCCGCTTTGGGCCGGATTCAGCGGTTATCATTCCAAGGACGCCATCCTCGCCCAAGTCTTCCTATTTCAGAGAACGAACCCGTTCCTGGGGTGGATGTATTATGCGGCCCTGTTTTCCGCCGGCTTAACGGCCTTTTACATGTTTCGGCTGTGGTTTTTGACATTTATCCACCAACCCCGAAATGAACACATCTATGACCATGCCCATGAATCACCGAGAAGTATGATCGTCCCCCTTGTCGTTTTGGCGTTCTTTGCAGTGGTGGCGGGCTGGAGTGTCCCAGGGACACACTGGAGCCTATCACATCTGCTGGAACAAGCGCGGGTCACGCCCCTTTTGGAAAATTCACAGGTACCACTTCTTGGAAATGTCGTCATTCCCCACGAACACGAATCCCATGAACCTCAAATCCATCGGCTGGTGTCTTTCGAGGCCTTTGCCGCGGGCATTTTGGGTTTTGCGATCGCGGCGGTGTTTTATGGCGTCCGTTGGCTTGATCCGGCCAATGTCCGTCACCGCTTTTGCAGATTGCATCGTTTCCTGCTGAACAAATGGTACTTTGATGAGCTTTACGACCGGCTGTTTGTGCGGCCGGTATTGCGGCTGGCATCCGTTGCTGCCTGGATTGATCGAGCCATTATCGACTTTGTGATCGATCATGCGGCCGTGGCCGTCCGTTCATTAGCCCATCTTGACGACTGGCTGGACCGCGTTCTGGTCGATGGGGCCGTCAATCGCCTCGCCGCGGCCATCTATGGAATGGGCGAATGGTTTCGCCAATGGCAAACGGGCCGCATACGGAGTTACATCCTTTGGATTGTTGTCGGGTTGGTAAGCCTGTTTATTTTGGGATCGATTTACTTCGGCTTGGGAATGCACTTCATCGTGGGGACCACCTGATCGCTTACGGCATTTGGTGGAATGAGGTAGTCAAAGGCACATAACAGGTTGTAAACCATGGTAGCTGGTTTGGTTTTTTTGAGTATCATCGTCTTTTTGCCGGCATTTGGCGCCTTGGTCTTGATGTTCTTCCCCTCGCACGCCGAGCGTGCCATTCGAAGGACGACCCTCGGCGTGACGCTGGTGGTGTTTTTATTAACATTACGATTGGTCTTGCCGGGCCCACATGCGGCGTCCCAGAATCCCTTAGAACAGGTCATTCACGACGTCCGCTTTACGGCCGGAGAACCGGGTTATCAACATGCTTATGCTGTCCCCTGGATCAGTTCCTTCCATATCGACTACTTCCTAGGAGTCGATGGAATTAGCCTGCCCCTTGTCCTGCTGACCTCGTTCCTTTCTGTCCTGGCAGCAGCGGCGAGCTGGTCTGTCACCAAGCACGTGAAGGCGTACAGCATCCTCTTTCTCCTACTAGAAACAGGCATGCTGGGGGTTTTCCTTGCCCTGGATTTCTTCCTGTTTTATGTCTTTTGGGAGGTCATGCTTCTCCCCATGTACTTCTTGATTGGTGTTTGGGGAGGACCGCGAAAGGAATACGCTGCCATCAAGTTCTTCCTTTTCACCCTGGTGGGCAGCGTGTTGATGCTGATTGCCCTCCTGTTGCTCTACTTTGCAAGCGATGTGCGACGGCTTCCCGAAAATGCCCGTCGAGAAAGCTTCCTCAGTCAGGAAGTCATGATCAAGTCGCTCGCGCCAAGCGAAAAACCGCTACACACGTTCAACTTGATCGCCTTGGCCAAACTAGGGCAAATGCCCGATTCTCCCTTCCAGGAGCCAGCCTTGGCAGGCAAATCGGTAGCTTGGTGGGCCTTTTTGCTGCTTCTCATCGGCTTTTTGATCAAGGTCCCTGCCGTGCCGGTTCATACATGGCTTCCTGATGCGCACGTGGAGGCCCCCACACCGATCTCGATGATCCTTGCGGGGGTTCTTCTGAAAATGGGCGGGTACGGGATCATCCGCATCTGTTACCCTATTTGTCCCCAAGGCGGATACGAACTGGCATGGTTCGTCTGCCTTTTGGGAATTGTGAGCATGGTCTATGGGGCGCTGGCGGCCATGGCACAGCAGGATTTCAAACGGTTGGTTGCCTACAGTTCCGTCAGCCATATGGGTTATGTGGTCCTCGGCCTGGGGGCTTGGAGCCTCATGCCCGGTCTTTACGACCCACAGTACTGGAAGATGGGAATGAACGGGGCCATGTTTCAGATGATCGCCCACGGGATTTCCTCGGCCGGTATGTTCTTTGTGGTAGGCGTTCTTTACGACCGAGTGCATCACCGTGACCTGAATCAATTCGGAGGGATCTTCGGTCGAATGCCTGTTTACACGGCCCTTTCCATCGTGCTTTTCTTTGCGGCCCTGGGCTTGCCGGGTCTTTGCGGCTTTGTCGGTGAAGTCCTCGTCATATTTGCGGCGTTCAGTTACAGCCGAGTGTTAGCCATGATTGGAGCCTCCGTTATGATTTTGACGGCGGGCTACATCCTGTGGACAATTCGTAGGGTCTATCTGGGTGCAGAATACCGCGGCCCTCACAGTGAAGCCCTCAGCCCCCTTACACCCCGAGAATTTTTCATTGCCGCAACTTTATCGGTTGCCGCTGTGTTATTCGGCGTTCATCCGCAAGCCGTTTTCCGATACATGGCGCCAAGCGTTAATCGAACCGTTGACGAACTTGCAGAATGGATGAAGCATCAGGACAACCTGCACGCTGCGAATGGTCAAATCTCGTATCCCTCTGATGCTGAAAGTCGTCAGACCGAGGAGTTACTTTCGCATCGGGACGGGCCATCGCAGTGATAGCCGAGCAAACTGAGGTTTTTTGCTGACCCGATATGCCCGTTTGACATGATCGACCTCCAAAGGACATTGGACCATTTGAGTTTTTCGCTCTCAGTATGGGGGCCAGAACTTGTTCTATGCGCCGGGATCGTGCTGTTGCTCCTTGCCAGGATGGTGTTCCCGCTAGGCCGTTACCTACCGTTTATTCTGGCCTTTGCGGTTTGTTGCTTCGCCCTATTTTTGGCTGGTCCATGGAATGGCACATGGCCCATCCTCGGGGAAAACAGTGTACGCATTTTTAGCGGGGTCTTGGCATGGGATGGCCTCGGGGTGTTTTTGAAAGCGTTGATTCTGGTCTTTTCCGTATTATTCGTCGTGTTTCTTTGGTTGAGCGGATTTCCTAAGCCTACCCAGGCTACGGACTTCCTCGTCTTATACTTGGGGGCCGTCGTGGGGATGTGTGTGATGGTCTCGGCCGAACACCTCCTTTTGGCCTTTCTAGGCATGGAAATGGCCAGTGTTCCTTCCTATGTCCTGGCCGGTTTTGATCGACGCGCACGTCAATCCGCAGAGGCCGCGATGAAATTCGCCGTTTTCGGGGCGGCATCGGCAGGCGTGATGGTGTATGGAATAAGCCTCCTCGGTGGTGTCCTTGGCACGTTCTCCATTCCGCTGATGGCCGAGCGATTGATGCTCCTCGCGGCAAGTGGTGATTACCATGGGCAAGCCGTGATTTTGGTGCTGAGCAGTCTCATGATCCTGGTGGGATTGGCCTTCAAGTTGTCTGCCGTGCCGTTTCATTTCTGGTTACCCGACGTGTTTGAAGGAGCAGCCGCCGAGGTGGGGACGTTCCTTTCCGTGGTCTCCAAGGCGGCCGCGTTGGGACTTTTGACACGATTAGTTCTGGGACTGCTCGGATATGGCGCTCTTGAAGCGACAAATGCCGGTGTCTTACCGATGGTTACATTCCTTGTCGTAACGTTGTCGCTTCTATCCGCAGCAACCTGCACTTACGGGAATCTCGCCGCGTACGGGCAAAAGAATATCAAGCGCCTTTTGGGATACTCGACCATCGCCCATGCTGGGTACATGGTTATGCCCATTGCGGCATCCGTCGCTGTCGTCTTTCGAGATGCGCCCCTGGCACGTTGGGCCATCGCCACACTGCTTTTCTATCTCATCACATACCTTTTCATGAACTTTGTCGCATTTGCCACGGTAACGTTTCTAAGGAACGCCTTCCACTCTGAGACGATCACAGACTTTGCCGGATTGATTCGGACCTCTCCCGGCGCTGTCGTTTGCATGAGCTTGGCACTCTTCAGCCTAGTCGGCCTGCCCCCGCTTGCGGGGTTTGCCGGAAAGTTCGCCATCTTTTCTTCACTGGTCTTTGGCCAGCTTTGGGCACTTTTCGTCATTGCGGCCGTCAACACGGTGCTCAGCCTGTTTTACTACGTGCGTATTATTAAGACGATGGTGTTCGACTTACCCGTTCGTGATCCTCTGCCAGAAGTCGGTTTATCCTCCCCGAAAGGGGTATTCCTGGTAGCTCTGACGGTTCCGGTCGTGATTTTGGGCCTACTCTGGCAGCCCGTATTTACGTTGGCCTGCCGCGCAGCAGGTTATCCCTGGTAACTCAATCGATTGGCGTTGTATGTGATAGGACAAGACGCTTTTATGTCCACTTCCTTGGCGATCCTTAACGGTCTATTAAATCGGCTATCACGCTCGCTGGCCTCCTACATCTGCCAGGCACGACCTTTTGTGTCGTACCGGGATGAAAACGTGTGGCAGGTGATCGAGGAGATCGCATCACGCCACCGTGAATTATCCCATCGCCTGAGCGAACAGATTATCCGCCTCAAAGGCGTTCCTGACACCGGGTCGTTCCCGACAACCTATGCTCGGTATAACGATCTGGCCATCGAATATGTTGCCCCCCGGGTCGTCCAAGAAATCGAAGAGACCCTCGATATGGTCAGGCAGGCCAAGTCTCAATACCACGGCCACAGTGAGCTCGATGAATTGCTCGAACAGTTGGCCGAGGAGTTACAGGCAGAAATCGAGACCCTGCACCGAGAATTGCACGAGAGCCGATCTCAAGAATGTCACAAGTAATGCTGTCATTACCTCCTGGGACGCGGCCTGCCTAACAAGAAAACACAATGTGGTTTGACACGCACGCCCATCTTTACCTGCTACCAGGTCTTCGTGAGAACGCTTTGTCTGACCGCACTGCCATTGAACGGCAACTATCGCCCATTCTGCACAAAGCGCAGGAAGAAGGTGTTCACGGCATCATTTGTCCGGGCATCGACCGCGCAACAAGTGAGTTGGCGATCACGATTTCCGAACTATTTCCGAATTTCGTTTGGGCGGCCGTGGGAATCCATCCCAACTCGGCGTTCCAGGGAACTGAGGCGGATTGGGATGTTATCACTCGCCTTGCAACGCATCCCAAGGTGGTTGCGATCGGAGAAACAGGCCTGGATTGGTTTCGTGACCACACGCCACGGGATCAACAGATGACATGGTTCCGACGGCATATCGAACTGAGTCAGCATGTCAACAAACCGCTCATTGTTCATTGTCGTGACGCCGAAGACGACATGACGGCGATTCTCGGCGAGGCGGCGGTTTCGGGCACGTGTGTCGGTGTCATGCACGCCTGCGCGGCACGGTGGGAGACCGTTGAACCATGGTTGGAGTTTGGCATGTTTGTGAGCTTCGCAGGATCGGTGACCTTTAGCAACAAGAAACATCTTTTCGTCCGCGAAACGGCACGCCATGTCCCGCCCGACCGGTTGCTGGTTGAAACTGACAGTCCCTTTCTTGTTCCGGAACCGTTGCGGGGTAAGATTTCGACATGCCTTCCCTCACATGTGGCCATCACAGGGGCCTTTCTTGCAAAGCTGCGCGACGTCCCCATCTCTGACATCGCACAAGCAACAGGCGCCAACGCAGCCCGCCTTTTTCAACTGGGTTAAGCGGCTCACTGTTCATTGACCAAAGTGCCACAGGCCGTCATAATCACAAAAGAAGCCGATGCCTTGCCGGGCAAGGCGATTAACCAACGTCAAATAGTCTATCTCCACCTTTGCTACGGCCGAGAGATGCCTCGGCTGAGTTGTCTCAATGTCGAACGAATCAGATTCCGCCCGAACAGCCAATCGTTCCAGGAGCTCGTGGCAAAAGCGCGTCCCTTTTCAAGTCGATGTCGCCGGTGTCATCCGGCTCATGGGGCAATCCCTTTATAGCCGGTCCGATGCAGCGATTCGCGAGCTCATCCAAAACGCTCATGATGGTATCATGCGGCGGCGTGCCATCGATCTACAATACCGGGGGCGAATCGACATTCGTCAACATCCGGCCGATAAGGTACTCGAGGTTAGTGATGACGGGATTGGGCTCACTGCTGACGAAGTCGAAAAATACCTGGGAACGTTGGGGGTGGGAATCAGTGGGCTCCTGAAACGGGATTTGCAGAATCGTACCGGTCAATCACTCAACCTCATTGGGGAGTTCGGCATCGGTCTTTTTAGCGCATTCCTGCTGGCCGACCGCGTGGAAGTCATCACACGCCACTATCAAGAGCGTGAGGCAGTGCGGTGGGAGGCGGGCCCGGACTCGGATATCTGTATTAGTTCCTGTGATCGTTCAGAACCGGGAACGACGGTTCGGTTGTATCTCAAGCCCGATCAGTACCCCTACGCCGCGGACGAATCGCTCCTTGAACGGGCGGTCAAGGAATATGCCGATTTCTTGCCTATCCCGATCCACATCAACGATCGACCGCAAAGGGTCAATATCGGGACCGCATGTTGGCTGGAGCCCACTCCGGACATACATGCCCTGGAATTGGAGCTAGAATCTTTCTTCGGCGAAACCCCTTTGGATTTGATTGTTTTGCGGACAGAGAAGCCGGTTCCTATCCGCGGCGCCCTGTATGTGACGCCCCAGCGAACGCCGGGCTTCACCGATGCCCCGACGGTCACGGTCACGGTTCATCGGATGATCATCTCACGAAGGATATACGGCTTGCTTCCGGATTGGGCGAGCTTTGTCCGCGGGGTTCTGGAACTTCCTGACTGTTCGCCCACAGCCAGCCGCGAAGATTTGGTCCGCGATGCCACGTTTTATTCCGTACGCGAGCAAGTGGATACGTTCCTGTTTAATCACTTTGAGGGGTTAGCACGAAAGAATCCAAGTCGCTGGCAGTCACTGATCGCGTGGCATCGTTATTTACTTGCGGGAGCCGCCCTAGAAGAACCACGCCTTCGCGACCTATTGCGGGACACCTACCGGTTTGTGACGTCGCAGGGTGAGATGACCTTTCCCGAGATCGTTGCGGCAAGCCAGGCTTTGACGACCTACGCAACGGATGATGATTTTGTCATTTGGTACAACCCTAATCGTTACCAGGAGTCCTGGATCAACGAGGTCTTCGCCGATTTTCCGGCGCCTTGCGTCCATACCCTTAGAAGCTTTGAGGAAACACTTTTGGTGCTTATGGTCTCCTACCTGCAAAATGAACAAATCTCAGTTGATCTGCGGGTTGCGGCGCCGTCAAGCGAAGATTTTGCCGAAGTGGTCTTGGGAATCCAGGATTTGTCGAACGCTCCGCGTGAGTGGGAACAATTTCTCGCGGATCTGCCAGCGTTGATTCGAGTTGGAGACTACCACAGGGGCACTCCCGTCTTAGCATTTCTGAGTGAACAAGCCGAGCTTCAGCGAACATTCGAAGGGATCAGGAAGCAGGGGACTATGCCCTCCGGTTTTCAACGCCTCGTGGAGGCCCATTTCCAACACGACCAACCGAAGCCCAACGAGGTCATTTTGAACCGCCGTCACCCGCTGATTCGGCGTGCGCTCGAACAATCGACGCGGGTGCCTTTGGCAAGTGTCGTGCGCTTGCTGGTTATTGAGGCCCTTCGCATGGCGGGACTGCGACTAGATGCAAGAATTCGCCGGGTCGAGCAGGATGATTTGGCCTGGATCGGAGAGGCTCTTTGGGGTCGTGATGAGAATCCGCGGAGAAAGTAAACCGACGAGACTACGGCCGCATGACATGCTTTTCGCTCGAATAGTTTTGCCGGGATCGAAATGACGATAAATTGGACACACGATTGACGAGTTGGCCTCACTTAACGAGGACAGCACGAAGTGGTGTTTTCAGTGAACCTTCGCGGTTTTCTTGGGTGATGATGAATCATCACCCCTGGCTAACGAGCCAAGGTAACGGCCGAGTGTCAAAACAAGGAACGAAATGATGGCTTCTTCTCACGACAAGATTTTGGAAGAGCTGGACCGGTTGTTACGGCGGGTCCACGAGTTGACGGAAAGGGGATACGATCGCTCGGCCGTCCAATTGGCCGAGGAAGCCCGACGGCGGGCACGCGAGGAGCATTTTGTCATACCGTATCTTTACGCCAATTTCTTGATCATGAACAGTTCGCAAAGCCTGTACGACTACCGTCGGGGTACCGACATTGCGATTGAAACCATCACGCTTCTCGAGAGCGAAGAGAGGGCGAGGGAAATCCAATCGGACCTACCGCTGGATGAATATGAGGGAACCATTTATTGGCTGACAAGCTGCGCCTACGACAACCTGGCCGAACATTATGCGATTCGCTACGGATATGGGGGAGAGCGTGTCCAAGGGGTTGCCCAAGACGGATTCGACGTGTGCCATCGTACCGGAAAGCTGGAGTGCCTCGCGTGCTTTCGGCAGTATGCGATGAATGTGTATGAGGCTGCCGGTGATCTAGAGATGGCCATGCACTTCGCGCGAAGTGTTTTCCAATCGCTCCCTATGGTGGAGACAAACGACCGGCGGGTTGTCGGTGGAACACAATATGCCAGTCAATTGATGCTGATGGGCCGATTGAAGGAGGCCTTGGAAGTTGCCGAGGCGGCCGTTGGGTTGGCCAAGGTCAGTTATGACCCCCTGAAATGCCGGTTTCTTGCTCAATGTTGTTTGGGCGAGATTCTCTATCTGCTCGGATGTGGTGAAGAATTTGAGGAACGCTGCGCGGTCTTAGGAGAACCAGTCGATTGGACCCGTTTGCCCCCAGCCGACGAGAACCTCGAGCTGGCTCGTCGCAAGGCACTCTTTGATAGTGTTCGACTGACTTACGAGGGAGAACTCCGTGAGGCAGAAGAACTCCTTTCCTATTGGCATCGTGACCTCTACAACCGCCAAGCCCTCGGTCCCTGGTTTGAGGTCAGTATCCGGCTCGTTGCCTTACACAATCTTATGGGTCATGAGGACCTCGCGCAGGAATTAAGTAATACCCTGCGGAAAGAAGCACGCCAAAACCAATCCTGGTTATATGCGGAGCGATTGGCCGTCATGGAAAGGGGAGACGTTCCCCTTTCCCCCATACCATTCCTTCGTGCTCCGCAAGAGACTTCTTTTGTGCGGCCGGGATCAGCTCGGACACGTGACGAGGCCACACAGCAAGTGACAACGCCACCATCTGAGGCAGAGGTCGGTGCCCAGAAACAGGCAGAACAAGAAGGGGTGGCAGGTCCCGGTCAAACGGGTCGGGGTGGCTTTGATTGGTCTTCCACGCCATTGGCACCAAAGTTCGATGAATGGGCAAATCGCTATGCCCAAGACCAGTCGGAAGCACAAGTGGCCGCGATTTTCGAGGAAATGGTCGGGATTTCGCCTGACACGGTGCAGGTCCCAGAAGATGCAGCACGGCTCCTTTTCGTCACCGGCCAAATGTCGGAACTTCTCGGCCGGGAACTAGAGTTGTGGACTTGGGCAAAAGAGTTTCTCAGCATCTTTCCCGAAAATGGAGATGTCCTCAATTTGGTGGCCACGGCCGGGCTCTCCGCAGTTCAGGCACGTTCCCGAAGGGCAGCAGGATTGCGGGCATTAAGGGGAAAACGAAAAAAGGCGGCAACCCGGAAAAAGCACAAGAAGCGTCGTGGGACCCTCCCGACACTCCAGCAATTGGAGGAGATGTTCCGCAAATCGCTGGAGCTGTCACCGGGGCACCCACGCCACTTCCTCCGCGCTGCGCAGTTCTATCGTTTCGCCGGACACCACGGGGAGGCGGAGTGGTGTCTCGCCCGATCGTTCGCCTTGGATCGCAGCAACCCTGTGGCGGCGATCGCCCTGGCCGACATGTACTCGGAGAATGACCGCGACGAAGACGCCTTGGCCGTATTGGACCTGTGTCTTCGCGAGGGTCAGGTGGAGGATTCCGAAGTTGCCTGGAATGCCGGCCTGACAGCCTTTCGGTTAGGCCGCTTTTCCGATGCAGAAACCTACTTCAATCATGCTGCCCACTGGGGATGCCAAGAAGTCTGGCTTTTCTACTATCGGGCATGGACACTCCTGGAACTGAAAAAGGTCGATGAGGCCATGGAAAATATTCGGGCGTTTGAAGCGGCCCGTGGCGGTTCCGGCCTGGGGAGCCACACCCTTTGGGCCTGGGTCGCCGCCCAAAAGGGGAACCTTGAGGACCTTAAGAAGCACGTGCAAGAGGCCATGGCCATTCCGCTTCAAGAGGTCAACGATCTTTCCGATCTAGGGATAGAAAAGAACTATCATCAGATGTACCGTATCGTGCGGAATGCATTGCCCGATGGCGATGCCGTCTTCCGTGATCTGGTTGACCGGCTTTTCCAGGCGGGATTGGTTCCCGATGAGCTTCTCGACGAGGAACGCCAAAAAAGGCCAATCTTGAGCGATCTACAATACTATGTCTGTGTTCTCCACCAGCCATTAGACGACGAGTGGGCAACGCATCCTGCTTGCTGGGAAAACCAAAAGGACTGGGATGCCTACACGGCATATTGGGGTGTTTTGGCCCGCAATGCAGAAGAGGCCGAACACTATGCCATTCAGGCCCAGTCCCGGTGTTACCATCTGCCGCCCGATGTTGTGGAGGTCGAGCTTGCAGAATCGGGATTCGTTGACCGTCCTGGCGTCGTGTTTCAGGGAACACGACGATACGAAGATGACAGTATCCTTTCCCAGCTGAGTGACTATCTCGATGATTCGTCAGACGATTCCGGCGGCACCGACGACTTTGATGACTTCGACAAAGATTAGCACGCCGCGGAACCCGAGACAGACCGACTGCGGGCACCATCCGAAGCGTGTCCGTAAACCTTGCCCCAACCACCGCAGTTAATAGGTACGAGCGCTCGAACTATCGAGGAAGCCCTCAAGCTTGCGGCTTAACTTTGCTTAGGCCTTGCGGATTTTCTCGCGTCCGATCTTGACGTTTTTCGTGGCGTTTCGGGTATCAACGACCAGTGGGGCATGTTGCACGATGAAGTCGTAATCGTAGGCAGAGTGATCCGTGGCAATTAGAACGCAGTCCTGAGAGGCCAAGAATTCCGCCGTTAACTCGGAACTCGTCATCTCCGGAACACGGAAATGCCGCATTTTCGGAAGCTTGGGAATATGGGGATCGTTATAAGTCACAATGGCCCCACCATCGAGTAGCATCTCCATAAGGGCAAAAGAAGGGCTCTCGCGGGGATCATCCACGTCCTTCTTGTAAGCCATCCCCAAGATGCACACCTTACTCCCTTTCAACGGCTTGCCGTGTTCATTGAGGGCATCGATGACCCGACGGATCACGTATTCCGGCATGGAGGTGTTGATCTCGCCCGCAAGCTCGATAAACCGCGTGGTCATCCCGTGCCTTCTGGCAAGCCAACTGAGGTAGAACGGATCAATGGGGATACAATGTCCACCCAGTCCGGGACCGGGATAGAAGGCCTGAAAGCCAAACGGCTTCGTCTTGGCCGCCTCAATGACCTCCCATATGTCGATCCCCAATCGCTGGAAAAGGACCTTCAACTCATTGACCATCGCAATGTTAACCGCCCGATAGGTGTTCTCCAGAATCTTACAGGCCTCGGCCACCTCAGCCGAAGCCACCGGGATGACCTGGACAACGGCATGAGAATACAGGGCAACGGCCAGTTGTGTGCTCCGCGGTTCGATCCCACCGACAACCTTGGGAATCCGCTCCGCCGAGAAATTGGGATTACCCGGATCCTCACGTTCCGGGCTGAATGCCAAGAAGAAATCCTGACCGCACTTTAAGCCAGTACTTTCAAGAACAGGCAACATGACTTCCCGCGTCGTCCCCGGATAGGTGGTGCTCTCCAAGACAACGAGTTGATCAGGCCGCAAGACCCGTGCGATGGCTGCCGTGGTGCCTTCGATGTACTGCAAATCGGGATCACGGCTTTCGTTGAGCGGGGTTGGAACGCAAATCAAAATCGCATCCGGCTCGTTAAGCCTGCCCATATCGGCAGTGGCCTCAAAACGGCCTGTTTCGATCCATTCACGAATCCAGTCCGATGGGATATGGCCAATGTAGCTCTGCCCTGCGTTCAGCTTCTGAACCTTTGTTTCATCCACATCGAAACCAATCGCCGAGAAGCCCGCGCGAATAAACGCCCGCAAGAGGGGTAAACCGACATATCCCAAGCCAACCACCCCAACGCGCGCCGTTTTGTCTCGAATTTTTTGCTCTAATTCGGCGTATCCCATGCGTGAACACTCCTTTCCACAGCCGTCGCCGCTAAGTCATATTCCCGTCACCGATCATCGGTGGTGGCATGCGGCCTCTACGATCCAAGCAATACTTTGATCCCGCCACACCACAAAAATGTAGCACAATTTTACGAAAGAAGAGGACGCTAACCCCTTCTTATTGGGGATATACCTTCTCGTGAGCGCCTTTTTCCCTGATTCGGGAGTTCGAAACAAGAGCAAAATTCAAAAAATCAATTATGGCACAGAAGAGGGTACCCCCTCAACGGCAACACGGCGAAGCTCTTTCCCAGAAGCGTCCGTGCGAGAAACGAGGACTCGCCCCTCCGTCGTTAACGATCCGACCGTTACTTTGGCGGTGTCGCCCTTTGGCAGAAGCAACACCGCTTTGCCATCCCCGAGGGTGATTGTAAGGACATAACCATCGGCCCGGGTTTCCAATTTGACATCTCCGGGTAATACCGATCCCACCCGATAGGGATGATACACCGCCAAAAACTCGACCCTCCGCGATGGATCCACGGTCTCGGCCGTCAGATGCCATTCTCGAATGTTGATCCGGGGGCGAGGATTGGGATCATACTCGTTCGTTTGACGGAACTTTAAGTTTTGCGGAACCAGGAACTGCACGGGACACTCCACCTTGCCCACCCTTGCAACCAATCCGTTTCCTTTGACCTCCATCTTCTCCGGGCTGTGCAGCCAGTACTGGTAGGTCACAGGTCTTCGCGCCACCAACCGATCATAGATGACGATCCATTCCGGCTTCACAAAGACGATTGACCGCGTGAATCGCTCCAAGAGACGCCGATCCCCTTGAGGTCCCGCCTTCGGGTCAAGGTAGCAACTGCCCGCCTCTCCCTCGACACAGTCGATCTCGGGCGACGTGTAGAAGGCCGTGATTTCCCCCCGGGTTGCCGAGGAATGCGGTGTCTGATCAACGCCATCCACGGTGATACTATTCACCGAACGCGTGCTCCACATCCATCGAACGTGATGGTCACTTCCATAAATGTCGCGTCGCCCGCTGGACACGAATAGCCTCTCGTTATAGGCCGTCAAAAGAAATGCGTTGTTAGCATCGTAACCGTGAGATTGAAGCCCAAATGGGCTCGACTTAAAGAGGATCTGCACGTTGTCACGCGCATCGAGGATTGTCGTATTGAGGGCGGCTTGCCCCGTCCCCCGGAAGACCCGCGATGTCGGTAAATCCACCGGTGGCGTTGACGGCACTTTTGGCAATGTCCCGCGGATAAACTCCCAAAACTCTCTCGGCTCAGGCGGTCCCCCCATCGAATTGACATACCACATCCAATAGGGATTCTGGGCCTGGACCGCGAGAATCGACATCAAGGGTACATTACTACGCGATTCCCGGGTACACGCCAAATCACCAAAACCTCCGGTGACACCGTGCGGTGGCATCTGGTACATGGCATAGTACCCCGCCTTGGAAAAATACGGCTTTCGATAGGCATCGATCCCAAAGGTTGCCCGCATCACGTCGGCCCACCATGTAAATCGTTGAATGTAGCTCGCCCAATAGCTCGACCCCTCATGCCAGCCACCGTCATCGTCACACCACACTGGGTAGGTATTGAAGAAGACGTTCAGGGCGAACCAGGTCCAATCATCGGCCTCGGGGATCTCTTGATGAAAGGTAACACCTACTTCGCCCAAGAAGTGCCATGCCCGGTTGGCGTGACTGTTGTACGGCTGCCAGAAATGCCGCGGGCAGAGGGTACGATACATTTCGTCACCCCGAATCTTCATGACTCGCCGACACTGTTGGCGTTCCTCCTCAGAGAGTAAGTCATAAACAAAGGTGTACGTTCGGGAAAAATAGTAAGCGTAAGGCATGCCCGCTTCGTCGTTGTATCGGAACCCCGTTGCTCCCAGAGGATCCCACTTGGCACACTCCATGAGAATCTTCCGGGCAAGTTCACCATAGGGACGATGCCCGCCAACTTGATAGACGAACCCCAAGAGCGCCGACGTGCCCAGCGCACGAATCGTATATTCCCGATTGCCCCACCAAATCTTTGCCCATTCGTCGCTTTTCCTCTGCATACTCGGTGGATACTTGGGCGGCTCCTCGGTCGGCGGCGGATTACGAAGGGCCTGTTCGCACCGCTGGACCAGTCTTTCCCATACCTCTTTTTGTTCACCAGCAGCCGCCTGCTTTAGTCGCGGGAGGTCCTCCGGACGAATGAACAATCGCGGATGCTGTTTGGGAATCCTACCCAAGAGTTCTTCCCTCGTGGGCATCGGATAAGGCACGGCGTTGGCCGCAATTGTGAATGACCGGACTTGGCTCCACTGGGTTGTACCACCCTTGCCATGCCCACGGTAACGCCAGAAGTACTGACCTTCGCCAAACGTTCGCGGGGGACAGTGGACGTTCCAAATCACATCCCGGACCCGATAAACGACATTCTGAAAATCACGATCCCGCGCAACCTCGATCTCCCACCGCTCCACTTCTTTTTGCGGTCGCCAACTGAACCCCGGTGGGTCCACCATAGAGGTGCTGCCGTCTTCCGGTCGATACCCCCACTCGCCGGGCTGAGTTGGCCGCTCATCCAGCTTCAACCCCCAGTCTTCTCCGCGTGCCGCACCAAGATAACCGACAACAGCAATTAACAGAGTACTAACCAAAATCGAGCTTCGCATGGAACATGCCTCCCTAACATCGTTTGGTAAGACCGACGATCCGCTCGGCGAGCGCCCGGCCAACTCGGGTAAA
>FWWL01004924.1_pt1 | contig 21678 bp, 11 predicted proteins | sample 2228331 | NCBI WGS metagenome assembly FWWL01 (sample SAMEA103939775, study PRJEB20133) | metagenome | reverse complement strand
CCACCCTCCCTTAAGCTTAATTCTAGGGGGTTTCACCCCCTAAGAATACACCCATTTTAGTTAGTTGACCCTAATTTGCTTTTTATCATAATACTTATAGCAACTCCCACCCACCCCTCAGTTATCTACAGGGGGCTTTCGCCCCCTAGAATACCCCCATTATTTAAAGAAGGCGCCTTAGGCGCCCCTCTAAGGGTACTCCGGTTTTAAAATTAGTATAATATCCTTACCAGCCCTAAAAGATTTCACAGGGGACTTCTGCCCCCTAAGTATACCCCCAATTTTTGATAAGTTAATTAGAGGATACACCCCCTAAGAATACCCCCGTTATTTAAGGAAAGTGTCTTAGACACCCCTCATTTTTGAGAAAAGAGGTATCTTAGACACTTCTATTATTCAAAAAAATAGAAATTTCTGAAGTAATTAGTAGGAATATTTGTGCTTTAAAAATGCTCTCTTATGCTAAAAATTTGTAGTGAATATTCTTCATCTTTTCTACTAGTTTTCCTACAGCGAATGATTTCTAAAATCTTTTTATATACTTCACATTGAACTTAGGTTCAAACATTATCTGCTTATTTTCTGAAATGTAAGAAGAGTACGAGAAACCCAAATCAAGGTTGTATATACTCCAACCTATTCCAAAATTGTGTAATAAAACACTACTTTGTGAGGTATTATCACCAAAAGTTTCAAATGACAGGGTGTATTCTACAAGTAAAGAAGGCAGAATATACTTACCGATAGAGAGTGTAGTTCCACTAAGCATGTCTTGCAGTGATGTAATTCTCCTATTATCCATGAAACTAAAAATGTAATAAGAAACGAAAGAACTCCTTACATTAAAGATATCCAAGCCTGAGAATTTTCTTATATTGTAAGAGATAATGTCATATACGCCTAAGCTTTCTACTAATTCGATGCTTTCTTTAGTTAGTCCAGATGTGTCAGTATTTATACCCAGAAGTAAGGAAATTTCAGTTTGAGTTCTATAAGGATCAGAGTAGAAAACGGGGTTAAGTTTAGTAGCATCGCCGTCTACATCCATAAAAATCTTAACTCTTTCTAAGTTAACATTATCGTAAACATAAGCATACAACTTACCATAAACGCGGGGAACAAAATCGAAACTTTTACCTTTGAATTCGAGTTTAATCGATTCAATTTCGAAAAACTTGCCAAAATATCGCAATTCTCCTCTACCCAAAGTGACTGTCCCATATAGAGCAAGAGTCTTATCAAAAATGCTGCCGTTCAAGATGATCTCCGATGGATCAGATGAATAACCCCTTATAAATTCCGAGTAAAAATTCAAACCCTTTTCAATATGTATTACAAATCTGTCCCATTTCATAAGCTGTATAAAAGAAGGTGGTAAGTCATTAGAAAGATTATTTGGTGAAATCTGTCTCATGGTGTTAAACGTGAACTGGGAGTTTTCAAAAGACCTAATGTTGCCGGTAATTATAGGGCTATCAGCACGACCATATATCCTTACTTTTCCTACAGCTCGGGCAAATGCAGAAAAATCACCAGTGTCTATGTTAAAGAAGAGATTTCCCTTCAAAACTTCTACAAGCAAGTCTATATAAGGGTTATCTATTCTATGAGTAAAGTCAACTTTGGCAACTAACCTAATCTCATTTTCTCCATCAGAAAGTGTAATATCTGAGCTACTCAAAACACTTTGGTTGCCTGCTATACTACCTTTAACATACTTAAAAGTATTCCTGAAAATTTCAAAATTTAAAGCTTTGGCAACCAGATTAACCTTACCGGAAAAAGCTATTCTAAAAGGTGAGTCGTAAACTATAACAGTGAAATTATCAGGTTCTAAATATCCATCAAACCTACTTATAAGACCAGGTATCAGTAGAAAGTTAAGAGGTATTCTACCTAAAACCTTCAGTTTATAGGCTTCGCGGTCATAATTTCCTTGAATTCTGTAAAGTTCTACGCTGTTTCTAAAGTAAGAAAAATGAATAGAATCTTTTGGAGAAATGTAGGCATTCACACCATCCCCAAAACCTGAAATAGAAATAATACCTTGCGATGAAAGAAAAATATTTCTTTCCCAATTTTCATTCAAGCCCGAGAATTCTGAGATGTTAACCTTTAACTTGCCAGACCATCCTCCTTCAGAATTGGTCAAACTTACACCTCCATAGGCTCTAGGGAACTTCTTCCCAGAAACAGGTGTAGCTAAAATATCTAACTTCTTAGTGGTATCCCTATCTTCATAGTTGACATAAAATATATTTTCAAAGTTATGCAAAGTTAACTTTGATAGAATTTTATCATCGAATTTTGTTACCTTGAATGAAGCTTTGTAGAAAAAACCAAAAAGTTTGGCGTCACCATAGATATCCGCATACCTAATGAAATCAACCCAATTCGTCTTTGAGATATCCAAAGTTAGCTTGCCATACAGTGAAAACTCATATATCGGATCTGAAAGGGGCCTAAGGCTAAACTTGGTGAGAAACAAATCAACATCCAATTGATCACCGTTAAGACTTAGTCGTAATTTAGACCCTGGAGATATGTTGATCTCAGAATATAGGCTAGCTATATCAATGAATCCAGAAAATGAAAAAGATTTATCAAAAGTGTACGCAAAACCTCTATAGATATTCACCTTGTTTGCACTCTTGTTGTAAAACAAATCGAATTTCGAGGATAAACCGTATGCTTTTAAGTTTATGGAAAAATTATTTGTTAGTTCGGTAACAAAACCAGATACCTTTTCAATATAAAAGTTCCCAAAATTAAAGTTATTAACCAAGAAATTCAGCTTAAATGATTTGCCCAATATTATTCCATCTAAAAGTAGCTTATCCTTAGAGAAAATGTAAACTCTATTCGTTGATATTCTGACCTCGGTAAAAAACTTCTCTATCGGGGTTTTTACTTCCAAAACGCCAACTAAATTTTGATTTGTATCTATTGTAAGATTCCCGGAAGAATCTATACCTAAAAATCTAAAGTTCATTTTTTTTAGTCTCACCAGACCGTTCCTAACGTAAATCTCAGAACTAACTAAATCCGTATCTAAGACGCCGTAAAAATAACCAAGAGGATCCAGATTTACTCTGATACTACCATTACCAACATTGGGTATACCTAGTTTAAGCGCGTCTGACAACAAATACAAAAACTCAGTTTTAGCGTCAAAGTCCACAAAAGGTTTTTCAGATAGAGAAAAATGACCTTCTAAAACTTTGGACCTAAAAACGATGTTACCTAGATCCTTAAATTCAAGCCTCAAGGGGTAAATAAAACTTTTTCTATTGACCATTAAATTGTACACGTTCACGGAATTTAGCTCACCAGAGAGAGAAACTACAAACCTCCCGTCGATCCTATTACCCATCATCTGGATATTTCTGAAACTCCCAAATCCCATACTATCTTGGAAGTAGAAAGATAGAGTTCCATTACTTGTTGTGGAATTTAGAAGTATTTTTGCTCCTGCCTTATCTCCTGATAGTAGAAGGTTCAAACTGCTTGAATTAACTGACAGATAGTAATTTCCATTCCCCCAAAAAAACTCTATGTCAGACCTGGATAAAACACTTCTAATAAGGTCAGATACATAACCTAAATTTGAAATGTATTCTCTAGTCTGGATAGTGATTTTATCGCCTATTAAATCTTCAATTGAGAATTTACCTTCAACTTGAGAAAAGTTACTTATTTTTATTTCTGTAGAATACTTCTCATTAAAACCAAAAACTTGAACTAAGTCCAAATCCCCAAAGATTAAAAGAGAAATCTCATCAACGGAATATGAATATATGTTTATATCTTTGACTTTTATGATACCCTTTACACCAAAATTCTCGTGAGGCTTCAGAATTAAAGAAGTATCAACCTTAAACGAAGCAAAATTACTCATCTCACCGAAGGATAAAGGTAAAAGTTGTAAATAAGTAATGATATCAACTGATATATCTCCATCTTGGTTCTGAATCAAGAACTTATTAAAATGCAATCTACTTCCACCTAATAAAACAGAACCATCAGCTATGAAAACTTTTACATTTCCAAAATTACTAACGTATTCGCTTAGATACCTTTTCAATTCAACGTGATTTGTTCCGGAAGAATTTCCAGATAAAATAACTAGTGAAATATTGCTTATAAAAACATTATCTAAAACATTTTTACCTACAATAAAATTAACGGGAGATAAATGAAATTTCATCTGATATAAGCTTAGGTTCAAACTCTCATTTGAGACTTTCAGGTCTTTCAAGTAAAACTCGAAAAGGGGAGACATCGCAGCTGAAGAATATTCAACAACCCCAAGATTTTTTAAAAGGTTAGAAGTAAAGTTTTTTCTAAAATTTATTAAAGAATTAAATACAAATACAATTGATAAGAAACCAAAGAATAGTAAAAGAGAAAGAATTACTATTTTTTCGAAAAGAATCCTTAAGTTCATAAAACTACTAATAAATAATATATCAAATTAAGGATACTATTCAAACCTCAATAGGAAAATACCCAGGAATTTTTACTTAAGAAAAATTCCTCTAACAGATGCATAAGAAAAATGAGAGCAAAGTAAGGGTTGAGTGGGGTTGATCACTCGATCATTAATTTTGTATTGTAATTACCTACGCCCGGTACTGCGTTTGTTCTCGTAGTATGAAGTGGATGTTTTTTACAATTCAGCATTTCATTCTCGATAATTTTCATAAACTCCGCTTTCTGTTTGATATCTCTGTCAAAATTGAAGATGATTTATCCTCTTTTGAAACGTGTAGAAAGGTTCTCTTCTGATCCTAAGTTTTACTGAAAGTGCTATATCGTTTACTTTCTCTATAATTTTGCCGTTCACCTTAAATATTTTGTAGTTTTGTCATAGAAATTTCTACTTAAGAACTTTTTTAGTAGAATAAGCCCTATCTCTGAAGGTTCTTTAGCACCTGTTGAATTCTCTACAAATACAAAAACTGCATATCTGTTATTTAAGATACCTATAAAACTTCCATTTGTTTTCCTTATATCTATTTTACCATCTTTCTCGAAAACACCTGTACCTGTTTTACAAATTATTGGTAGGTTTTCAGAAAGTCGAAGTTTTTCTCTTGCACCACTAGCAGTACCTCTGCGATAGCAAAGGCTCATCCCTTCTATCAGTATTTCCTTTATATCTTCAGTTAGTTTGTCGCTAAATAGAACTTTAGTATAACTTTCGAGTATATCGCTAGGTCTTAATTTTAAGATATTCATTTTCCCTATCATTGCCATTATCTGTTCTCTTTCTGTGATATATCTTTTCCCCCAGTTTTCGCTACCTATTAGTATGTCCCATTCTTTTAGTGTGTCAATAAAAAGACTAAAGTCGATATCTTTAACAAAGTTGTAGAAATAGATATTGCAGGAATTTGCGATAGCAGGAACTAAACTGGTATTTCCATGACCTTTCTTTAGCCAGCATTGGATCTCTGAGAGATCAGTATTCCAACCCCTACAAAAATGGGTTTCTGAAGGGTCAATTGGATGATTCTTGAACTTTGCTATTACGGAGAATACTTTTATGAGTGATCCTAAAGGTATAGATTTACCCCCGATATCATATTCGTCATGAACATAAATAACTTCATTTTTTTCTATATCTTTTACGAGAATATAAAAAGGTTTATTGATTGTTTTTTTGAGATTGTCAATAACATTTTGGATCTCTATAGCACTAGATTCCTTCGCAATACTTTGAAAGTTAAAAAGGAAGATATAAGATACCAGTGAGAGAAACATAATTATAAAATCTTTTTTAAACCTCATGACTTTCTAATTATAAACTGAGAATTCCCCTCCATCAAGATAAAGTTTATACCCTCCTAACGAATATCTCCAGTAGAATCTAATAGAGATAGAATTGTTTTCCCTAATAGAATTTCTAAAAGGTGGATTTTACTAAGGGGAACAAAGTTCCCCTTACTTAAAGGGTGGTGTGGGTGGGAAGTAGCTCACTTTAACGTTGGTTAAAGAGATATTTTTAGCCTCCACGAGGGTAGCATCAACTTAGTGAATAACCCCTAGCAGGATAAGAATTTCTACCTAAGAAAAGCTTCTCCAATAGAGATACATAATAAGAATGAAAATATACGCGTAGGCGAAACATTTATAGCCCCCTCTATTGAGTGGGTTTGGAGGGCTTTGTCCTCCACAAACAAAAGAAGGAGGGTAGGGGATAAATAGGTGTTTATAGATCTGGCTTTTTTCTCTTTTTTCTTTTAGAATCTCTTAGGGTAGGTAAGGATATTACCCTAATTTTGAAACGGTGGCGCCTAATGCACCTTCTTTAAAAAATGGGGGTACACTAGGGGGTGTAGCCCCCTATAATTAACTTACCAAAAAAGGGGTATGCTTAGGGGGTGGGACCCCCTAGAAGTAACTAAGGGGTGGGTGGGAAGTTACCCTAAATAGAATGCTAAAAAGCATACAAAATTTACTTAGCTTAAAGAAGGGGTAATAATTCGCATCAAAGGAAAAGTTTACTCTTTTAGAGAATGAGGGTGTCTAAGGCACTGTGCCTAGGGCACTTTTTTTCTAAGAGGGGGTAATCTTAGGGGGCTTCGCCCCCTATAAGTAACTAAGGGGCGGGTGGGTGGAGAATTACCCTAGATGGATGCTAATAAAAATTCTTATAAAAATTCTTAAGTAGAAACCTCTGGTTACGAATTATGCAAACTTGAATTTTGTGAGGAATTTTTATAAAATTTTTGGTGCTTAATCAAGCGGGAATAGCTCAGTTGGTAGAGCATCGGCCTTCCAAGCCGAGGGTCGCGGGTTCGAGTCCCGTTTCCCGCTCATGGTCTAGAACTCTTCTCTTAAGATATTTTCTAGCCAGTTTGTTAAATCCTTCATCATGAAACTTTCACCGTGTCCTGGTAAGCACAGCGTGTCACCTGGTATTGTAGAATAGAGTTTTTTAAGAGATTTTTTCATCTTTTCAGCGTCTCCACCTACTAGGTCAACTCTACCAAAAGAAAACTTAAATAAAGTGTCTCCAGTAAAAATAATTTTCTGTTTTTCTATATAAAAACAGCTACTACCCGGAGTATGTCCTGGGGTGTGAATACATAATATTTCATCGTTGCCGAATTTCACTATGTCCCCGTCGTAAAGTATTCTTGTTGGACTTTTAGAGTAAAATGGTCTGTTTAGTATGTAAGCGGAAAGGTTTTTAAAGGGATCTAGGAGGTAGTCTATATCAAATTCATTTATCATCAACTCAGTATTTACTTTGTTCATAATTTCGTTGTTTCCAAGTATATGATCAAAGTGTCCATGTGTATTGATTATTCCGGATATTTCCAGGTTGTTTTTTTCTATGATTTCCAAGATTAAATCAGGGTGATCACCGGGATCTATTATGATACATTTACCTTCTTGAGATAATAGGTAACAGTTTGTTTGGTTTTGCCCAACTACTACTACAGTTATTTCCATAACTATTGTACCGTATTGTAAAAAAAAGAAATCACGATTTCTATTTTCATTGGAATTGTTTCCAGGAATTTCTATTTAACAAAAATTTTTCCTTCTAAAAGGTGCCTAAGGCACTTTTTTAAAATAGGGGGCGGAACCCCCCTACAATTAAAAAAAGAGGCTTAGCCTCTAAAAAATGGGGGTATTCTAGGGGGCGAAGCCCCCTATGTAACTAAAGGGATGGGTTGGGTGGGGAATTACCCTAGATGGATGCTAAGAAAAATTCTTAAATAGAAACCTACAGCATAGCAGAATAAGATTTACTTTTAGAAAACTAATAGAAGAATGTTATCACTCTAAAGCTTTAACATAATAGTGTCAGTTGGCGTATCTCCCCCACAGACAACTAAATGCCTGATAGTAAATTACCATAAATAAGAAATAGTCACTTACCTATACAGAAATTAGAAAATATTCTATCCATCAGATCTTCTGTAGTGACTTCGCCTATCATCTCACCTAAGTAAGAGATAGCATCCCTAATTCCTATGGATATAAACTCGTCTGGCATTTTTTCATCAATGGTATTTATAGCATTTTCTAGAGATTCTATTGTAGCTTCTATAAGCTGGTAATGTCTCTCGTTGTTTACAAGTATGTTATTTATTTCCTGTTCTACATCTCCTATGGTATGAGATATGATTATATCAGAGATTAAGTCTATGTTTTGACCGGTTTTTGCAGAAACTTCTATAACCTCGGTTGGGTATATATCGTATTCTTTTAAGATTTTTAGTATTTCTGATTTTCTTTTTTGTATGCTTAAACTGTCTATGGAATCTATCTTGTTTAAAACTAGAAACTTTATTTTTTCCCTAGCGAAATCCCTAATATTAGATACTACGACAAGGTCATTTCTCGAAACTTTCTTAGAAACATCAAAAACTAGGATCACAACATCAGATTTCTGAATACTTTCAATAGTTCTTTTTATACCTTCTTTTTCTATGATATTTTTAGTTTCTCTTATGCCAGCTGTATCAAATATAGTAACAGGTACACCTCTTATAGATGTTATATCCTTGACAACATCTCTAGTAGTTCCAGGTATCTCAGAGACTATAGATCTGTCTTCCCCTAGAATTCTATTCATTATGCTGGATTTTCCTACATTTGTCTTTCCTGCTATACATATTTTTAATCCCTGAGTGAAAAATCTAGATTTCTTTGATTTAGATAGTATCTCTTCTAAGTCTTTTTTGATTTTTTCGATATTATACTTTATGCTTTCGTAGTCTCTTTCAGCCAAATCTTCTTCCGGATGATCTATTAGGACTTCCAAATGTGCTAACACATTTAAAAGATCATCTTTGACCTTGTTTACTTTTTCAGAAAGCTTTCCATCAAGAAGTTTTCTAGATATCTTTAGCGAAGATAGGTTATTCGAGAATATCAATGAATTCACCGATTCTGCCTGGATCAGGTCTATCTTCCCATTCAAAAAAGCTCTTTTAGAAAATTCTCCCGGCAAAGCCATCCTCAGCCCCTGCTTTTTCAGAAGTTCTACTATTTTAGCTACTACTAAAGGGTTACCGTGACAATTTATCTCCACAACATCTTCACCAGTATAAGAATTAGGTCCTCTCATAACTGAAACCAAAACATCATCTATTTTCTCTTCGCCATCTACAATAAAACCATAGTGAATAGTATGAGTTTTGACTTTATCTAACGGAGTTTTACCTTTGAAAATTTTCGAAACACTTTCTATAGCTTTACTACCTGAAACTCTTATTATAGATACCGGTGAATGAACGTTGGGGGTTATAGGAGCAAATATGGTATCCTCATCTAAAAAAACTTCTCTCATGTTCCTCCCTATCTACAGACAACTCTAGTGTTAAAGTATAATATGGATTTTCAAAAAGCTAAAACGTAAAAAAATAACATCGCCCTAAAGTTCTTAATCTACAGATATCAGCTTACCAAAAATTATCATAGATAAAGTTTAGCTTATCAAATTTATGAGAATGTCTAATTATGTCATCTATTGAGTTTGAGAGATTAGAAGATTTATTATTGTTATAGAGGTAAAGTTTCGTATGAATAATGGGTTTGATTTAGAGATAGTTGATGAAATAGTTATGAAAAGCAAAGAAGAGATTGTAAAAGTTATGTATGAAATGGGCATTGTTGGGGTTTCTGATGCTATAGTTGACACATTTATAAAGTCTATAAGAATAGCCAAGAGTGATGCGACAGTAATAATATATGGCGAGAGTGGGGTTGGTAAGGAGCTATTCGCCGAAGTAATACACAAGTTTAGCAAGAGAAAATCTGCTCCGTTTGTAAGAATAAACTGTGCAGCCATCCCAGAAACTCTTTTGGAAAGTGAATTGTTTGGATATGAGAAAGGCGCTTTTACTGGAGCCAACAAAAGCAAACCTGGGTTATTCGAGACAGCAAATGGCGGAACTATATTTCTAGATGAAATAGGTGAAATTTCAGTTTCAGTCCAAACAAAGTTGTTGAGAGTGATAGAAGAGAAAAAGATAATTCGAGTGGGAGGAATAGAAAATAAAGATGTAGATGTAAGGATAATAGCAGCTACCAACAGAGATCTGTGGGAAGAAGTAGCAAGAGGTAATTTCAGAGATGACCTTTTCTATAGGGTTAATGTGATTTCACTGTATATTCCACCGCTACGGAATAGAAAAGAGGACATAATACCTTTGGCAGAATATTTTATGAAAACATTTTGTGAAAGAGAGAGAAAACCTTTGAAAAAGTTTCAAGAAGATTTTTACGAATTTTTATTGACTTATCCATTTCCCGGAAATGTACGAGAGTTATCTAATTTTATTGAAAGAGCAATAGTATTATCCGACAATGATACAATAACTTTAGAGTATATACCAGAGTATGTTTTTCATATACCTTCCTCCATAAAAAACCAAAAACCTGAAACCATAATAAACACTTTCAAATCGAAAGAAAAAACAGATATCATAATAGCACTAAAGAAAACAAACTTTAACCTTTCAAAAGCCGCTAAACTTCTAGGAATGCATCGAAATACTTTGTCTAGGAAAATAAAGGAGTATGAGATAAAAATACCTAAGTAAGATTATTTTTTACGAATTACAGAAATTTCTTATTCAAGAAAAAAAATTCTCTAACGGAGAAAAGAGTGCCTTGGGCACTTTCCTTAAATAAATAATGGGGGCGCCTAAGGCGCCTTCTTTAAATAATGGGGGTATCACTAGGGGGCGAAAGCCCCCTGTATGTAACTTAAGGGTGGGTGGGAGTTACTATAAATAGGATGCTAAGAAAAATTCTCAAGTAGAAACCTCTGATTAGATATGGAGAATTGTTGAAAATAGTTTTTTGTAGGTTTATAATAAGCCCGTAATTTGACTTATGTAATAAGGGGGTACGTTATGAAGAAAAAAGCGTTTCTCTCGTTAGCTGTGATAATTTTACTTTCGTACTTAGTTGTAAGTTGTAATATTGGGGGCAAGGAGATTTATTACCCTTTATCTCATTATACTCTCATGACTCTAGATACCCCTACTAAAAAAGTAGTTTACCTAGACTGGGGTTTTCCTCTTGTGTATGCTGGTTCTATAAAAACTAACATTGAGGTAAAAGGAAATAAAACTAACGAGATAGTTTATGTGCTTGTTTTAAACGAAAAAACAGGGGACAAGGGATGGGTTTCTCTTTCTTCAGTTATAAAGGACCCGGTATCAAAGATTTCTATTTTGAAACCTACTCAGATTTACAAAGAACCGGATGAGTTCTCTCGCTCGTTCTTTAATTTATCTTCTCCAGTTATAGGTTATCTAGTCGAAGTAAAAGATGGTTGGGGACGTGTAATGTTATATAGAAGTTCTTATAGACTCTTTACTGGCAAAACTGATTGGACAACCTATGAGTGGGTTAAACTATCAGATGTCTCAACGAACTCTGTTGATGCCGATTTACTTTCTATACTTTATACATCATTTGAGAGGTATTCCAAATGGAAAGATAATATAGTTAAAGCCACAGGAAGTGAGGCTCAGAAAATTACTAACGAAATAGATAAAGAGATAACTTATCTTGAAAATGTTATAAAAAACTTTAAAAGCAAAGGTATATCTCTAAGTGCAGAAGATTACGCAAATGTCATTTATTCTGATATTAGAAAATTGATATATCCTGGAGAAGAATCATCAGAAGGTGAAGTTGAAGGCGAAGGTCAAGAAGAAGAAGACCATATTCATAGCGATGACTTAGAGTAAAATGTTGGTTATTTAAGTGTAGTGTCTAAAAATATTGATAGAAAATGGGGATTGCTTGTTGATTAAGTTGTTGGAGGTTTTGTGAAAATACCCCTTTCAAGAAAACACTATTAAAAACTAGTTTTTTCGAAGAGGGGTATTTTCTACCTCCGTTAGAAACATAAAAAATCAACAAGCAAGAATATAACCCATCTGTATTTCAAAAGTGTAGAAACGTAGAAACATTGATTGAGAGGTAGATTATGGTATTTAGAAATTTTGTATTGTTTCTTTTAGTGTATATTTCCCTTTTGATACCAAGTATCTCGTACTCACTTATGGAGATAAGGTTTCCAGACAATACTAAATCGATCCTTTACATAAAAGATATAAAAAATCTTGAGGTTAACCTTAGATACTCTGGCTTTCTTAATTTACCCGAAGACTATTATACATATCTTGTTGAATATTTCAAGGAAGAGAATCCCATCATTGGAGCATATGGCGAGTTTAGAAAACTTGAAAATGGCAACTTTATAAAATCTATCATAGGTGAAACAGCTATAATAAATGCTGAAGGAGGAAGTATAGTTGTTATTAACCTTGATAAAAGTTCAAAATACTTTTCAACGCTAATGAACATCTTTAAAGTCAAAGGACAATTTAATAACTTCTTTGTCGAGTTTTTTGGTAACAATGTTTTACTTTCTCGAAATCAGTCGCTTATAGAACTTTATAAAAAATCACCTTCTAAATCCGATGACCCTGTCTGGAAAAACCAGGATATGGATAATTCTGATATTATCTATTATTCTGTAGATAAAAACCTTATTCATCCTTTCTTAGATTTTCTTTTTGTAAAAGAAGGACAAAGTAGGAAAAGTTTTTCTGTTTCTATAAACTTTCAGAGGAAAAATATCAATATATGTACAAAACCTGTTCTTTTCACGGGTAAAGAAGTTCGTTCTTTAGTTCCATCTCAGATTATACCTTCTCCTTTGATCTACTTTGACACAGCCCAAAACCCCGAAGAATTTTTTGCGAAAATATTTGGAGAGTTAAATGTCAAAAATTATAGGAAAGATCTAAGAGAACTTTTCGACAACCAAGTAGTTGTTGCTCTTCTTTCTATTTCTACAAATGTTGAGCCATCTTTCATAGTGGTGCTTAAATCTAAGTTAGGCAAAGCAGGGAAAGTAGAAAAGTTTTTATTAACATTCTCTAGTAATGTCATAGGTGAAAAAGAATGGGAAAGGGAAAGGAAAGGGTTGTATACCATCAATTACGCCAAAAATAGTTCTTACTTCTTTATGACTAGGGGTGAGTATGTTATCATATTCGACAACAAAATGTCTCTTAGCAGGTATTTAGATGTTATGTCAAAAAAGACTTTTTCTATCCTGGATGAAAGATATGGGCAGGAGATAAAGAATTTTAGTTCAAAACCTTTTGTTCTTTACATAAACTTTTCTGACCTTGCTGAAAGAATTTATAAATCTATGTTAACTACGATGGATTTAGATACTTCTCAGAAAGAGGACATTAAAACTTACTTGAAAGGCATTAAAGACATGGGTGTACTTCTAGGCTATGGGAATAGCAGAAATGATTGCAATTACTTTCAATTCACTTTAAAATCTAGGTCAAAGGATAAAAAATAAGGGGGTAGTATGAGATTAACTAAATTATTTGTTTTTGTTTTCGTTTTCCTTTTATTCTCGCATCTAAGCAATGCTGGGTATTTTTATCTTTCTACTGAAAAAAGTTTCACAGAAGCGGACAAAGCAAGGATAAAGATAGAAAGTTTTTCTACTCCTTTGGTTAATGTGAGATTGTACAAGATACCTGACCCAGAAAGTTTTGTGAAAGCAAGGAAAAATATAAACAGGGTTTTCATAGAGTCTGAATACATAAGGTCAAATCCTACTGAACTTTTACTAGATTACATTAACATAACAAAGAGTTCCATTAGGGATTATTTTAGAAAGAAAGTGCTTAATGATGAAGCAAGAGAAAATGCAGCCGAAGAGATATACCGAGAACTACTATCTACTACACCCGTAAAGAGCAAAGTTTTTATTGGTGTGATAAAGGAATACCAATTAATAAAAGAATTTGAGAAAAAACTAGATGACTCTACTTCATGGACATACACTTACATTGATTTTGGTAATCTCAAAAGAGGATTGTATTTGGCTGAGATATTTTCTAAAAACTCGATTGCTTATACATTGGTTCATGTTTCAGACATGGCTATTGTTGTAAAAAAATCTGATACAAAACTTCTAATACGATCTGTTGATAAAAAGACTGGTAAGGGTATCAAATCGAAGATAAGCATTTATGATTTTTCGAGCGGTAAGGTGATAGGTGAGGGGGATACCTCCGATGAGGGGATATTCGAGTTTAAAGTAGAAAAGAATAAGTACTCTGAACTTTTAGTTTATTCCAAGTCAAATGGTGACTTTTCTTTCTATAAAATATCTTTCTATCCTGTAGCGGAAGTTGAGAGGTTAGTCTACCTCTATACAGACAGCCCGATTTACAAGCATGGGAATAAAGTTTTTATAAAAGGTATAATAAGGGATTATAAAAATTCGGTTTATCACCTTCCAAATGTAAGTTCTGTGAAGGTATCGATTTTAAACCCGAGAGGAGATATGGTGTACTTACCCAATGCCAAAGTGAGTGAGTTTGGAAGTTTTGAGTCAGAGTACGAGATAGGGGAAAATTACCCAACAGGTATATACAAGGTAGTGGTATCTATTGACAAAAAGTCATATGTTGGAGAGTTTAAAGTAGAGGATTATGTTAAACCAAAATTTAAGGTTTCCGTCATTCCAGACAAAAGTGTAGTAGTAGGTGATAAAGCGATTAAGGTAAAAGTTAAGGCTGAATATTTTACTGGTTTTCCAGTTAGCAGGGCAGAAATTACCTACTCGATTTTTAGAACACCACTTAGGGAAGATATATTCGAAAGTAAAAAGGACATTTTCGAGGATCCTTCTTATTCTTCGAAAATAGAGTTTTTAGATTCTAAAAATGCAGAGTTAAATGACAAAGGAGAGTTTGAATTTACACTTTCCCCCTCCAAGTACAAAATAGATCGAGATTACGCTTTTATAATAAAGGCTCAGGTTCGTGATAAATCTATGGCAACTGGGACGGATACATCTAAAGTTAAAGTAGTAAAAACTGAGTTTTTTGTTAAAGGTGAGACCTCGAAATCCGTTTATCTTCCTGGGGAGGAAATTAGAGTAAGTGTTAGATTGATATACCCTGATGGTACACCTGTTGCTAAGAGAAAGATTTCTTACAAAGCTATGCTGGAGGATGGAAATGTTGTTGTATCTGAGGGTGAGGTAGTCTCCGACCAAAAAGGATATGCTACCATAAAGTTTAAAGGTACTGGGAAAGGATTTGTGAAAATCAAAATAACCGCTAAAGATAGTTTTGGAAATCTTGTTGAAGAGAATATTTACACATGGATAGGAGAGGAAGGGGCTACTTTTGTTTACACTTCAGGTGATATAACTATAGCTTTTGATAAAAAAGAATATAAGGTGGGAGAGAAAGCGAAAGTTTTGGTTGTTTCTCCTGTGTCATATGCAGATGCAATAGTAAGCACAGAAAGGGAGGATATTTTCAGCTATTCTATTCAAAAGTTTAGAGGAAATACTTTATTGTTGGATTTGCCTATCGATAGTAAGTTTGCTCCGAACTTTTACTTTTCGGTTTTGTATGTTTTTAACAATGAAGTTTACGAAAATTCTGTAAAGGTTAAAGTTCCACCGGTTCACAGAGTATTAGATATAAGTATAACACCTAGTAAATCTCTTTACTCTCCGCGAGAAGAAGGAGAAATATATCTAGAGGTTAAAGATTCAAAAGGGAATCCTGTAGAGGCTGAAGTTTCCGTGAGTGTGGTAAATGAGGCTTTGTATCAACTTTCCCCGGAAATTTTCCCAGATATCAGGCTTTTCTTTTATCCATACCGATGGAACTCTGTAATGACTTTGAATTCTATAGCTCTCCGTTTCTACGGCTACTCGAGAATGTTGAAGAGTGAATACGCCATGAAGTACTACAACAAAAAGTTGTGGGACTTTGAGGATTTCCTAAATGGGCAAGGTAGTAGGTACGCCGGTATGAAAGAACTACAAGGCAAAGAAAGGTTTATATTCAGAGACCAAATACTTTGGGAAGGAAAGGTAAAAACGGATAAATCTGGGAAGGCTAAAGTTCAAATTACTTTCCCGGACAACATTACTGAATGGAGGATTGTTGCTGTTGCTATAACGAAAGATACTAAAGTTGGTAAGCAAACCGCATTTATAAAAACATTCAAAGAACTTTTTGTAGACATAAACCTTCCAGAGAATGTTTCACTTTTAGACAGAGTGAAAGGTTATATAAAAGTTTTTAACTACTCTTCTGAGGGTAGAAGTGTCAATGTGAGCATGGCGGTAGAGAACGGAAAACTTGAATTTTCTAACCAAGCTATAAACATTCCATCAAAAGGCGAAAAAGTACTTAGTTTTAACTTTACTCCAAATTTTGTAGGTAAAGCTAAGTTTAGAGTGGAGGCTATTTCGGAGGATAAAAGTGATATTCTAGTTCACGAGTTGAATGTTTTGCCTACATCTTTTGAGAAAATACATAGTGAAGTGAAAGTTATTAGAAGTCCTTCTGATAAACTTAGTTATAAAATACCAACCTCAGTTGTAGACAACACGGTGGATATTCAAGTAAACCTTTCTAAAATGGACAACCCGTTTGATGTTGTGGTTAGAGGGTTAAAGTATCTGAAATCTTATCCTTACGGATGTGTAGAACAGACAACAAGTTCTTTCTTACCTAATCTGGTGGCTTTTGAGATATCTAAGAAACTGAATATCAACTTACCTATAGAGTTTCAAGACAAAGATATAATCTTGGAGAGGGCATTAAAGGCTTTATATGGTTATAAGAACTCTGATGGTGGTTGGGGCTGGTGGAATGAAGGTACTTCTGATGTATTCATGACTGCTTATGTTTTGTATGCTTTGAACTTCGTAAAAAACAACTATCCAGAAAAACTTAGAAGTGAAATTTACGAAGATGGAGTTAGGGCTCTTGAGTCTTTAGTAAAAGATAGGTATGTCGATGATAACTCCCAGATATATGCTCTTTATGTACTTTCAGAGTGCGGTGTACCCTTCAAAAGCATGGTAGAGAAAGTTAGTAAAAAGGATTTAAAATCTCCGTATTTCTTATCTCTATTAGCCTTGGCAGCGAAGAATGTGGGGTTAGACGATATAGCAAAAGATACCGCTGAAAAACTAGATAAGATGGCTACACCAAGTGGATTGGGGGCTCATTGGAAGTTTGATGAACATTATTGGTATGGTTCTGAAATAGTGTCAACAAGTGCTGCTGTTAGGGCTCTTATGAAGTTGAAACCTAATTCTGAAAATATAAGTAAAGGTATAGCCTTTCTTATAACTATGAGAGAGGGTAATAGATGGAGAAGCACACGAGAAACGGCCGAGGCTCTTTTTGCCATAAGTGAATTTGTTGGTTCAAAAACTTACAAGAAAAGCCAAGAAACAAATATTACAGTTTACCTCAATTCGAAAGAGATTGGAACCTTAACATTTGAAGAGAACCACTACAAAAATATGATTAAACTTCCAGAGGATGCTTTTGCTAAAGGCAGAGACCACTCTATTTCTTTTAATGTGAAGGGTAAATTTTATGTGGCTGATATTGTTGTCAGGTACTATACAGATGAGAAAAACATAAAGAAAGAGAGTTATGGTATTTCTATAAACAAAAAGTATTACAAAGTTGTAGATAAAAAATCGATAGTTGAGGTGGGTTCTAACCCTAGTGTAAGAGTTGGGGATACTATACTGGTTGAACTTAATGTATCTTCAAAGGATAACTTAGAGTTTGTTGTTATTGAGGACAGTTTACCTGCTGGATTTCTACCGATAACGAAGGTAAACGAATATAACCTTGGGATAGATTTCTACAGAAATACCGCTCATGTTGAGTTTAGAAAGAACAGATGTGCTATATTCTTGAGAAAACTCGTTAATGGAAAGTATTACTATCTTATGCAAGCGGTATATCCGGGAAGTTTTTATGTTTTGCCGGCATTGGGATATGAGATGTACCGTCCGGAGATTAGAGGGAATACAGAAAGTGCTAGGGTGGAGGTAGTAGAGTGATTACAACTCTAACCGCTGCGGGAGATAAAATTTTTATTTTATCGGTAAAATTGAAATAGTATAGGAGGTGGAAGATGAAGAAGTTTGTGTTAATATGTATGGCTTTGTTTTTTGTTTTTGTATCAAGTTTTTCACATGCTGTAAATATTAGAAAGCCCGAGGGAGGTTTTGTAAGAAACAAGATTTTTAATCTTCAAGTAGAAGATGCGCCATACCTAATGAAGATAAATTTTAATGGTATTTCAGTTGTAGCCAAAACGGAGGGTGGTTTTTTTGAAAGGGAAATGCTTGTATCAAAAGGGTATAATTATATAGTAGTTTCCGATTATCAAAATCTTTCTATTTTAGACCAGATAAGTTTTTACGCAGATGTTCCCCCCACATCACTTAAAATTTTTCTATTTTGGGATACTGACAACACAGACTTGGATCTGCATGTAATAGAACCAGACGGAAATGAATGTTATTACGAATTTAGTTCTACACCTCTTGGAGGACGTCTTGATGTTGATGTAATGACAGGATATGGGCCTGAGATCTACACTATGGAGTACCCAAATCAAGGTGTTTACGAGATATTTGTGGACTACTATGGTGGGCAGGAACTCACCGAGGCCACAGTAGTTGCTATCATTAACGAAGGAACATCAAATGAGAAAAGAATGGTATTCAACATGATGTTAACCAAGCCGAAAGATAAGGTATACATTGGGAAAATAGAGGTAAAGTGAGAAAGTGAAGGTTCAAGTGTTGTTTATTTCTGTCTTAATTATATCTATATTTCTTGGTATAGTTTTATACTTATACTACCCTTTGTTTTCAAGTCTTACCGTAAAGAGTGATAAAGATTTTATTCTATCTTTACCGATTGTACCTACCTGCATTGAGGTTGTGAGGGAGTTTGGGCCTATAAAAGTAGGCGAGAAGGATTTTTCTCTTTGTATAGATACTAACAGAGTTAGTGCCATTATCAAGGATAATTTGGTGTATTTGTACAGTACATCTATAACTAATGAAGGGGAAATAGAAGTTATAATAACCAGCCGTGGGAAGAAAATTACTAATTTTCTTAGGGTCATGATACCCTTGGAGGATAGGGATAAAGATGGATATCCTGATGTTTTAGAGCTCAGGAATGATAAATCTTTTATAGACTGGTTTTGTGCTATCGTAGAATCTCAGTTTTACCATAGTTCAGATATATGGTATGACGTGAGGAAAGATTGTGCAGGGCTTGTTGAGTTTGCGTTTAGAGAAGCTCTCAAAAAACATGACGAAGAATGGGCAAAAAAGTATAAATTTTTATCAGATTTCTCCATGCCCGATGAGAGACCATATTATTATCCCGATGTCCCTGTTCTAGGGAAAAAAATTTTCCGTGTAAGAGATGGGGAGTTCAACATAGAAACAGTGGACGAAGATTTTTCTACTACTGCAAGTAGTTTTGCCTTGAGAAACTATAGTATGGATTTTATAAGCAGGGACATCAGAGAAATCAAGAAGGGGGATGTTTTATTTTTCTTTAAAGAAGACAATTTGAAGATGCCCTCGCATTCTATGATATACATAGGACCTGAATTACCTAATAAAGAAGATGGTTTTTTGGTGTACCATACAGGGCCCTCTGAACACTCAAAAGGTTTTGTGAAGAAAGTAAAACTGAAAGAATTATTAAGACATCCTGACCCTTCGTGGCGTCCAATACCTGAAAACCGAGAATTTATTGGTATATACCGCTGGAAAATTTTGAGGTAAAGGAACAATGGGGAAATATATTTCTAAACTAAAGAGATTTATTTTTACAATTTTTTCATTCGTTTTTTGTGTGCAATCTTATCCTTTTTTTACATACATAGTTGAAGAAGCAAAAATTTTTTCTGAAGTTGACCTTTCTCCATACCAAATCGAAAAAATTAATCGTCTTATAAAATATCAAAAAGCTAAATGTGAGTCTTTTTTTAGTACTAATATAAGAAAGAAACCAGAGTTGTACTTCTATTCTTCCGTTGAGAACTTTAAAAAACAAGCGATGATTAGTTATTGGTATGGAGGTTTTTACAGGAATGATAGGATATATTTACAACCTTTTGAAGTATTAGACCGAAAAAATAGTCTAGAGAAGGTTATATTTCATGAATATTCGCATTTCTTCCTCGACCAGTTGATCCCGGATATTCCTTTCTTCATGAATGAAGGTTTAGTAGCATTTCTTTCAGGAGAAGATGTACCTGATGCTCCTCCTATGCTTTATGAAAACATGCTTAAGAGAGAGTTTAAGAAACCAGAAGATTTTACTTATTTCTTATCTTCAGCAAAAAAGTTTATAAACTTTCTCATCTCCAGAGTAGAGGGTAAGAATTTTTTAGAGTTTCTAAAAAGCCTTTTTTATTCTGAAGTGGAATATTTGTACAGAGAATTCTATGGAAAAAATAGTGAGAAAATAAGGGTATGGATCAACCCTAGAGGTGGTAGAAGATTTAACATTAACTTTGGTGGAACATGTAAAGTTGTATTCAATGATATGGTTTCAGATGATGTTTTTTCTAATACAATTTCTTTAGAAGTTATAGAAGGGCGAGTTTACTTGAATAGTTGTACTACTCGGGAGGTTGAACTTTACTTTGAAGATGGTTTCTCTATAGTAGATGAAAGTGGAAAAAAGAAATCTTACAGAGGAGATCTAAAAGTTTATTTTACAAATAACTTTCTTTACTTGATAAATACTTTGCCGGTGGAGGAGTACCTTTATAGTGTTGTGTCTAGTGAGATGCCTTCTACTGAACTTGAAGCTCTCAAAGTACAATCTGTACTATCGAGAACACTTGCATTTCTCAAGAAAAAAGAACGAGAGAAAGACTTTTACGATGTTGTAAGTCTTGTTAATCATCAGTCTTATCAGGGGAGAGATTGGGAGACACCTTGGTCTGTAAAGGCTGTTCGTGATACAGAGGGCGAGGTTGTTGTTTATAATGAAGAACTAGTCCTCCCTTATTATTTTTCTACTTGCGCTGGACATACATCTGAATCTTTAGATGTATGGAATGAAAAACTACCTTACATAAAAAGCATCTCTTGTGAGGTTGATGGGGAAATTTTATGTTCTATCTCCCCGCATTTTGATGAATGGACTGGATCTATAACTAAGGATGAATTGTCAGAGATTTTTAACTTTGAAGTTTCAAATTTCCAGGTAGAAAAGACTAACCAGTATGGAAGGGTAAAGTATGTTAGAATTAATGATAAAATAGTTTTATTCGATCTCCTAAAACGCATGATTGCAAAAAAGAAAGGATGGAACTTTCTAAAAAGTAATTTATTTTCTATTCACAAAAATAGTGATGGTACGGTTTATACTATCATAGGAAAAGGATTAGGCCATGGGGTAGGGCTTTGCCAGTATGGAGCAATTCAGTTGGCAAAGAAAAAGAGTTATGTAGACATAATTAAGTTTTATTACAACGGGGTTGATGTGAAAGTGAAATTAAAGTATTAACATGAGAATAAATTAACAATCAATACCTAGTCTAAAATACAAATCTATGATTACCTCAAGAGCAAGACCAGAAATTTCTATTTTAGAATTTTTAGACTCCACTAAAGTGAGCAATCCCCACCTAACCTGAGGCTAGGCCTCTTCTCTTATTTTAGAGGCTAGGCCTCTTTTCTTAATTCTGGGGGCTTCGATCCCCAAAATACCCCCGTTTTCTAAAAGAAAGTGTCTTAGACACAAGTGCTCTAGACATAGTGCTTTAGCA
>FWWL01004923.1_pt1 | contig 21680 bp, 28 predicted proteins | sample 2228331 | NCBI WGS metagenome assembly FWWL01 (sample SAMEA103939775, study PRJEB20133) | metagenome | reverse complement strand
GAACAGGGTCTGTTCCCCCGTGTGGGCGGGGTTGAAGAAGGGCTTGGCTTGGCGAGCGATATAACCTTGTTAAGGTGCTGTCCGGGATTATCCGCCCGGTCGGGGATTTGGCATCGGGCAGGGCAGGTAGCCCTGCCGGGGGGTGCAGGCAGAGCCGGAATTGTCCATCGCACGGTTTCCGAGTTCTCCGTGCACATCCTCTTTCGAGGACGCCTGTTGTAACTGCCTGCCAGGTCACTCCTGCGGGACTTGCACCCGCACCGGCACTCTGCGGAGTGGAGAATTTGAGACAGACCGGGTAGTCCGTCTCATGGGGACTGCTATCGCCTGCGATTTGCCATCACTGCCAGAAGCGCTTCACGCTCCTTTTCATCCCTGGCTTCCCGAATCAGTCGCAGAAGAAACCACTTCTGCGCAAAATCTGAGAGGACAAGGATGAGGGCAAGAACAGCAAGCGCAGGCAACACCGTGGCTAAAGTAGTCATGGCTCACCTCCTTTCGTTCCCCGGTTTTGGCGGGGAAATCGCGGGGAGCGAACTCCTCACCAAAGTCGGAGAACGAAAGCGCCCTGTTCCCAGTGGAACCTGCTGGCATCGGTGAACCTTGATCCGCCTGTTAAGGTGCAGTCCTGCGAACAATCCGGGTGGATCGCCCACAAGCGGCTTGCGGGGGGTTGCACCCCGTACCCCGGCGTTGACCGGCAGCCGATAAACAAAAAGCCTGTCGAACACAAATGATTGCTCATTTGCATTCAACAGGCTGGGTAGCCCGCCGAATTTGCGTTGCTGGGGGAGCGGGGTGGCTCCCTTGTCGTTATTCTAGCAAATTTGTTTTCGGTGCGCAAGTGGTTTGCAAAATTGTTTGCTCGAAGTCTGCCAGGCGCATCAGCACCAGATCGCCATCGTGCCGTCGTCCAGCCTCGTGCAGTACCACAATCGGCAATTGTGTCGGGTCCGCCGCCGCAACCGCCTGCGCCAGAGCCTCTTTCAACCACTCCGGCAACTGCTGACGGTGCTTGACCTCGACCGCAAAGCGTTCACTCACCACATCAGCGGTCGCCCTGCCGGTGGCTCCGGTGCGCCTGCCGTTCAGTCGTTTGGCAATCGTCCGTTCCGTCTTTTTCCATGTTGTGGTCATAAATCCTCCACTGCATCCTGCATCCGCTCGGCGGTCGGGTGCAGGTAGCGTCCGGTCGTTTCCAGCCGGGAATGCCCTAACAGGGCTTGCAGGGTGGCAATGTCCACCCCCTTCTCAATGGCGCGGGTGGCAAAGGTATGCCGCAGGGTGTGCGGGGTGGCATCTACTCCGGCAGTATGGGCGTACTCCGCTACCATACGCTGCACATCCCGCTCGGTAAGCGGTCTGCCGCTTCGAGAGAGAAACAGTGTGGCATCCTCTACTTTCGGGCGTTCGTCCAGCCAGGCTTTGAGCGCCTGCCTCACCTCGCCATTCAACGGCACCCGGCGGGTCTTGTTGCCCTTCCCACTGCGCACCGTCACCCAACCACTGCGCCCGTTTATCTCGACATCCTCCACACGCAGACGTACTACCTCACCCACCCGCAAGCCCGCCCGTGCCAGCAGGTTGAGGATGGCAGTGTCTCGCCTGCTCCCTTCTGCGGCGGCAAACAGCCTGCCCAGTTCACGAGCAGAGAGGGCTTTCACCGGTGGCGTAACCTGTTTTGGACCTTTTACCCGCAAACTGCGCCCCAGGTAGCGCAGAAGTGAACGGATCGCCGCCAGGCGCAGGTTGACGCTTGCCGGTGAGAGATGACGCACGCTCTGCAGGTAAGCGACTACGTCCCTGACTTCCACGGCGGTCAGCAGGTTCCACTCCGGTTCACTGCCGTTTGCCTGGCAGTACCATGTTGCAAATTCTTCCAGCGCCGCCCGGTAGCGCTCCACCGTGCGCGGACTGGTGAGGGTTGTAAGGAAGTCGTCTATCGGGTTCATCGTCTCTGTTTCTTCTCCCTAAAAACATTGTGCGACGCAGTTTGTGCCCCTTATCTGCCCTGAAAATGCCCGTTTTGAGGGCTTTTCAGGGTGTTTTGCGTCTTACAATGTATATTGTACGACGATATTGTGCGACACGCAACCGACCCGAAAAACAAGACCGCCTGCTGGTATCAGGCGGTCTTTCCGGCTCGCTCATCGGTGGGTGACCTGCTCGAGCCGCTGGTCGAGTTCGTACCGCCCAGACGCCACGTAGTGCAGCGTCCAGCCGATCCACAAAAGGATTCCGACAGTCAGCAGACCGCCGAATACGATATAGAGCGCCGGGGTCAGATCGATCCCGGACACATACAACCCTGCACCGACCAGTGCGAACACAGTCATCTTATTCATGGTTCTCTCTCCTTTTTTCAGGTTTTTTCGGGTCAACTGCCCTCCGTCAAGCCACCCTGTGCGGATGACCTGACGGAGAAGGCAGCCGACCCACACCTGCCCACCCCTGCCGGGTGGCAAGGGCAGGATGGAGAGAGAGCCACGCCCACCAGTTGTTAACGAGCCGTCCGATGATCAGGGACGGGCTGATCACCGGATGGGGAAGGGAGATTCCTCTCCCGCCCCCATCCGCCTACCAGCGTTCTACCCACAACTCCATTTGCGGCGTGATGTCCAGCATTCCCCGCGGCTTGCCCGGCGCTTCAAACGCCAGCGTGTGCAGATCGGTCGCTACGCCGTTCAACTTCAGCCCCTTGCAGTCGCTCACCAGTTCCCGGCGTCCGTTTTCATCAGCGGCGCACAAGGCAACCTTCCCACCGTTCAGACCAGCCAGGTTCTTCCACTTGCGCTTACTGCCATCGCCACGCTCCACCTCCACATACCAGCGCTCACCGTCCCGCTCTACCAGCACGTCCGGGACCGCCTTGCCCTGCACCTCCGGCAGTAACGCCACATCCCAGCCCCGCAGGCGGGCATGCAGGGCAAACGCCAGCAGCATGATTGTGTGCGCTTCCTGCGTCTCTCCCTGGTGCAGTCTCAATACCCGCTCCCACTCACTCTCCACCACCTCCCAGCCCCAGGCACGGCACAGGGCTTTGCCGTCCTCGCTCAGCCGGTACAGCGCCAGCCCGGTCTCGAACGGACTGGTCATGTGCAGGGTCTGCGAAAGCACCAGTCCGGTCTCTTCCAGTTCATTGGCAGGCTTGCGCACCGAATTGGTGCGTACCGAAATTTCCTCCGTCGCCGCAATGAGCCGATCCACCTCCAGTCGGGTGCAGTAGCCGGTGGTCGCCAGCACGTAGAGCAGGAGCGCCTTGCGCCGGTAGCGGATCCCCGATTCGTCCTTGCGCAACTGCTCCGCAAAGCGCAAGGGCGGTTCCGGGATGGTCAGGGTGCGCAGGGCGCGCACCACCTCCCGGTGCTGTGGCGCAAGCAGTTCGTCCGTCAGGAGCAACTGCGGCGGTGTGGTTTCGGGTCCTTTTTTCTCCGCCTTCTCCACAGGCTTCGGCTTCACGTCTTCGGCTTGCAGTACCCGCATCTCCTGCAACAGGCGGTTGCGCTCGGCTTCCATCTCTGCCACCTTGCGGCGCAGGCTTTCCACTTCGGCTTGCAGGGCTTTGTCGTGCCCGTTCCCGTTGGGTTTCGTCGCCACGCCCCACGCCTGCGCCGTTCCCGCCGGGCGGATCGCCGCACTCCACCAGAACGCCTGCCAGTCGGACGGCTTCCAGTTGTCCGGCGCACCGGGATCGTCCACCCGTCGGGCTTCGAGGGCTTCCCCCGCCAGACGCTGTGCCAGTTCTTTCATCAGCGCCTTGTACTCCCGGGCGGTCTGCTCGGCAATGCTCCGCAGTTTCCGCTCGGCTTCGATAACGTCTTCCAGCGCTCGATCTCGATACCCCGTCACTGTACCTCCTCCACCTTTCGCACCGCTTCATCCAGCAGTCTTACCGCATTCTCCCGCTCGCCACCCTGCGCCCACTCCCGCAGGGCAGAAACCGCCTTCAGCGTTGCTTCCCGCTGGGGGTCGAGGGCGCTTTGGGTCTGCTTCGTCAGCGTCCGTTCCAGACGGTCGGCTACCGTCAGCGCACGCAGCGGATCCAGAGGGCGGTTGAGCAGATCGCTCATCTCGTCGCAGGCAGATTGCAGTTCCCGCAGTTCCCGGTCGTACACCTGACGGGAGCGGTAAATCTGCCACTCTTCCCACGTGAGCACCTTTCCGCCTTCCGGCGTCACCATCCAGCCCAGCACGCCCAGCAGGATGACCACCACCACAATCCCGCCGATCCAGAGAGACGATAACCCTTTCCACTCGATTTCAATCTCCATTGTTGCGCCTCCTTTGTGTCTTCCCTTGCCCGTGGGGGCAGAGAATGCCAGTGCTTTCTCTGCCCTCCCTGCTGTTCCGCAGTCCGCCGTCCTACCAGCGCAGCATCCAGGCTGTTTGGGTAATCATCACGGCGATCCGTTTGGCAAGCAGGTTGCCCACGAACAAGGCTACCGCCACTTCAACGGCGGAGAGCCACAGGCTTACCGCTACTCCACGCATGACGAGACCCTCCTGTGGAAAAATGTGAGCCCCGTCACCCCAGTGAGTTGTTCGGCAGCCCCCTCCTCCCGCTTCCAACCGGTGAAGCGGGAGATGGTGACCGTCGAATCATCTGCGGTTGACCCGCATCTCCGAGACCGACGCCACCCGCACCGTCAGGGACGGTGAAGCGGCAGGGACAAACAGCGACAGGCTGGCAGACGCCCGACACTCCACAATCGTGGGAGAGAGCAGGCGGAGACCTGACAGCGCAGGCGAATACTCCACCACTCCCTGATCCACCACCGCACCGGCAAACTCCCGGCTGGCGTAGGACGTACCCAGCCCCAGGTCGATTTGCCGGGTACCCGTGCGGATGAACGTCGAAACGTCCAGCGCCTGCGCCGCCGCTTCACAGGCAGCGTCCGTGGCGGCTTGCAGATGGGTGTACACGTAGAACGCCCGCACGATGTCAATCGTCAGCGCCGCCAATGGCACCACCACGAACGCCAGAAAAGCGGCAAAGTACGCCATGATGTTGCCACGCTCACGGGAGTTCTTTCCCAGTGGGAGCAGGAAGTTTTTCCTCATCCCTACCACCCTTCCTGACGGAACGTTGAGCGGGCGCTACCCTCAAACTTCACCTCGCCACCGCCCCCCAGCAGGGAGAGCATCGAGCCGATGAAGTTCGGAGCCTCCCAGTTGACCGTCACAATCACCTGTGCCCCGGGACTGCCGCCGCCGGTCGCCGCCACCTGATACTCGCCAACCATCGTTTTGGACAGCGCAGAATGGGCGGCGGAGGCTGCTACCGCCGCCGCCCCCTGCTGTGCCACCGAGCCAGCCCGTGCGCCGTAGTTGGCAGCGTTCGCCGCAGCTACCGACGCATAACCGGCGATGGCAAAATTGACGAGCGCAAAGGTCAGCACCAGCACGACAGGCAGCACGACCGCCGTCTCCGCCATGGCGTTTCCACGTTCAGACCAGCGTTTGCCCCTGTTGTGCATGGATCACCTCCTCTGCCTAGATCGCACCGGCGACGCTCTGAATGGTGCCGAGAATGTTGACGCCGAGCATCTGGAAGCCCGCCAGAGCAACCAGCAGAACCACCGCACCGATCACGGCGTACTCGGTCATGTCGTTGGCATCCACATTGAACAGAAAACGCTTGAACATACTAAAAACCTCCTTGAAGAAAAATTGAGATTGGAAGAGAAAGTAACGCACCTGCGGCAAACACGGGAACCGCCGGAAACCGGACGCCTTTCCCGTAGCGCATCCACAACCAGGCTCCCACCAGTCCCTGCAGGATCACCGCCAGCAGGAAACCCGTGGGCATGAACACCGCCAGAACCGCCAGAATTTTGCCATCCGCTCCGCCTGCACCTCCTTTCCAGAACGAAACCAGCATCACCAGCGTCACCATCCCGAACAGCAGCAGCGTTGCTCCACCGTGCCACACCGCCCACATCCCCGCCGCCACGAACGGCGGTACCGTGAGCCAGTTGGAGACCTGCCAGCGACGCAGGTCTTGCACGGCGCATACCACGATCCAGAGGATGAGAGCCAGGTGGGTCCAGATCATTTCGCTTCTGTCAGCGGTACCCGGTAGAAGTACAGCCGTTTGGGTTCGCCCCAGTTCAGCCCCAACGCCTGCGAAACCTGCCCGGCTTCGACGTCAAACCACTCTCCGGCGTTCAGGATGGAGCGCTCCATCACCTGCACCTTGCGGGGATTGCGTCCCAGCAGTGGATCCACCAGATTGGCTACCTTGCCGTTACGCACTTCCAGCGGTTTGAGGGCTTCCTTCAGCCGTTCGGGAGAGAGCGGAGAGACCACCAGACGGGTAGCGTTGTCGGTCAGGAACGCCACCGCCTGCGCTTCATCCTGCCGTCGCTCCACACCCGTCAGGGATACCCCGGCTTGTTTTTCCAGCCACGCCAGCGGGTTCTCCACCTTGACCGCCTGCCGCTGTGCCTCCCGCCGTTCGGAGAGCAGAAGCAGGTACCAGTCGGATAAGACCTGCTCCATCTCCCGCAGAGATCGTGCCTGACGGGAGTTGTACAGGGTGAGAATCGCACCCAGCAGTAGAACAGACACAAACGTTACAAGCGCCCACAAATCCATCTTTTTATTTCTCCTTTCGTAAGTTCAGAATGAGTTCGATCCGTTTCGCCATCTTATGCACCTCCTGCGGGCGTTCGTCCTGCAGGAAGGTAAGGGTCAGCGCAATCATCAGCCCGATCAGGGTCATGAATGCCCACATCGAAGGCTTTTTCTCCGCTTTTCCCGTGACCTTCATCGGCACGGGTACCGTCTCGGTGCGTGTCGGGCGCACCACCACCGCCGTATGGGTCGGCTCTGGTGTGGCGGTTGCCGTTGCGGTTGCCGTCATGGTCGGCGTTGTCGTAGGCGTTGTTGCCAGGGTTGCAAGCGGGGTACTGGTCGCCGTTGGCGTGGGAGCGGGTGGAATAACAATGGTGCCGACAGCCTCAACGGTGCGCAGGAGTAGATCGGTAGCCGACAGCACCGCCCGGTACTCACCCACCGGGGCAAGGGTTCCATCCCCAAAGCGCCGGTTCCAGGCGAAGGTTTTGGGAACGTCGTCAATGCTGTTCCAGCACTGTTCCCATGCTTTCCATCGGTTTTTTGGATCCTCCACACGCAGGCAGACCCGGATCACAGGCAGGTCGCCTCTGGCAACGAACAAACCGCTGGACTGCCAGACGTACCAACTGTTGGCGTCAAAGCCGACAGAAGGCAGAGCATTGGAGACGAAGAAAGTCTTTTCGGTCTGGTAGGTGTTGCCTGCCTGATCTCGGACCCGCAGAACAACGGTGTTATTACCGCCCGGGTTGCGGGTGGTATCCCATTCAAAAGACCAGGGACTGGTCGAAAGCGGATTGGATTGCCCGCTGACAGGATAGACAGCGTTCCACGTTTCTCCGCCATCGGTGGAAACTTCTGCGCTCACCAAGCCGCTGGTGACATCGCTCAGGGTACCCGACAGGGTGACGGTACTGCTCAATTTCCCGCTGTTGTCGGTCTCAATGGTGCCAGCCGGTGCGGTGACGTCCACCATGACACGGGTACGGGTAAAGGTTTCCCACCCGGCATTGTCCTGAATAACGACCTGAAGATCGTGGACGCCTTCCGGTAGCGTGAGACTGCTCTGCCAGGTCTGCCCACCATCGTCGGAGATTTCAGCACGGATAACACCGCTGGCAGCGTCGCTGGTCTGAAGCGTGACCTGCACGGGTGAGCGCCACCAGCCATTATCGCCGGGAATGCCCTCCAAAACCGTTTGCCCGGTAGGCGCCGTGGTGTCCACGGAGATCGTGGCGCTCCTTGTGCTGACATTGCCCGCTCGATCCGCCGCCTCGAAGACAACCGTGTGGACGCCTTCCGGGAGAGTCACTGGCAACGCTTGCCATGCGCCATTATTCACGCTGACGTGGAAGACGCTCACGCCGCTGGTAGAGTCGGTAGCGGTACCGTCAATCTGCGGTTCAGAGACGTACCAGTTATTCAGCCCGTCAGGAGTGGGAATCAGGGTTGAGATTGCAGGCGGGGTACGGTCAACGGAGATCGTGCGAGTTTCACGAGTGGTATTTCCCGCCTGATCCACCGCCTCGAAGGTGACGGTGTAAGTACCATCCTGATCGAGAGTAACAGGCAGATTTTGCCATGCCCCGCCGTTGATTTGGGCGTGGATAACCCTCACGCCGCTGGTAGCGTCCGTAGCGGTAGCGTTCAGAGAAACAGACGAGACGTACCAGCCACCACTTCCATCCGGTGTAGAAGGCGTGATTTGAGGGACAAGATCAGGCGCTGTGGTATCCACATTCACCTGCTGGGTGATGAGCGTGATATTGCCTGCCTGATCCTCTGCTCGAATCTGGACAGTGTACATGCCATCGGTAAGGGTTTGTGCGCCGGTTTGCCACCCGCTACCGGTGTTTATCTGAAGCGACGCTATCCCGCTGGTGGCATCGCTTGCCTGGGGGTTGATCTGCACAGGCGTGACGTGCCAGCCATTCTGCCCATCCGGAGCGGGAATCTGGCTAACGACGGTCGGGCGGACTGTATCCATCTTGAAATTCGTACTCCCCTTGCTGGAAGCGACACCGTAACTGGATACAGCCCAGTACCAGAACGTCCCCGTTCCCTCTGGTGGGATAAAACTGCACGATGAACCCGGGCAGGAAACGGTTGCGTTGTTCGAGCCATCGAAATTCCCCTCAATTCGGTCAATGGTGTACCCACCACCTACCACATAACCGGTCACATTCAACCTCCCCGCCCGACACCAGCCATTGTTCCCCGGCATGGTGCAGGACAGGCTTCCGCTTACTGTCGGCGGATTGGGCGTTGGCGTAGGTGTGTTGGTCGGTATTGGCGTAGGCGTGTTGGTCGGCACTGGTGTTCTTGTTGGAGTCGCCGTCGGTGGTGGCGGCGGGTCGGTCGGGTCCGGCGTGCAGACGGTTGAATGGGCAAAACAGCACCCGGTACACGGTTGCCCGGACTGATCCACCCCCAAAATACTGCACGAGACGTAGTTCCCAAAATCGTTGTAGCCACTACACGGCTTGGGTACCCACCAGGTGCAGATCATCGAGCAGGCATTGAGCGATTCAGCCCGCACGATATGGGTTGCCGCACATCGCAGCCAGTTCCACGACGGGAGCACACCGAAGATAAACACTCCCAGGGCAATCAGCAAAATGGCAATTCGTCCGTAGCGCTTCATCATCACCACACTCCCGGTACCAGACGCCAGCGCACCCGCTGACGGTACTCCTCATACCCTGCCACAACCTGCTCCTCCCAGCCGATCCGCAGGATGAAGGTGACCACGATCGTGGTCATCACCACTGCATTCCAGATCGTGAAGTTCGCAGTAAACAGGGCAAGATACGAAATCAGTTCTCCCAGATACATCGGATGACGCACCAGCCGATACGCCCCGCTTACCGCCAGCCCACGATCTGCCGGGGCAATGCCAAAACTGCGCCCCAGCGAGAGCAGTCCCCACAGGGATATTCCCACTCCCAGCAGGGAGACCAGCGTCCACCCTGCCGGAGAGTGCCCGATCTGCAACCCGAAAGGAAGCAGAGCGCCCAGCCATGCCAGCAGTTTGCGCCGCAGGGCAACCCCGCTCCGCTCCGGTTTGCGTGCCAGCATGAGGAACGCCGCAATGCCCGCCTGTCCTGCCAGCGGAATCGCCATGGCGTCTCCTCTCACCGCCTGCGCCATGCGCACCCCCAGCAGAAGGGCAAACACCACCGCACCCAACACATCTCCAGCCTTCCATCGCTTCACGCTTCACCTCCTAGAAGGCGCTGAACAGGCTCATCAACAGCGGGAGCATGATCGCCGCAATGAAGGGCAGGAAGAAGAACAGCGTCATGGGAGCCAGCAACTGGTTGTCCAGACTCGCCGCCGCCATCTGCACCTGCGCCCGGTACTCGCGGGCAAAGCCACGAGCCACCTCGCTCATCACCCGCGGACCTTCCACGCCCTTGCCCGCCACCTGATCCAACTGCACGCCAAAGCGCAGCAGGGCAGGCAGGTTGTAGCGTGCCAGGACTTCCATCACCACCCCGTCCGCCGTGCCGGTGGTGAACGCCGGTCGTCCGCTCCGGGACGCCTCCGTAAGCGCCTCTTTCAGGATTTTGCCCAGCGGACCCGGAATCTCCGCCGCACGGGAAAGTGCCTGCTCCGGGCTTGCGCCTGCCGCCATCTCCGCCGCCAGCGCCGTGGCGGTTTCGGGCATGAGCCGTTGAATCTCCGCCCGGGTGTCGTTCCCTGCGCTCCGCACCCGCACCAGCGGGTACACCACCGCCAGGGGGAGAATCAGCCAGAACAGCGGAGCCGGACGGGTCAGGAGCAGGTATCCCAACGCTCCCGCTCCGTACACCAGACTGCGGGCGATGATCCCGCCTACCGTCCAGTCGGTGTACTTCCCGCCCAACTGCGCCATCTTCAGGTGGTCGGCAAGGCTCGCCGGGCGGGTCTTGATGTACTTCTCGCCGTAACGGTCGAAGGCAGACTGCTCGCTGGCGGTGAGCATCCCGCTTACCCGGGCTGCCGCTCCACGCTCGAATTTCAGCGATTTTGCCAGGCGGTACGCCATGAATGCCGCCACCAGCGCCAGTACCAGAGCCACGATCTGCCGAATCTGATATGCGTCCACGTTTACACTCCTAACAGTTCACCCAGTTTTGCAAACACCCCCTGCCCGCTAACGCCGGAAGCGCAGGTTCGGTTGCTGGCAACACTGACCGGCGTTTGAACCACCGCCTGCCCCCAGGAAACCGATACAGCCGAGTGGGAATAGGCGTACTCGATCAGGTCAACCAGCAACGCCTCGGCATCATCAGGGCGTTCCCGCACCAGACAGCGGACACGGTTCATCAACTGCTCTCTGTCCATCTCAAAATGCCTCGTCAATCAGTTTGTTCATGAAGTTCCAGCCGAAGAGCATCATCAGGACAATGCCCACGTAGGCGATCTGCACAATGGGCATCTGCACGGCACTGGACAGCGCCGGGTTGCGCAGGATCATCACCATGACCAGCGCAGTAATCCCGGCAATCAACTTGACCGAGTTCTTGGCGCTCTTGCCGGTCGCCTGTCCCAGCACACGGGCATCCAGCACGCCTTCCAGATTGTGGCTTGCCATCTCGAAAGCCCGCTCCCATTCCTTCCCGCCGGTGCGCCACAAACGCCCGATGAGGAACACGATCACTCCCAGGCTGGACGACAGCCCAAACGCCTCACGGGTGAGACCGTCCAGCGCCTCAAAGCCTTCCCGCTGACAGCGGGGCAGAAACTCCTCTTTCAGCCAGGTTTGCAGGGCGCCGTCCGCCTTCAGCGTGCGCAGTTCATCCTCAACCGCCTGCAGGACGTTGGGGGTCACCTGCACCGTGCTGGACAGCCCGGTGAGAAACTGCGGAATCTCCGCCTCGATCTGCTGTCTCACCTCTGCCCAGGCACCGGCAACCATGCCGTTGACGATGATCCACCCGCCCACGAAACCGATCAGGCTGGTGAAGAACGGCAAGCCCAGCAGTCCCCGCACCGCCAGAAACACCACCACCCCCGCCAGTACCCGGGCAAGGGTGAGGGCGGTGCGTTCATGCCCGGCAACGTTCAAGCCCAGTTTGCGGAACGCCAGACGCAGGCGGTGCTCCTCACTGCCGAAAGCCACCTTCTCCTCTTGCTCCCGGAGACCGGTCAGGGCGGCTACCCGCTTTTCAGCGCGGGTGCGCATCTGCATCCCCTGCCCCAACCGGTAGGCGATGAACGCCACCGCTCCGGCTCCCACCAGCGGCGCAATCTGTCGCAAAATCAGATGAGCATCCACGATCTACCTCCTGCTTATCGGCTTCATGTTCTTATCGCCGTACTGGTACAGCGTTTCAAAGATGACATTGCCCGCCTTCAGTTCGGGCTGGATTTCCCACACCCCGATCAGGCGTCGTTTGTCGCCGCTTCTCGGAATACCCACCTGCACCAGTACCTCAATCCCCTGCGCAATCAGGTCTTTGGCGTTCATGCGCTCGATCTTGGCGTCCACGCCCATAATCAGCGCCATGCGCGCCACCATTGCGTCGGGTCCTTCTGCGTGGAAGGTGCTCAATCCCGGATGGTCGCTCATCTGCGCCCGGAACAGGGACGCCGCGGCGTCTCCCGTGCGCACCTCACCCACGATCAGCCACTTGGGAGACATGCGCATCGCATCGTCCACCCCGTGCCGCAGGGTGTAGTCCTGCACGCTGGTACTGCCCAGCGGGGCTTTGCGGGCTTCGATGGTCACCACGTGCGGGTGATCCATCCAGATTTCCTCCGGGTCTTCAATCTTCACCACCCGGGCATCCTTTGGAATGGCGTTGCACATGGCGGAGAGGAAGGTCGTCTTGCCGCTGGCGGTACCACCGATGACCAGCATCCGCACGCCCCGGCTCACCGCCGAAAGCAGATCGGCGATGACGTTCTCCGGCGCTACCTGCCACTCCACCAACCGCTCCGGCTTGACCGGCGCAGGCTCGAACAGGCGGATGTTGATCGAGTACATTCCTGCCCTCGAAGGCACAATCGCAGGGTGCAGAACGTGGACACGGGCGCCACCCTTCAACCCGGGTAAACTCTCGATCCGCGGCAGTTTGGCGGAAACGGTCGGCGTTGCCTCCGAGATACCCCGCCCGGTCGGACGCAAGAGGGCTTCCACCATGCGCCCACACTCCTGCGGATCCATCCTCACGTCGTCCACCGGCGAGAAGTTCACCGCCCCCTTCTTCAGGACGAATACCTTCCCCTCTGGCGTGATGGTAATCTCCGAGAGATCGTCCCGGCGCAGAAGCGGCAGAAGCGGACCCAACCCGTTGACCCGCCCGGCAACCTTCTCCGCCAGGGAGAGCATGACGTCCCGGGGAACGTCCATCCTGCGGCGTGCCAGCGCCTCACCCACTGCCGCCAGCGCCCGCTGGTTCAGGCTGTCCATGTCCACCATCTGCCGGAAGGTCATCCCGTTCGCCAGATCGTTGGCGGCGTCCTGTATGAGGGCTTCCTGCTCCTCCGCCGAGAGGGTTACCTGTTGAAAGAAATCCCACGGCATACTCTCACTCCCTGCTGGTGACCCACTCGATAAACCGCTGTACCAGCATCCCGATCACGGTACCCACTCCAAGACCCAAACCGAAGTAGTACAGATAATTCATCTCTGGAATCATGGCTCACCCCTTGCGAATGCGAATCGGACCCAGTTTGACCACCCCCGCATCACTGCGGAAGCCGTTATCGCCCGTCTTCTGCCCGAAGAGCAGATCGCCCAGTTTGTGGATCGGACGGGCAAACTGTTCAGAAGCGGTCAGGACGGAACGCCCGGCGTTGGCGGTAATCGCCACTTCAGGAATTTCAGGGATGACCGCCGTCACCGGCGGGAAGCCCTGAACGCCGGTCGCCTGTGCGTAAGCCCGGGCTGCCTCATGCCACTCATTCAGTCCCAGCAGTCCATTTCTGCCCCGATTCAGGACGATGAACACGTTGTTGGCTCCCACCCGGTGCTGTCCTGCCATCTTCTGGAACACCACCCGGTAGGCTTCTGCCGTCAGCATGGCGTGGTCAATGGTCGGGTTGGACACCAGAATCAGGGTGTTGCTGGCGCTGATCGCAGACGGATAGCACCCGCTCACCGGAGCGTCGAAGATGATGACCGCATAACCGCCGTAGGTAGCGGCAATTGCCAGGCTGTTGATACTGCTCTGCTCCTCCGGTCGCTGAAGCAGGTCTTTCTCCCGCAAACTGTCCTGCAAGCCCACCAGTACGTCCAGATTGCCCACACTCTGCACGGCAGGCTGAATGCCGTCGGCAAAGGTCGGTCTGCTCAACCAGAGAGACAGATTCGGCGTGGCTTTCAGTCCCAGGAAGGTCGGCAGGCTGACGTCCGGCGTGGACAGTTGGGCAGGTACACATCCGGCGCACTTAACCCCACCATCAGGGTCTTGAAGCCCCGCTGGGCAGCGTCCAGTGCCAGCGCGGTGGCCACCGTGCTTTTGCCCGTCCCGCCTGCCCGGTTCCACACCGTGATTACACGCAGTCCGCCGATGGTCGTATTGCCCTGCTGCCAGGCAGGTTTGCCCGCCAGCGCCGGAGCCTGCGCCCGCAAAGCCCCGATCTCCGCCATGATCCGGGCGGTCAGGTCGGGCAGGTTCACGTCGCCTACGAACACCCCTTTGACGCTGGTCATCTCCCGGATCGGGCGGATGACCTCCTCCGGTACCCCACCCGGCAGGACGATGTACGCCGCACCCTGTACCCGGGTCAGGAACTGCATGAGCGGATCGGGTCCGCTGAAAATCCCCGCATCCAGCAGAATCACCTCCGGGTTGTAGGACAGTTTCGCCTGCACGTCCTGCGGGTCGGTCGCCAGCGTGACGATCCGAAAACGGCTGTCCATCTGGAAGAACTGACTCCATGCCGCCAGTCGGGTCGGCGGACCCGCCAGCAGGAGTGAAACGGTATCGGCATTTTCAATCTGGTTCGCTCCCCAACTCATACTCTTTCCCTCCCGGTTATGGTTGCGTCAGAGACAGCGGTACCGGCGTGCCGGTCGGCGTCGGCGTGACCTGACGTACCACCAGTTCCGGCAGCCACAAGCCGCTGGTGTTCATCGCCTGGGCGTCTTTGGGCATCATGTAGAGGCTCAAACGGGCATTGTCGGACTGGTCAAGGGCGGTCAGGAGTTCCACCGCATTCACCAGCCGCACCGCATTGGTCGCCTGAATCCCGGCGCTCTGGAAGTCGTACACCACCGCCTGCGCCTGAATCGGCACCGCCAGAATTACCACGCCCTCTTTGCTCCGCTGGCGCTGGATGGCGATTCCGGTCTGCGGGTCAGGCGTGATCACCGCCGACTGCGCCGGGTCTTCTGCCACGAAACTGGGCTGAACATACAGCACCCGCAGTCCCTCAATGGTCGCTTTGCTGAAAGCGCCCGATTCGGCTCCCATGCCCTGCTGGAAGACTACCGCCGTGACGCCCACCAGATCGCCGGGTCGCAGTACCCCGCCCATGCCGCTGGCATCCGTGACGTGGATGGCTACGGCACGTTCATCGGCTTTCAGGGCAACCTGGCTCTCTCCCAGATGGGTGGTCAGGATGACGTCCCCGGCGGTCCGATCTACCCGCAGGGTCTGCCCAACCGCCTGAAGCGGGTCGGTGATCACCCCTTCGGTCGGCAGGGCTTCAGCGGGCAGAGAACGCAGTGTCAGATCGCCCTCGGTCAGGGTGTGACCGGCGGGCAAGTCCAGCGCGGCAGTCACCACCTGCATTTGGGCAGGCGGGCGCAGAAGCGCCAGAGCAAACAAAAACACGACACCTGCTAACAGATACGGCAAAACTTTTTTGAGCATGTTCCTTTCACCTCGTTTGATTGGTTTGTTGTGTCAATGCGTCATAAATCGCCAGTGCGTCCGGTAGTTCCCGCAGGTCGCAGTGGACAACCTGCTCGGTCTCTCCCTGCTTCTGCGTCACGATGACCAGAACGTACTGCGGTACGACTCCCATCCGACGGGCAATTTCGTTCAACGGCAGATTAGCGTCGCTCGTCATGGCTTCCTCCGGGTGGCTGTGGGTGTTTGGGTTGGCGTCGAAAGATCGAACGGCGTGGGGGTTGCCTGCTCCCACCACGGCGTACCGGTGACCTGAATCAGCGCCGGTTGCGGTGTACTGGTGGCTGCCGTGCGCCCTCGCCATGCTTCACGGTCGGGGTCGGTGCCACGAAACTGCCCCACGATCTGCCCCACGAACAGGAGCAGAACAAGCAAAACCATCAGCAGAAATGGAATCGTGTACTCCTTGTTCATCACAGAATGATCCTCCCCAGTTTGGCGGCAATCTCGTCATCCGTTGCTTCCCGTACGTCCAGCATCAGCGGGCGGAACAGGAACGGCAGCTGCATCTCCCGGCTGTGGGCATACGGGAAGCGTCCGATGACCATCCCGATATGCTCATCCGACAGGAAGCGCCGCCAGGGTTCATCCACGAAGCCCTTCTCACTGCGGGCAATCGCCGAAAGCACGATGTCCTTGTCTTTGGGCGTCTTCAGGAAACCCACCACGATGTTGTTGCAGGACGAGATAATCCCCTGCGGGATGAGCGATGGGCTTTGCGTCACCACGCCGAAGAACGCCCCATACTTCCGGCTGTCCCGGAACATGTTGCTGTACTGCTCGCCTACCGAAGGAGCGCTGCGCCCCTCACTGCCGTCGCCACCACCTTCCAGCCCGGTGAAGATGATGTTGGCTTCCTCGAACACCATGAACAGGTCGGCTTCACCCTTGTTGATCTGCCGCTCCCGCCGGGCAACCATGTCGGAGTAGATCAGCCAGCCCGCCCAGCCCAGAAGCCAGGCTTTGGCGAAGTTGTCCAGAAACTTCCCGCCTTCCAGCACCACCACTCCATTGGGTCTGCCCAAATCCTCCACCGGAACAGTGTCCGCCCCCGGCTGGAACTGCGCCGCCGGTGCGCCCCGCACCAGACTCTTCAGACGCCACAGGATACCTTCCAGCACGCCTCTGCCCACCTGGTCTCGCGGCGGCAGGTCGTCGTACTGACGCTCGATCTCCTGATACAGGTCTTGCAGTCCCACGGTTCTGCTCCGCTCCACCGCCAGACGCTGACGCTGGTCGGGAGTGAGATTGCCCAGCGGCGTGCCTGCCGGTACCGCCACGATCTGGCTCTCGTCCGCCTGCACGAAACCCCACAGAGGATCGCTGCGCACCTGCGGGTCGTCCACCATGACCCCACTGCGCAGATACACCGTGCGCAGGGCATCCAGCAGGCGGTGCTGTTGCTGCTTCTGTCCCAACTGCGCCACGCTCCCGAAGATGTCGGCAAACGCCTTACACTCTTTCTCCGGGTTGATGTACGTCCCGATCTGCAATGGGTTCCAGCGCAACGGTCTCACCCCATCCGGTCGCAACTGGCGAATGTCCACCCGCCCCTCCAGTCCGGGAGCATTGAGCAGGGAGCGCCAGGCAAAGCCAAAGTCCAGCACCACCACCCGCATCCCCCACTTCAGCGCCATCTCGTACACCATGCGCATCGTGGCAACCGACTTACCCCACCCGGTATCGCCCGCAAAGAGGGTGTGCATCAGGCGGGGTTTGTCCAGACGTACCGGCGCATTGGTCAGGTCCGCCGTGGCAGGACTGTACTGGTGTCCCAGCACCACCTCGCCGGTCATGCGTGGGTAAAAGCCCATCCCGTCGGGAATGGGTGCGATGATCCTGGTGGTGCCTTCCTGCAGGACGGCAGGCGTCACGTAAGCCGCCACCTTGTCCGCAGGTAAGAGCGTCGCTCCCTTCCAGAACAGCCAGCCGTCGAAGGGGTCGTTGGGATCGCCCTGCGGCAGGCGGAACGGAACGAAGCCCCGCACCGCATCCAGCACCGCAGGACGTTCGTCGTCCGTTGGTTGAGTCGTCACCACCGGCGTGGGTGTACCCTCGCCGTAGAACGCCTGTGGGATGAGCGCCGCCGCGGCGGTCGCTGCCCGCTCGCTGTCCGTCACCAGATAGGCGCTGGTGATGAACCCGCCCGAATGGGTCGCGGTGTTGAGAATGCCCTCGAAGCCCCGCATGATCTCCGTCAGACGTTCGGCTACGTCGTCCTCCACCTGATAGGTGCGGTTGAACGAAATAGACGGCGCAAGCCCGTAGGTCAGCCCGGAGCCGAGCGTTTCAGCGCCGGTCAGGGCGCGGGATGTGCCCACCCCTTCACTGCGTCCCCAACCGTCGCCCCAGTTCTGCGAAACGGAGCGCCCCCCGCCGACGCTGTCCGATTCGGCGTGCATACTCGAAACGGCGTGCATGGTAGATCGTGCCCAGCCGGAGGATTCGGTCTCACTGCGGCTGGTGGAGTGGGCGGTCGTGTCCGCCGTACCGTTGGTGACGCTGGTCGAGTGGAACGAGGACACGGACGAGAAGGACGAACCGCCCTCCGTGAGAGCGTGCGATTCGGTCACGCTCTGACTCCCGCCCACGTTGATCTTGGCTCCCACGCCCAGCGGAGAGGCTTCGATTCCGCCCCCGGCATTGACGCCTTGCGACAGGCTCGCCCCGTGCGAGAGCGACCAACTGGTACCCGATCCAGAGGACGTACCCGTGCCGCTGCTCTCGGTGACCGAATGTGAGACGGTATGCCCGGTCATGTTGCTCTCGCCGGTGGTGACCGAGTGGGACCCGCTCACCGTCTCGGATGTGCCGTTGGTCACGCTCGTCCCGTTGGTGACGGTGTGTGACCACGATTGTGTTTCTCCCAGTCCCATGCCGTGCTGTCGGGAGATGGCTTCGCTGGAAGCGTGGGAAACACCCTGCCCGCCGGACCCACCGTAGCCGTGCGCCAGAGCGTTGAAGATGGGTAGTCCCACACTGAACCCGATGGACTTGCTCCCCTTGCGCCGTGAGGCGTAGTTGGAAGCCAGACGTGCCATGCGTTCCAGATTGCGCACCAGTTCCCCACGAGGCACATGGTCGCTGACCACCTGAAATACGAAATTCTCCCGCAGTTTGGACAGTCCCCGGAACAGGATTTCGTTCTGCTCCTGTGCCAGATCGTCGGCTTCTTCGGGTAGCGCCCCGTCACGCCCGGCGCTGCGGGTCTTGACCCGTGGATCGGGATACCCCAGCAGTACCAGCGGTTTGCTGGCGCGGGAGAGAAACTCCACGTACCAGCGCACGATGTCCAGATCGGGGACGCTCATCTTGGATTGAGCGTAGCCCGCAAGCGTGGCTTCCACCGAGGCGTAATCGTTCATGGCTTTCTGAATCGCCCGATCCCGGTCGTTGTCATCGGACGCCGCCGCTCCATACAACTGGACGACCCCGATATGCTCCGGCTGGTAGATACCGCAGGCTGCGTACAGGAAGTTCACCCCGGCGTTGTAAAGCCCGGTGATTGCCGCCCACTGCTTGCCCAGCAGTCCCTCTGCGCTGGTGCGCCGACTCTGCGGGTCTTCGGTCAGGGCAGTCAGTTCCCGCAGAACGGAAGCCCGGTAGTACCGCCGTCCGTTCTCTTCCACCAGGCACCAGACGGCATGAAAACGTCCGTCTTGCGTGGCAATCCCGTTGTCCAGAATGCGCAGCATGATTACCGCCTTTCTCTTGCCCGGGTAATGACCGTGTACGGATCCGCTCCGGTGGGTGCGTGAACGAGCAGGTTCTTCACCAGCATTCCCGCCTGGGTGATGGGCATGAGCCACAGGGCAAACGACACCAGCACCGCCAGATAGTTCACCCCGCCGTTCAGGAATTCGTCTCCGCCATTCGCCAGCAGGAACAGCAGTACCCGTGCGCCCAGTCCCACCAGAGCGTAGAGGATCACGGATTGAATCAAACTCCACAGCGTCTCATCCGGGCGGTACCCGTCCAGACGCAGGACGACCGCACCCACCCCCAGCAGTCCCGCCATGAGGTACGGCACGGGTTTGGGTGCAAACACCACCGCCGCCAGCGCCAGACCCGCCGCCCCCAGAAGGGCAGGGCGCATCACCTGCGCCTGCCCTTCTGTACCGAGGCGTTTTGTGGAAGATACGATCAGGTAAGCCAGCAGCGGGAGAACGACCACCAGCGCAAAATGCTCCGCCAGCAGGTACAGCGTTGCCAGAAACCCGTTGAGCACCCAGACGAACGGCAGGAGCAGATGTTCCAGCGTCATGGTGTCATCCTCGCTACTTGATAATCGTGGTCATCATCAGGTACACGTCAAACTCGCCCGCAGGCTGATCGAAATTGCGGGGAGAAGATACCGGAGTACCCAGCGTGGTTCCTGTGATCTTCATGGCGTAAAAGCCGGGATCACGCACCTGCACGTTGGGAAGGTTGAGCGTCCAGCGGTAAGTGTTCGAGCCGTCACAGCCCCCCTGTCCCTGCGTCCAGCCCCAATCGGGCTTGATCAGGTGAGCGCCCGGGTACCACTGCGCCAGTTCGCCGGTGATCCAGTCCCGGCTGGACTGCTTCAGGCTGGCGCTTGCCCGCACGTTGCCCGCCGGTTCGCAGAAGGTCTTGACGTGCTGCTCACACCGTTCGACCTCCACCTCCTTGTAGGTGTTGGGCGATTTGCAGTTCTGCTCCACCGGTGGAGGCACGTCCACGATGTTCCCAGACGGAGACACGCAGTATTTGCCGGTCTCTTTCTCCAGCGTCCAGAATTCCAGCACGGTGGGCTGGATGGTCAGGGTGAAGGACAGATCCACCCCGCGCTTGTTCGGGTCCTGCCCGGTGACGATGGCGTAGTTGGGTGCGGTCTTGCTCGCCACCGCCGTAATCTGTCCCTGTGTGACTTTGGGAGAGGGACACTGCGGTTCGCTGGGATTGCCGTTCTTGGGCGGCATGAGCGCCAGCAGTTCAGGCGGGCACCCCGTAGGCGCTTTGGCGCAGGAGTCGTACATCAGGAACACCAGATAGAGGCTTTTGTCGTCTTTGATGTTGTCCAAAAGCACATCGAATAAATGTCTTGGGTCTTTATTCCAAATCCACGACCAGGCGCTTTCGCCGTTGATCAGGGCGTCTGCCAGTTCGCTGGCGTAAGGGATTTTGAGCGAGTCGAAGATCAGGGTGAGCAGGTCTTTGCCACTGCTGACGTTCTTACCCCCGACCATGCTCAACCCGGTAAAGGCAATATCTCCGCTGGCGTTGATCAGCCCGGACTCAACCGGATTGAGCGCCATGAAGAACAGCGTCGAAGCCGTGGGCATGAGGATGGTCTCACCGCTCGGCAGGGCGTACATGTGATACGTGGCGTTGCCGTCGTACAGCCAGCCGGGTACCCAATCCGGCGGATCGGGCATCCAGTCTGCCGGGACGGGTTGCTCGCCCAAATCCACCACTCCGGGTTTGAGATTGCCGTTCTCGTCGAAGAAATCGCTCCAATCGGCGAATACCGGCGCTACCTGCCCGAACAGGAGCAGAAGCAGGGCAAGCAGGGTGGGCAATTTTCCTGCCGAAAAATTTTTGAATTTCATGACAGAAAACTCCTTCATGGCTGACCTCCCGATTCCACCTCATCCAGCGCTTTAAGTTCGTCCTCGAACAGGAGATGATCGAATTTCCAGACGCCGTTCTCTTTGACGGTCAGGACGTGCGCCGTGCCGGACTTGTCCAGCGACGGATCGTTGAGATTGTGCAGGGTGCCGGTGATTTCCCACACCTGCCGACCATCTCCCAGATCGCGGTACAGTTTGATCTCGGTGACCTCATACCTGGAGCGCACCTTCTGCTCCACCACCTTGTCCCAGTTCCCACCGTAGAACAGTTGGGCAAAGGCGCAGCCGTTCTCGGTGGCGACATCGCAGAAGGACTGCATCCAGGCATCCTTACCGAGGGTCACGTCCACGCTCAACAGGGTGGTGATTCCGGTGACGGCAGCATTTTCACCGCTGTCAGGTGTCGTTTCGGCGGTAACCGGCGTGGGCTTGGCGAGGAAGGGCAGCCAACCGGCATCGTAGGCTTTCCAGCCTGCGAACAACAGTCCTGCAAGGAGCAGGACGAGCACGACTTTGCGCAAGGTTGAAGTACGTACTTCCACAATCCACCTCCAGATTGAGTTAAAACAAAACGGCTCTTCCCTGACTGGGGAGATCCGCTTAAATACAAACAGCGTTCTCACGTTTCGGGCTTCTCGTGCCCTCGGAGCCGCATGCCCCGTTC